>Ga0187771_10002651_pt1 | contig 12374 bp, 11 predicted proteins | sample 0116_SJ02_MP15_1_FD_133139 | JGI IMG/M metagenome (GOLD analysis project Ga0187771, IMG submission 133139) | Tropical peat soil microbial communities from peatlands in Department of Meta, Colombia - 0116_SJ02_MP15_10_MG | ecosystem: Environmental > Terrestrial > Soil > Wetlands > Peat | place... | reverse complement strand
CGACCGCACCGTGAAAGCATGGCATACAGGGTTACGCCACGCAATTACACGCTAATTGTCGCCAATTTACGGATCGCGATCCGATGGTCATACCACGCGCGGGTGACCACGATGCACGAGAAGAGACCCGTGATTACGCCCACGCACAGCGTCACCGCGAAGCCCTTGACCGGCCCGGTGCCAAACTGGAACAGGATAAGCCCGGCCACGAACGTCGAGATGTTGGAGTCGCGAATCGCAAGCCACGCCCGCTGGTAGCCGAGCTTGACCGCCTCGCGCGTGGACTTGCCCGAGCGCAGCTCCTCGCGTATCCGCTCGTTCACGAGCACGTTCGCATCGACCGACATTCCGAGCGTAAGCACAACTCCGGCGATGCCCGGCAGAGTCAGCGTCGCCCCCATCACGGCCATCACGCAGATGAGCAGCAGGATGTTGAGCGAGAGGCCGCAGTCGGCGATGATCCCGGCGCCGCTGTAGTACACCACCATGAAGATCAGCACGACTGCCGCGCCGATCACGAACGAGATTTCGCCCTGGCGGATGGAGTCGCGGCCGAGCGATGGACCCACCGTGCGCTCTTCCTCGATTTCGAGCGGCGCTGGCAGCGCGCCCGACTTGAGCACGATTTCAAGATCGTGCGCTTCCTCGATGGAGAAGCGCCCGGTGATCTGAACGTGGCCGGCGGGGATGCGCTCCTTAATTACCGGGGCGGAATAAACCGTGTTGTCGAGAATGATCGCGAGCCGGCGCCCGACGTTCTCCGCGGTCATGGTGTCGAAAATCTGCGCGCCGCGCGGATCGAGCTCGACTGTGACGTATGGCCCTTCGAGCCGGCCGCCCGGCCTCACTCGCGCATCGGTCACGACGTCGCCGGTCATCAGCACCGGCGTCTCGACCAGGTAGCGCGTGCGCCCGCCGGCCTCCGCCTGTCCGTACAGGATTTCGTCGCCCGGAGGCGGGCCGTCGCGGACCGCATCCTGCACCGGATGCGTGTCATCGAGGAGCTTGAACTCGAGCACCGCGGTCTTTCCGATCAGTTCCTTGGCGCGTTCGGGGTCCTGGATGCCGGGCAACTGAACGAGGATTTCATTGTCGCCCTGGCGTGCGACGGTGGTTTCGCGCACGTCGAGCTGGTCGATCCGATTGCGGATGGTTTCGAGCGCCTGGTCCATCGCGGTGTTCCGGATTTCGGTGACCGTGCGTGCGCGGAAATTGAGGCTGTACGCGGGTCCACCCGTATCGCTCGCGATGCTCGATGCGGCCAGCTCGGGATATGACTTCTGCAACAGGTCGAGGAACGGCGTGCGCTCATCGCTCGTCTTCAGCTTCACAATCAGGGCGCCCGAGGAATCCGTCGAGATGTCCTGGAACGCGAGCTTGTTGTCCTTTAGTTCGCGCTTGATATCGTCGCCCCGGCGCGCAAGCTGCGTCTTGACCGCATCGTCGAGCTTCACGCCCCACAACAGATGGGACCCGCCCTGGAGGTCGAGTCCGAGCTGAATCTTCGTCGAGCCGAACCAGGTCCCCCACCAATCCGGAAGCGGAACGTTGAAGCTCGGCAGCAGAATGAGCGCCCCGACCGCGACCAGCACGGCGGTGAGATAGAGCCGGGTAAGCCCGCTTCCACCGGTCAGATGGAGGTAGAAGATCGCGACCATGATCGCGACCAGCAGCAGGGCCGGTCCAAAACCTTGAGTTTCCACTATTATTGTCCAGGCGCGGCGCGGACTGACTCGGCGATTCCCGGCACGCGCCCTATTCTCCCTTCTCTTTTTTTGACGGAGTCTTGCCGTAGGGCGAGAGAGAGCTGACCTGCGGCCTCTCGACCCGCACCCGCACGTTGGGCGCAATCTCGAGCGTGACGAGCCGGTCGCCAAGCTCGGTGATACGGCCGATCAGGCCGCCGGTGGTCACAACTTCATCGTTGCGCTTGAGATCTTTCAGCATCTTGGCGTGTTCGGAAGCCTTCTTGGTCTGCGGGCGGATGAGCAGGAAATAGAATATCCCGAACAGCAGCGCGATCGGTATGATGGTGGTGAAAAGCGCCTGCTGGCCGGCGTTCTGTTGACCGGCCCCGGCCGCTTGCGCCCATGCGATTCCTTCGAAGAACATCAGTTTGATTCCCCGCCCGCGCTATCGCTCCCGGCAAGCTCGGCCGCCCGATCCTTTGCGTACGCGGCGAAGGTCCGAGATGCGATAGCAGCTTGAGACTCGCGCATCAAGCGCGCATAGAAACTCAAATTATGCTCCGTCAGCGCGCGCGCTGCGAGTATCTCGCCCGACATGTATAGATGACGCAAGTAGGCGCGGGTAAAGGTCCGGCAGGGACGGCAATCGCAGCGCGGATCGAGCGGACGCTGGTCGCGCTGGTGGGCGGCGCGCTTGATCGAGATGCGGCCCTCGCTGGTGAACGCGGTTCCGTTGCGCGCGTTGCGGGTGGGCAGCACGCAATCGAACATGTCGTACCCCATCGCGACCGCGGCGAGGAGGTCCTCCGGCGTCCCCACCCCCATCAGGTAGCGAGGCATCCCGGCGGGCAGCATCGATGCGGTCAACGCCGCCATCTCGAGCATCGCATCCCTCGGCTCGCCCACCGATAGTCCGCCCGCGGCGTAGCCATCGAAGCCGAGTGCGGTGATCTGCGCCGCGCTCATCCGGCGCAGATCGGCATAGATGCTCCCCTGCACGATCCCGAACAGCGCCTGCGTTTCGCTGCGGCGCGCGCGAACCGTGCGCTCGGCCCAACGTGCGGTCAATTCGAGCGATTTGAGCGCACCGGCCCGCTCGACCGGGAACGGCGTGCACTCATCGAGCGCCATCATGATGTCGCTCCCGATCTGCTCCTGGATTTCCACCGCGCCTTCGGGCGTCAGCATGACCGGCGCCCCATCGAGATGCGATCGGAACCGGATCCCATCGTTATCGACCGAGTTGATCTTCGCGAGACTCATCGCCTGGAAGCCGCCCGAGTCGGTGAGCACCGCGCCGGGAAATCCCATGAAGCGGCCGACCCCTCCTAGCTCGCGCACCAGCGCAGGGCCGGGCCGAACCAGCAGATGGTATGCGTTGGCGAGCACCATCCTGTAGCCCATCGACCAGATCTCGTCGGGCGCCATCGCCTTGACCGCAGCGCGCGTGCCGACCGGCATGAAGGCGGGAGTTGCGACCTCGCCATGGCGCGTCACGAGGCGGCCTGCGCGCGCAGAGCCGTCGGTGGCGACGATGCTGAATTCGATCGATGGGGTCATTCGTTCTTCGCCGGCTCGCAGCGGCTGGCGCGGGCGCGATCGGGGTTATGCGGGCGGTTTCTCACAGGATCAGCATCGCATCGCCGTAGCTTAAGAAGCGATAGCGATGGCGAATCGCCTCGCGATACGCATCGAGGATGAGGTCGCGCCCGGCCAGCGCCATCACGAGCGCGAGCACGGTGGTGCGCGGCAGGTGGAAGTTCGTCACCATCGCATCCACCAGCTTGAAGCGAAACCCGGGAAAGATGAAGAGCCCGGTGGTGCCTTCCGCATCCCCCGTGATCGCCCATGATTCGAGCGCGCGAACGCTGGACGTTCCGACCGCCACGACCCGCCCGCCCGTGCGACGCGCGTGCTCGATCGCCTCGATTGCGGCAGGCGGAATCGTGAACCACTCCGCCTCCATGCTGTGACGTTCGACCTCGGGCGCGCGAAGCGGCGCAAACGTCCCGGGCCCGATGTGCAGAGTGACGGACGCGGTGCGGATTCCCGCCTCAGCGAGCGACTCGAGCAGCGCCGGCGTGAAGTGCAGTCCCGCAGTCGGCGCCGCGATCGCTCCGGGCTTGCTCGCATACACGGTCTGATAGGCGTCGGAATCGGACGGACCGGCCTCGCGATGGATGTAGTGCGGCAGAGCGAGCAGGCCGCGGCGCCCAAGCACCTCGTCGATCGGCGTTGAGTCGTCGCTTGCGATGAGCGCGCGGCCGCCGCGCGTATAGCCCGTGATTCGGAGCGCACCGCCGCCGTCGATGAGCAATCGGGCGCCCTCGCGAAGCGGACGATGCGCCCGGATGAGCGCGAGCCACGCGCCCGGCGGGTCGGGAACCGGCCGGACGAACAGCAACTCGATCTTGCCGCCGGATTCCTTGTGCGTGAAAAGACGCGCCGGAATCACCCGCGTGTCGTTCAGGACGAGCAGGTCGCCATCGCGCAGATGGTTTCCAAGCTTGTAGAAGCGCGAATGTTCGAAGGAGCGCGTCTTGCGATTGACCACCAGCATGCGCGCCTCGTCGCGGCGCTCAAGGGGCTGCTGCGCGATAAGCTCCTCGGGAAGTTCGTAGTCGAGTTCGGAAAGCCGCATGTGAGGGCACGCGCGCGATGAAGCGCGATTAAAATAATAGCGGGGCGCCCATCCGCGCGACACGCCACCGGCGCGCGCTCATCAGGCGGTCGCCGAAGATGCCGCGAACGGGGTGATTGGACAGTCGCGCAAACTCGCTCGTGAGTCGCGGAATACCAGGAAATTATGCCTCGGTGCGCTCTGCGATTGGGATAGGCGAATCCACGCGCCCGACCACAAGTATTGCCGCGGCAATCCACAATGCCGCCGCGCCCGCCGCCAGCGCGAGCCGCATTCCGATCACGGTTGCCATCACCGCGGCAACCATCAAGGAAATCAGGAGGCCGGTGAGGTGCACAAACCACAATCCCGAGTTGACGCGGCCCAGGACCTGCGTCGGCGCGACCGCCTGAACTATGGCGGTGCGGTTGATTTCGCGAATCGTCGCCGCCGCATCGCCCAGCAGTTGCTGACCGACCAGCAGCGCCGCCCCGACCGCCGTCGCGCCCGGAGCCAACGGCACCATCGCGAGCGCACCGCCTTCTAGCGCAAGCCCGAGCGCCATCGCGTTCCAACCGCCGAACACCGCCGCACTGCGGCGCGCAGCCAGCGCTCCCGCCAGCGCGCTCACTCCGCCAGTCGCAATGATCATCCCAAGCGCCCCGGCTGTGAAGCCGAGACGATCGAGCACGAAAAGCATGTAAAGGCTGCCGAATGCGCCATCCGAGAAGACTGCGATTGCGTTGCTCGCTGCGATCAATCGCAGCCGCCGGTCGCTCATCAGGTAGCGGGCGCCGTCGATTGCTTCGGCGAGAAATCCTGCGCGCGGCGCCGCCTCGGGTCGCGCCGGCTCGGATGAGCCGATGAGAGCGATCGACAAGGCGGAGACCAGGAACGACAGCGCATCGACCAGGATCGCGATTGGCGCCGTAAGCCACTGCACCAGCCATCCGCTGAGCCCGAAGCCCGCGACCTCAGCCACGGCATAACTCGCCGCAAGCTTGCTGTTCGCATCGACGAGTTCCTCGCGGCTGACGATCGTAGGCAGATATGAGGCGTACGAGACGTCGAACACGAGATCGAGCATCGCGGCGCCGAGCATCACACCATACAACTGGCGCATCCCGAGTGTTCCCCATATCGCGGCGGCGGGTATCGTCGCGAGCAGCGCGGCCCTGGCGAGGTCGGCGGCGATCATGACCGGCCGGCGGCGCAGACGGTCGACCCACACGCCCGCGACGAGACTGGTCAGAAGCATCGGGAGAGCCTGTGCGCCGCGCAGCAATCCCATCTGGATCGGAGTCGCGCCGAGCGCGATCACCGCCGCGAATGCGACCGCGACGCCGCCCATCCGCGAGCCGAACACCGAGACGGTTTCCCCCGCCCAGAGTTTGAGAAAGTCTCGATTTTGCCAGAGCCCGCTGGCGCGGCGCGCGTTATTCAAATCTGAGAATTATTTTCCCGAAATGCTCGGAGGCCTGCATGATGCGGTGCGCCTCGGACGCATCGGCGGCCGGCAGCGTCCGGTAGATCGGCGCACGAAGACGGCCCGCATCGAGCGCCGCGCCGAATCGCGCCAGGAATGCCGACACGATCTCGGCCTTCTCGGCGGCGGGCCGCGCGCGCAAAGTCGATCCGTAGATTTTCAGGTGCCGCCGCACCACCTGGGCAAGATCGATCTCCGCGCGCGTCCCGTGCATCAGGCCGATCAGGACGAGCCTTCCGCCCGGCGCGAGCGACTCGATATTCCCGGCGAGATAGGCGGCGCCGATGCTGTCGAGAATCATGTCCACGCCGCGCCCGTTGGTGGCGGCCTTCACTTGCGGCGCGAACGGTCCCTGCTTGTAGTTGATCGCGACGGCGGCGCCGATTTCGAGGCATCGCCGGCATTTCGCATCGCTGCCCGCCGTCACGATCGATCGCACGCCCGCTTCTTTCAGCAGCGCGATCGTGGCGGTGCCGACGCCGCTTCCGCCGCCGTGGACGAGAACGGTGTCGCCCGCCTTGATGCTGGCGAGCATGAAGACGTTGAGGAAGGCGGTGAGAAAGACCTCGGGAATTCCCGCGGCCTCGGCATCGCTAAGCGACGACGGCACCTTCATCGCGGAGCCGAAATGCACCGCGGCCTTCTCCGCGTACCCGCCGCCGGGCAGCAGCGCCATCGCGCGCTCGCCGATGCGCCATCCCGAAACGTTGCGGCCGATTTCAATCACTTCGCCCGCGCATTCAAGCCCGATGATCTCCGATGCGCCGGGCGGCGGCGGGTACAAGCCCTGGCGCTGCATGAGGTCGGCGCGGTTCAGCCCGGCGCATCGCACGCGGATCAGGAGTTCGTCGGGCTTAGGTACGGGGTCGGGAACTTCGCCCAGTTTAAGCGTGCGCTCCTGGCCGGATTTCTCAACGATGACGGCTTTCATGCCGATAGAGACTGCGCCCGCAGAATCGAAGAGTCAAAACGGGGAGCGTGAACGCGGCGCCGGATAGCGTCGGCCAAGCGAGACGAGCGCGCGCGCCTATCAATCAATAACGGAGGTGAATTGGATCGGATGCGGTCTTGCCGTCGTAATGGAAACTGGCAGCTTCGAACGACGGTGGTCCGAACCGCAGCGGCGCATCGTTGGAGAATCCGAATCCCTCCAGCGGCATGCCGATAAAGTTCGTCTTGAATTTGCCGGAGGAGTCCTCGTCCTGAAACACCACCGCGGCGTACGTGCCGGCCGGAACATCGGGGAACTCGCACACCGCACGATCGCCTTGAATCGGCGCCAAGACGTGGCGGAACACTTTGCCGTTGCGCGGAAACCCCTGCGGATCGTTGAACAGATTGCAATCCATCCGGCCGTGATCGTTGCGCAGGTTGACCACCTCGACCTTGAGCACCGCGCCGGTTCCGTCGGAACCGGCAAGCGCGGGGGTCGAAACGGCGGCCGCCAGCAGAGCCAGCGCGAGGCCGGCGGACAAGCGCAAGATCGAAATTTGTGATCGCATAAATTTCCCCAGGGGATGCAAAATGGCCCTCGAACAGGCTTGCACAAGCGCGGTGGTGACGCCACCGCGTTTGTGCCTGACAATTTTCGCAGCTGCGCCAGCAGGCTGGTGATAAATCACAGCCTGCTCCCCCCTCTCTTATCTCCCCCGGAAAAGACCGGGGGAGAAGCTAAAGGAACGCAGCCATCTTTCACGCAGGATGTTGAGACCGCGGCGCGGTCTGAACATCCTGCTAGCCGATCAGCTTCGCGACGATGCGCTCGTACTCCTTGATGTCGCCGCCCGTATCGACCTCGATCGAATGCAAATCGCCGCCGGCCTCTTCCTGCGCCTGCAATCGCTCGATCGCGCCCTCGACGCCGCCCGCGTAACCCAATTCGGCGAGCATCTTGGGGGAGACCGCGGCGGTGCCGCCCTTCGCGCCGCCCGACGCCCACGCTTCCTTGACCTGCTTCACATTGTCGCCGAAGCCCATCCGCGTCAGTTGCTCGGAGTAGAAGGTGCCCATCCGCGCGATGTAGAAAGCAACGTTGGCCGCCTGCGCGACCGTCGCACGCTCGACGTTCTTGGTGACCACCACCCCTCCGGGCGTCTTGACCTCGACCGATTTCGGATCGCGCCCGGCGGCCTTCGCAATCGCGCGGAAGTCATCGATCGTCTTCTTGAGCGCGCTCAGCGGGATCATCACCGGCAGCCATCCATCGGCCTTTTGCGCGGTGAACTCGACGCTCTTCTTGTTGAGCGATGCGATGAAGATCGGGATGTGTTTGCGGACCGTCTCGAAGCGGAGCGTGAAGCCGCGTTTGAGCTGGAACAGCTTGCCGGCGAAATTGAGCGGCACGCCGGCCATCAGCGTGTTGATGATCTCGACGCACTCCTTCATCCGGGAGAGCGCCGGTTCGAATTTGATGCCGTGGAAATGCTCGATCACCTGCGGACCGCTGGTCCCAAGCCCGATTATCATGCGGCCGCCCGACAGCTCATCGAGCGTGCCGAAATGCTGCGCGAGCGCGGCAGGCGTACGCGAGTAGATGTTCACGATCGAGGTCGCGAGCTGCACCTTGCTGGTGTGCTCCGCAAGAATCGTAAGCGGCGTGAAGGCGTCGCGCCCCCATGCCTCGGCGACCCAGATCGAATGCAGTCCGGCCTCATCGGCGAGCTTCGCGCGATCGATCAGCGATTTGAAATCGAGCTTGCCCTGCCAGTTGACCCCGATCGTCAGTTTGCGCGCCATGATTTTTTCCTCCGTTGCGTTGGCTCGAGCGCGCGCTCATCGCGCGCGCCGGATGCGATCCGCCCCCAGGCGCAGGGCTGCCGCGACGGCTAAACTAGCCGAGATTCGCGCCGTTCTACAAACTCTCCCGCGAGCCCGTCGCAGCGCTTTGCACCGCCCGCGCTTGGCCGGGGGAAATGGCGGATGGCGCGGGAGCGGCCGCGCCGGCGATCACTTGATCCCGGAATAAACCGCGAAGATGAGATTGCGGTAGGCCAGCCCGACCTCGCGGAAGCCCGCCCGATGCATCCACGCGATCTGCTCGGCGACGGTGGCAGCGCGATCGAACTTCATCCGCTCCAGTGCCCCCGCCAGATCGCTCTCGGTGGCTCCCAGTTCGCGCGCGCGCCTCTTCCACATCTCATGATTGCGCCGCTCGATGGCCGGGGTCTCGCCGCGCACCTGGTCGGCATTGACGAAGGTTCCGCCCGGGTTCAGCGACGCGTGAGCCTGTTCGAGAATCGCGCGCTTCTTCTCGTCGGTCAGATGATGGATCGAGAGCGCGGAGACCACGGCGTCATACCGGCGCGTGATTCGCCCCTCGGCAAAGTCCGCCACTTCGAAGCGGAAGCGTTCGCCACCGGCGGCGAAGCGTTCGCGCGCCTGCACGAGCATCGCATCCGAGATGTCCACCAATGTGACTCGCGCGCGCGGGAACGAGAACGCGACGAACGCCGAGAGCAGGCCGGTGCCCGCTCCGAGATCGAGCACTGAAATGTCCGCATCGCGCTCGAACGGCAGCACGTCGATCGCGGCGCGGTAGAACTCATCGAAGCAGGGGATGAGCTTGCGCCTGGAGCGATCGTAGGTCTCCGCGTTGCGATCGAACGCCAATTTGACCGAGTCGACCATCGGAAAACGCCTAATTTGGCACGCCCCGCGCAATGACGCCAGCCCGCCGCGGCCCGCGAGGCTGATCTAGTTTGAAATCCAGCGACCGTTGACTACATCAGCTCCGCGCGCGTGGTTGCGGAAACCGCAACCTTGGGCTATCCTGAAAGTTCGTGAGAAAGCTTACGGTGATCCCCGGCAAAAGGGATCCGGAACTGGTTCATGCCTCCAGAATGATCCAGAAGCTGGTTCGGCAAGGAGCGATAATCAGGTTGGAACATCGGGCGCTGGTGAATTGTTCGAAGTACTCGTTGCGGCTGACACAATTAGTAACGATGTTGTCGCGATTCAGAGTGGACCGATTTGAGATTTTGGACCAGGAGGGAACGCGGATTAACGTCGGCTACGGGACAATATTGGAAGAATTGGAAGATCAACAAATAGTTAGAGAGTTTGCCCTGAAGGTGGTGGTGGAAGCCTCCGAAACGCCGGGCAGAGTGGCTGTAATCGATATCGGGCAGCTCGATGAACGAAGATGAGAAGGGAACTGCCATGACTATCTGCACGCACCATAAGATTCGCGAAATAGTGATCCCGATGTACCATGCCGAAGAACTCGGCATAACAGGCGTGTATCTGAAAAATGCAGTGCTGCAAGAGACTTGCGAAGTCTGCGGGTATGTTAAATCGGTCGCGATTCCAAATCTGCAAGGCCTGATTGCCGCGGTTGCCGTTAGTCGCGTAATGAGCCCGTTCAAACTTCACGGTCCGGAGATTCGATTCCTCCGCGAGGCGGTGGAGAAACCCGCGAAGGAACTCGCAGCGAAACTTGAAGTGCTGCCGACGCAAATCTCGCGCTGGGAGAATGCTAAAGAGCCGATCAGCCCGCGCAGTGAAAAACTGCTCCGCCTTTATGTGCTCCATGAACTGGCGGGGCTGACCAAGGTGAAATCCAGTCGAAGTGCGATTTTCGATATGAAAATCCGCGCGTGGAGACCGTTGGCAGGCAAAATGCGCATGGTCTTTTACCTGGAGAAGCCAGCGGGAGAGGCATCGACGGGCCGGCGCAGAGAACGTTGGATGGAGCTGGACGAAGCGGCATAACTTCATAAGGCCCGCTGAATCAGGCCCGCCACCTTGACAGGCGTGCGGGGCCTGACCCGCGTTGCGGGCGGAGTTGCGCCGGCGCGGACAATCTGACCGGCCCGGTTCCAGCGGTTCAGCCGGAGGGGCTTTTCCTCGCGCCGCGCAAGCCTGATAAGATTCGGATGATTTGGCAATCGACCTGAACGAGCTTACCCGCGAATGCCATCCGCGAGGTACGGCGCGAGTGGCGAGCTGAAAAGGATCACCGACTTGACCGATCGATACGTTCGGGGCGCAAAGCCCGACGATTCCGATTACGCCCGCAAGACGGCGCTGGCCGGTGTGCGCGGGCGCAAGTACGCCGGGGCGCGCTCGCGAAGCGGCTTGCCGGCGCTGACTGCGAGACTTGCATGCGCATTTGCCGCGATTGCGATCGTGTCGATGGCCGCGTGCTCGGGCGGCTCGGGCTCGGAATCAGGCGAGCGCGACGCAGTCCCCGTGCTGGTCGCAAAGGTTGTCCAGAAGACCGTCGCCAACTCGGTCCACGTCATAGGCAGAGTCGAGGCGTACTCGACCGTTGACCTGAAAGCGCGCGTGGACGGGCAAGTGACCGACGTGCACTTCAGGGAAGGTCAGGACGTGAAGCAGGGCGACCTGCTCTTCAATCTCGATCCGAGCCCGTTCAAGGCTGCGCTCGCGCAGGCCGAGGCCAATCTCGCCAAGGACCGGGCGCAGCAGTTGCAGGCGGTCGCGGACGAACAGCGCTATCACTATCTGCTTACGCAGGGGGTCGGCTCGCAGCAGCAATTCGACCAGGCGCACGCATCGGCCGACGCGCTGAGGGCTGTTGGGCAGGCCGATACTGCGGCCGTCGAGACCGCAAAACTGAATCTTTCGTACACGACGATCCGCTCTCCGATCGACGGGCGTACCGGCAGCCTGCTGGTGCATCCCGGCAACCTGGTCAAGGGGAACGCCGAGACCGCGATGGTGGAGATCAACCAGATCGAGCCCGTGTACGTGGACTTTTCGCTGCCCGAGCAGCGCCTGCCGGACGTGCGGAAATTCATGGCCAATCACAAATTGGCGGTCGAAGCATCCGTCCCCGGCCAGCAGGGCGAACCCGAGCGCGGCGAGTTGAGCTTCGTGGACAACACGGTCGACACCAAAACCGGCACGATCCAGCTCAAGGGAATTTTTGCGAACCGCGACCGGCGCCTGTGGCCCGGCCAGTTCGTGGATGCGACGCTGATTCTGAACGAGCGCCCCGGTACGGTCGTCGTGCCCTCGCAGGCGATTCAGACCGGACAGGATGGCTCGTACGTCTATGTCGTCGAGGCCGGGATGAAGGTCGCGACCCGCACGGTTGTGATCGGCGATTCGCAGGACGGCGCGACGGTTGTCGAACGCGGGCTTAAGTCCGGCGAGACGGTCGTCACCGACGGACAGTTGCGCCTTATGCCCGGTGCGCACATCACGATCAAGACCGGGCTCGGTTCTCAGGATCACGGAGCGGCTTCGTGAATATTGCCGACCTCTTCATCCGCCGCCCCGTGATGACGACGCTGTGCTCGCTCGCGATCGTCTTTTTCGGGCTGATGGCGTATCGGCTGCTGCCGGTCAACGACCTGCCCAACGTCGATTTTCCCACCATCGTGGTCTTCGCCGGCCTGCCCGGCGCCAGCCCGGAAACGATGGCGTCATCGATCGCCACGCCGCTGGAGAAGCAATTCTCGACCATCGCGGGCCTGGACTCGATGACCTCGAGCAGCGTCCAGGGCATGACCAACGTCACGCTCCAGTTCACGCTCAGCCGCAACATCGATGCGGCCGGGCAGGATGTGCAGGCGGCGATCACCGCGACGCTGGCGCAACTGCCGCCCGGGAT
>Ga0187771_10002650_pt1 | contig 12374 bp, 11 predicted proteins | sample 0116_SJ02_MP15_1_FD_133139 | JGI IMG/M metagenome (GOLD analysis project Ga0187771, IMG submission 133139) | Tropical peat soil microbial communities from peatlands in Department of Meta, Colombia - 0116_SJ02_MP15_10_MG | ecosystem: Environmental > Terrestrial > Soil > Wetlands > Peat | place... | reverse complement strand
AAGGGGCTTATCTTTTCTATCGAGACGGAAGGCGCACCAGCCTTATACCAGGCGGTTCCATGGGTTGTCGGCATCTATGAATTCCAGGTCAACAACCCAGATGAGAGTTTCTTTCGGGATTACGACGAGTACCTCCATACAAGGGGTACGGTTTCGAGGCCGCAACCGATCCCCCAAATGCGCACAATTCCTATAGCTCGGAGCATTGAACCCCACCTGGAAGCACTCCCTTATGAACGGGCTGAGGAGTTGGTCAAGACCCATCAGAAGTTCGCAGTCGCTCCCTGCATCTGTCGCCGCAAGGCTGAGAAAATAGGTGATGGTTGCCATGCGCCCAAGGAGACATGCCTCATATTCGGCGAATGGGCGGATTATTATGTTCGCAATGGCATAGGTCGCCATATTGATCAATCCGAAGTGTCAGAGATCCTCACCATGGCCGACAAGGCTAACCTCGTTCTCCAACCCAACAATTCTAAGGAAATGGTTGTCATGTGTTGCTGTTGTGGCTGCTGTTGTGGGATTCTGACCCGTCTCAAGTCGCATCCAAAGCCGTCCGAAGCAGTGGCCAGCCCATTCAGAGCTAAGCATGAGTCCGAAAGGTGTGAGGGCTGCGGCACCTGCGTCGACCGCTGCCAGATGAATGCTCTGATTCTTGAGGGCGATCGAGTGGTCTTCAATTCCCATCGCTGCATCGGCTGCGGACTTTGTGTTTCAACTTGTCCCACCGGATCATTAACCCTGGTGCGCAAACCCGCAAGCGAACAGATTAAGGTGCCCATCAGCATGGATGCCACTTGGCGAGAATTGAGCCAAGTCTGAGAGAACCGGGAATAGGATAATGAACAGCTCCTGGTAATCATAATGGCGCAATTGAGGTTATCGAACTGGAGTGGCTCTGTGAAGATATTTGGAGTGATAAGGTGGAGGAGAGGAATCTCCAAAGCCGCTGAGTTGATAGCCTCGAAGGCCCCTGCTGGACAGGTTGAATCAATGGAAAGAGTGTAACCTTTTTGTGACTGCCCTCCCTGACATTTTCCTGGCAAAACCTGACACATCACAAAATGGGTCTTAACTCAGGTTTCATTTTGGATAGAGTGAGAAAGATCATTTTTTTAATTATTTTTATCACCGGAAACGGTAATCCCTCTTTCTCTCATCCGGCTCTCCAAAAGAGAAGAGGGGTTTTCCTTCGAGGCCTTGATCTCTTTAAGAAATTGAACGACCCCTTTGAGATTCCATCCTAAGTATTCATAGAGGGCTTCAAACTTTTCGAGTCGATGGATGTATCGGTGGTAAGCCAGAAGAACCGCGTTATTGATGTCCAATTTTCCAAAATCCTTATAACAGTCCGTTTTGAATTGAACTTTTATCCCCTCGAATTCCTCTTTAATGGACCGGAATATCTTTTCCCTCTCCTTTAATTTCTCGTCTCTCGAAATCTTTTTCGTATAGAGATTCGACAGCCTTTGGCACGCCTGATCGATCCACTGTGCAAAAAGGAGATCGTCCTCCTGGGCGCTGATCGCCTCGGTTACCTCCTTCGATTCCGCCCCATACTTCTCCGCCAGAAAGTCAATGGACCCCCGATTTCCAATGAAGGTCGCCACCTGCTCATTCAAACTGGTCTCACCCCTGAAATAGACTGTGGCATGGGCCATTTCGTGTAGAATAATATTTGACAGGGAAGCATCATCCCATTTTAGCATTGTGGAGAAGATGGGATCTTTCAACCATCCGAGAGTGCTATAGGCACCGGCCCGCTGGACAAAGGTGTCATATTCTTTCCCATCGAGAAATCCTTTCTCTTTCAGAGCAGCCTCTCTCGTGAAAAAACCTTTATAGGTCACTTTTCCGATGATGGGAAATTCCCATGTATAGAGCTGAAGCCGGCCTTTCTCTGAGGCAGTGACCACATAGAGAATGGGATCTTCAACTTCAAAAAATGTTGAATAATTCTTTGTCCCCTCCAGGCCCAACGTCTCCTCGCCAAACCGCTTCACCTCCTGAATGAACCGAATTTTCTCTTTCGTCCCTTCGTCCACCCGTTGGTCCTTTAAAACCTCCTGAACCGGCACGCTATGAAAGCTGATAAAGCCTTGATGCCATGCCATTTTAGAAATATAAGGAATATTGCCACATCCAGTTAAGGAAATGAGGGTGAATATGAGAAAGAAGAAGCTTTTTAAGATTTTCATGACGAATTCTTTTTAATACATTTTTTGCTTGAAATCAAAGTCTTAACTTTCATTTGCATTTGGAGTATACTATTTAGGTGGTAGAAGGCCTCTGCCTTCCCACACCGGCAGCCAGAAAATATGATTCGGAAGATCGGGGGTGGCCGACGTGACTGTGTTAAAGAAGCTGAAGGACTATTTAGAGGAGAACCATGTCCCCTACGAATTGGGCTACCATGCAAGGGCCTATACCGCTCAGGAGATCGCAGCGGCTCAGCATGTCCCGGGAAAAGAAATGGCAAAGGTGGTGATGGTCAAGGTCGACGGGAAAAGTGTCATGTTGGTCCTACCTGCCAGTTATCGCGTGGATATGAAGAAACTGAAGGGCCTGCTCCACTCCAACAGGGTGGGGATGGGGAAAGAGGAGGAGTTCCAGGAATTCTTCCCTGACTGTGAGATCGGAGCCATGCCTCCCTTTGGCCACCTTTACAATTTAGAAGTGTGGGTCGATCAGGCTCTTACAGAAAACGAATTCATTGTTTTTCAGGCAGGAAGCCACGTCGAAACCCTGAGGATCAGATACGCGGACTATACCCGGTTGGTGAATCCCAAGGTGGGCGATTTCAGCGCGCACCTGTAAAAAACCCAGGTTCTTCTCTCCTCAATTTCTGTAATGCGATGACGGCCGCCAGCAAACCAAACTCCACGAGATCATATAAGGGTTCGGGATAGACCAACGTCAGGCCCCCTGCAACAGGTATTCCTAACTGGATCATTGCCGGTGCACAGATAACCACCGAGATGATGTAAGAAGCCGTAACGGGAACAGCCAGCCCAATGATCCGAACAATGAGGGCTGTATAGATCGTCGTGAAAAGGACGCTCCCGCCGGCATAGGCAATAATAATCGAGCTGAACTTCAATCCCAGACCCGTTAGGGTCACCACACCCAGGATGACTTTGTCAGAATACCATCGAGAGAAGATAATTTCCCAAAGACATCGATTCAACTCTCAATTGAATCCGATCCCCCCTTTCTCCAACCTCACTTAAGTAGATCTTTCTATCCCTGACGATCAACTCCTGACCTTCCCCGATCCCCCACTTGAAATAGATGCCGCCCAACCTCTGATTCAACGGATGGTATCCCTTCATGTCCTCAAACCCATAATATTCCATCACGGCGGGGCTTTTTGTCCTCACCCCTTTCAGAACAATGGCATCTTCTTCAACCTGGAAGTCCTCGATGACAGGTTCCTTGTAGACCGAATGAATATAGAATACCGAAAACGATTCGGAGGGACTTATCCTGATCCGCATCGTTCGCGGATGCGTCATGTCCTCGATATGAAGGAAAGTTACCTTCTCAAAAAGAAAAACGCCTCCTGCTACGATCAGTATGCCTATCAGTACCAGAAGGGGCCAGCTCTTCCGTTTCAATTATTTGATCCTAAGTCCTTTCTCTGTGAAATATCGGAGCGCCCCGGGGTGAAATGGGATGGGAGAACCTCCGGTCGTCTGGGGTTCTAATAATAAATATTTTCCATCACTATGAGACGCCACTAATTCGGATTTGCGATCAAACAAGGTCTTCACAATATCATAGGCCAGATTCTCCTGCATGTTTTCGTTGCCAACCAAAAGATTCCAAACCACTGCAATCGGGACATCCGCAGTCTGTCCAGGATAGATCTTGGCAGGGATGGTCCCTTTGACGTAAAGAGGGCCATACTTTCCCCTCATCTTAAGGACTGCGTCTGCACTATTGAGAAGTTTCATTTTAACCCCAGGGATCGCCCCCAAATCTGTCACAGCCGCTGTCGGAAGGCCTCCGACCCAGAAGAAGGCATCGATCTTCCCATCCCTCAATGCCCCGGCCGATTCGGAAACGCTCAATTTATCCCTGATCATGTCCTTATTCGGATCCAAGCCGTATGCCTCAATGACCCTGAGAGCCATAATCTCTGTTCCGCTTCCAGGAGCACCCGTTGAGACTCTTTTCCCTTTCAGGTCTGACACCTTATCAATCCCCTTACCCTCCACCGTCACAATATGCATGTTATTAGGATAAAGAACTGCCACGGTCCTCAGGGGAATCTTCTCTTTAAATGGTGCTTTTCCCTGATAGGCATCCCATGCCGAGTCCGCCATAACCAGGGCTAATTCTTCCTTTCCCTTCCCCACCAGAAGGCAGTTATCTACCGAGGCAGTCGTCACCTCTGCGGTAGCATCTGCATACGGGATATATTTGGAGATGATCTTGGCCATCCTTTCGCCCAACGCATAGTAAACCCCCCCTGTGCTTCCGGTGGCGATGGATAACCGGACGGCCTTTTGGGCCCACGCTGAGGAGATAGAAAAGACGAGGAAGACAACTACCCCTAATACGATTAGACGTCTCATATTCCCCCTCTTCAGAGGTTCTTCTTCTCCGTTCTTTTATATATTAACCTTGACCCTGGTCAATAAATAAGTTTCTGGATTAGGCTGATAAGAGGGATGTTTTGGTCTTACCCCGGTCTTCTTTTCCTCGTATCGAGCTAACAGGTAGAGAACGTCAGAAAGGCGATTGATATATTCCAATATCCTCAAGTTGTGGAGCATCTTCTTTGATTTCATCTTGGCCAGTAGCCTTTCCACCCTCCTCGAGACGGCGCGGGCTACATCCAAAATGCTGGAGATCTGGGTCTCACCGTAGAGGATGAATTTTGGCTCCGGTTTAATCGCCGCCTCCAAATGGGTGGAGAGCTGACTCAGCCAATCGACCTCCTTTTCACGGATCTGTCCCTTCAAAAGGTTTCTGTCCTTTTTGGACGAAGCGAGCTCGGATCCGATAATAAAAAAGTGATTCTGCATGGTGAGTAGAATTTTCTTGACCTTTCCATCCTTGGAGATGGCCCTCGCCATTCCTAAGAAAGAATTCAGCTCATCCAACGTGCCATAGGTCTCAGGCCTGAGATGGTATTTGGGAACACGCCTCCCGCCCAAAAGGCCGGTGAACCCTTTATCTCCTTTTTTTGTGCTGAGGGGCATAATTGAGAATGTCAAATGTCAAAGCTCAAATTCCAAATTAAATCCAAATGACTAAAATAACATTCCAAAATTGAGTCATTTGACATTCATTTGTCATTGGGATTTTGACATTTCGCCTTTCACCTTATGAGTAACCTCTATTTCTCCTCTTTCCAGACGGTAGCAGGTATTCTTCAGCCAATTCGGGTCATCCTGATTCGGAAAGTCTTTACGGTAGAAGGAACCCCTGCTCTCCCTTCGAAGCAAACTTCCTTTCAAGATGGCTTTGAGGAGGAGGGTCACATTTTCCAAATCTCTCTTTCTGAAAAGGTCTTTCAATGTGGCGGGATAAACCCTCTCAATCCTTTTCTCCATGGAAGCCAATCGATTCAGCCCTTCTCTTAATGACTCCTCCCCACGAATAGGACCCCCATATTTCCAGGCCATATCCTTTAGATCTCTTAGAAGACCTTCGGGAGGTTCAAAGGTCCCTCTTCTTTTTTTGACATAGGCACCCGCTTTTCTTTCCCACCTCTTCTGCAAAGGGCTCTGCTCCGATGCTTTCTGGCGTGCATATTCAGCTGCAGACCGACCCCCGGTGATACCAAAAACGGCGCATTCGGTCAGCGCATTCCCCCCCAATCGATTGGCGCCATGGATTCCCCAGACTACCTCCCCGGCGGCAAAGAGTCCAGGAAGAGCCGTGCTTCCCGTTTCATCGATCTCAATTCCTCCCATAAAAAAATGGACCGCCGGGGAGACGAGAAAAGGCCGCTCATGAAACGGGAATTTCGACTTCCTCAAAAAGTTGAGGGGGTAATGTTCCCATTTCTCTTCCGGAACTTCGGTGAGGCCAACATAGACATCCCCTTCTTGAGAGGCTTCAGAGAGGGCAATGGAGAAACGATCCCTTTGATGGATGACCGCTCGACTCAAATCCTTTCCGACGCCAAGCTTCTCCAAGAGATCCTCTTGCTTTTCATTGAACAACCTCATCTCTTTTGGGTAGGGTGGAAGGAGAATAAAAGTGGAGAGCCTCGGCTCCGCTAAAACGAGTGGGAAGAATTGAACAAATTCTAAGTCAAAGAGGGGAAGACCTGCCCGAAGGGCTAAGACATATCCATCCCCAAGGATGGTTCTTTGATTGTCATTTCTGCGGTAGATGGCCCCTGCCCCTCCAGCAGCCAGAATGACAGCCTTCGATTGGATGAAACAAGGTTTCCCATTTTTTAAAAATCCAAATGCTCCTCGGACCTCACCCTCCTCGACGACCAGATCGAAAATGACCAACCCCGGCAGGAGTTGGATGGAGCGGCCTTTCAATCTTTCCACCAGCGCCTTGGTTAAAAGGACACCGGGTAATTGCGAGCAATCCTTAGGACGATCTATCACATATCCGATCCCTCTCTCCACCAAGGGGACCCCATCGTCTCTTAATCCTTCCATTGCCTCTGGGCTATTTTCAACCAGACGCTTTACCATGTGAAGATGGTTTAACCCTCTGCCGGATTTTAAGGTCTCTCGGAGATGATTCTCTTTGGAATAACGAGAATTGGCAGCGGTGAAGGCACCATTGGCCATGGAGGTATTGGTCCCCATCCCGATGGCAAACTTACCTACGACGGAAACGTTAAGACCAGATTTCTCTGCTTCTAAGGCAGAGACAATACCAGCCAGTCCACTGCCAACCACAAGAATGTCGGTGGAGATCTCTTCCACGATTTAACTTTATGACCGTATTGAAAGACAGGTGTTATTCAGTCTTGAATCGCCGGATTTCGTAAATCACAGGATTCTTAACGTCTGGGCAGGGATGGCTGGCCAAATCATCATCCCCCAGCCATGGATAGTGCGCTCCGTAAAGGAACCCGTGGATCTTGTATATCATGCTGCAGAGGGAGTGCCAGCATATCGTTCCTTCTATTCCTTCCCCGTCGAACCTGGCCAAATCTCCCACTTGATGTCCAAAATTACATTTGCCCTTCTGCTCAACAACCCTCACTTCGACCCGATACGGAGCTTTCATCTTCTTTCCATCCCTACCAATAGTTCTCTGATCCTTCTCTCGAAATCGACCTCTTTTAACTCTTCTAAATCTCTATTTCGTCATCGCGTACTTTGGCGCAGATGATCCTTCATGGTTCATCGAAATTCGAATCGTATGGTCTTCCTCCCTTGTCAACGCCATGCTGGCGCAGGCATGCGCATGGAAGGATAATGACGCGATGAATTGATTAAGCCCTTTTTTTCGGCTTCATCGGTTTTTCGCAGCAGATGATATCGCAAGTGTCGACGCACCCGCAAACCTCGTCAACCACCACACTGAGGCCGCAAACGGTGCATCGATAAGCCTCACCCTTCTTCACACCCTTCTTGGAGACCTTCTTGGCAACCTTCTTTTGAGCCATCGCTTCCTCCTTTCATGACGGATTTGGATCTTCAGCGGTTTTCTTTACTGGACGTTCCCTCTCACCGGTTCATCCCGTTTCTTCCTCTCCTCATTGCCTTCAGGCACGTTTTGGCTTCGATGGATCGACTCTAACTCGAATTTCACATTTCCGACTGGAAGCTCAAGTTCCATCGAGATCGGGGTTTTTTCCCCATCGGTTGTGTACCAGATGCGAATGATCCCTTCCTTCTCTCCAAATGTCGAGAAAGAGGTGGCCGACTCGAGGCAGACCGCGTCCACCTCTCCATATCGCTTGGACTTCAACTTTTCCTTCTTTGAATGGAAGACCATCTGACGTAACTTCACCCCATCATAGATCGACATCGGAATCTCCTGCCCTGGATGAAGTTCTTCTTTTAAATAGTATCGGGCAAACAGCGAAAGGGGATCGGAGGTGCCGGGTGGAAGGGAAATCTCTCGTTTTTCTCTCTCCCCCATTTTTTCCACCAGCACCTTCTTAAGGTTGGAATCGAAGGTCAGGGTTTGAAAATAATTCTTCTTCTCGATCAGAAGTCCTTCTTGGTCGATCTCTTTCACATACCGAACAGGACAACAGGTATCCGCCTCCATGATGGAGGTGAAGCGATTCTTCATCCGAAAGAGCAGCCCCAGATAGGGAAGAGAGCCGATATCGGCTTGGATCTGGTAAACCGGCTTTCCTTGTTCGAACACTCCATTGCCAATTTTAATGGAGGCTTTCAGAATGGGGATGCCGAATTTCTTTGCGGTATATAGAAAAACTTTGCTTGAATCAGTCGGGGGTTCGGAGAATGGTTTCTGCCCATCACTATAAGCGAGAGAACCCCACAACAAAATGACTCCAATGAAAAGGAACTTTCTAATTCCTAATTCCCACTTTCTTCCCATTTCTCATTTCCTGCGGCCAATTCATAAACTGCTTCTGTTTTTGATCTTCGATCTTGTAACTCGAAACTCAGAACTCCGAACTCTAAACTGAATCATTTACCCACAGTCTGAGTAACCGCAGAGACACTTGATGCAGCCCTCTTCGAAGATAAGGGATCCTCCACACTCAGGGCATGCGCCCCTCAGAAAGATTGGCCCGGATTCATTGAGGACAGGACCTCTCTCTTCTTTCAGATTGTTTTGGAGAATGTCCCCCTTTCCTGCGACCTCAATCTCAGCCGTCACCTCAACCTTAACCTTCCTTTTCTCCTGAAGATGCCATTCAACGGCCTTCGCCACCGCATCAGAGCAGGAAAGGACCTTCCCCTCTCGGTACCAAACCGGCATATGGCAGCTGATCCCTTTCAACTGCCGCACCACATCTTCTGGCTCAATCCCGGATCGGAAAGCCAAGGAGACCAAGCGACCGATCGCCTCAGATTGGGAGGCGGCACAGCCCCCGGCTTTTCCAATTTGATTGAAGATCTCAAAAAGATTCCCTTCCTCATCCTCGTTAACCGTCACATAAAGATTCCCGCAGCCGGTGCGAATCTTACGGGTGGAACCATGGATCACATCCTGCCGCGCCCTCGGTCTCCTCTCCACTCCGGGCAATTCCTCTTCATCTCTGGATCGATCCCAGCTCACCGAAACCGCTCCTTTATAAAGAACCTGCTTTGCTCGACTCCTGTCCCGGTAGATCGTCACTCCTTTGCAACCCAGTTTGTACGCCAATTGATAGACCTTTGCCACATCGTCGACGGTTGCCTCATGGGGAAAATTGACCGTTTTCGAAACGGCATTGTCCGTATACTTTTGAAAAGCCGCCTGCATCCGAATATGATCTTCGGGAGAGATATCATGAGCCGTGACAAAAAGATTTCGGATCTTTTCGGGAACCTCCTGAAGATTCTGAATATTCCCATTTTGAGCAATCTTCCTCATCAGATCTTCGGAATAGAATCCCTCCTGCCGAGCCAATGCTTCAAAAAACGGATTGACCTCAAGCAGCTCTTTTCCGTCCAGAACATGACGGATAAAGGCCAATGCAAATATGGGTTCGATTCCTGATGAGGTTCCTGCGATGATAGAAATCGTCCCTGCCGGCGCAATCGTGGTGACCGTCGCATTCCTCATCGCATCCCAACGGCCTTTCAGCCGGCTCCCATCGAAATTAGGGAAAGAGCCCCTCTGCAAGGCTAACTCTCTCGACGCACTTCTTCCTCTCTCCTGAATGAAGGCCATCACCCTTTCGCCTGTCCTCAATGCCTCTGAATGGTGGTAAGGAATTCCTAACCGGATCAGAAGGTCGGCGAACCCCATCACCCCCAGGCCGATCTTGCGATTGGCCTTGGTCATGGCCTCGATCTGAGGAAGGGTGTAGCGATTCATGTCGATCACGTTGTCCAAAAAATGGACCGCCCTTTCAGTCACCAACCCCAGCCTCTCCCAGTCGACCACCCCACCTCTCACCATATTGGAAAGATTGATGGAACCCAGATTGCAGGACTCATACGGAAGCAACGGTTGTTCACCGCAGGGGTTTGTACTCTCAATCTCTCCCACCTGAGGGGTCGGATTGTCTTGATTGATCCGGTCGATGAAGATGATCCCTGGATCTCCGTTCTTCCACGCATAGTAGACGATTCTCTCAAAAACTTGAGGCGCACTGAGAACTCGAACGGCTTCCTTCGTTCTGGGGTTTCGAAGGGGATACTCCCGCCCCTTCTCCACAGCCTCCATGAATTCGTTCGTTGCGGCCACGGAGATATTGAAATTGTTGAAGTGGTGGTCTCCCTCTTTGCATTGGATAAAATCAAGGATATCCGGGTGGTCCACACGAAGGATGCCCATGTTCGCTCCCCTTCGTGTCCCTCCTTGTTTGACCGTCTCCGTTGCCGTGTCGAAGACTCTCATAAAAGAGACTGGACCGCTGGAGATCCCTTTTGTGGAACCCACCACATCGTTTCTCGGCCTGATCCGAGAGAAGGAGAATCCTGTGCCGCCACCGCTCTTCTGTATTAAGGCGGTCTGTTTCACGGAATCAAAGATTTCCTCCATGGAATCCCCGACGGGAAGGACGAAGCATGCGGAGAGTTGTTGCAGCTCCCTGCCAGCATTCATCAGCGTGGGAGAGTTGGGAAGGAAGTCCAATGACGTCATCAAGGAATAGAATTCCTCTTCAATGGGAGCGAGGTCAATCTGAGGATTATAGATGCGGTCTGCCCGGGCAAGATTCTCCGCCACACGCCGGAAAAGCTCCTCAGGCCTTTCACTCACGTTTCCATAAAGGTCTCTCTGCAGATAACGCTTCTCCAATACGGTCAAGGCATTTTGTGTCAGGGGAACCAGCTCCATTTCCCTCTCTTCTACAAAATATAGTAATTAAAAAAAAGATTAGCACAGTATTTCGGGTTGTCAAGAACTATTTCGGAGATTTGTCCTCCCTCAGTTTTTCCTACTCGACCGGAGTAAATCTCTTCTAAACTTTCTTAAGGCCCGCATGGAGGCAAAGACATCAAGACTCACGATGATTTTGAAACCCGAGTTCCCCATCAAACGCCGGCGGCCAAACTCCACGGCGGTTGAGCCGACCTTCTCCCCACAAGGCGGGGCTAATGGCAGGCAGGCTTTGTGGCCGCAAAAAGACGGGCATGAGGCCCCCTACTGCAAATGATTTACCCCGTTTGTGCTACCCCATTTTTGAAGAGGCTGAAAAAGATGACTCTTATTCCCGAGAGCATGAAATAGTTCACATTCGGAATCGGAAGAAGTCGTCGTTGCGAGCCCGAAGGGCGTGGCAATCTCGCTTTGGGATTGCTTCGTCGCTACCGCTCCTCGCAATGACCTACCGGAGGCAAAGCAAACTATAATATGCTCCTCTTCATGACTGCTTCTGGCGATGTGTTTTGGAATTTTGTCGGTTGACGATATAGCCAAATGCTGTTAAAATTATTTTGTTTTCCATAAGTTATTAACCCCTTACAGATGAACATTTATTTCTTTAAATTCGCCTCCCTCTTTTACTTACTGGGCACATTGGCCTATTTGGCGTATACGGTCTTTCTTAAGGAAGCCGTTTCTAAATTAGCGTTGGCCATTGTCTCTATCGGCTTTGCCTCCCATACCCTGGCCCTTTTGACGAGATATGTGGAAGCAGGCTACACGCCTGTAACCAACCTATACGAATCTCTCTCCTTCTTTGCGTGGATGATCATTGGTGTGCTTCTGATCGTCAATCTGAAGTACCAGGTCAAGGTGTTGGGCTCTTTTCTCGCCCCCATTGCCCTCATCCTCATGATCTTCGCTTTCGCCCTTCCTAAAGAAATCTTGCCCTTGGCGCCGGTATTGAAGAGCTTCTGGCATCCTTTCCATGTCATTTTTGCCTTTCTGGGCAATGCCGTCTTCACCCTGACCTTCTGCTGTGGGGTGATGTACCTGATTCAAGAACATCAACTGAAATCGAAAAGGTTGGGCGCCATTACGAAAAGACTCCCTCCTCTGAAGGTTCTGGACGATCTGAATTACCAGTCCCTGACTTTCGGGTTTCCCCTCTTGACCCTTGGGATTATTACGGGCGCCATCTGGGCGGAATATGCCTGGGGCCGGTATTGGGGTTGGGATCCAAAAGAAACATGGTCCCTGATCACCTGGTTTCTCTACGCGGCGCTGCTTCACCAGCGTTTGACGGTGGGGTGGAGGGGTCGGAAGGCAGCCATCATGGCCATTGTCGGGTTCCTCGCCGCCCTCTTCACATTCTTGGGTGTCAACCTTATTCTTCCTGGACTCCATACTTATGCGAACTGGTAGTGAAACCCCAGGTTGAGGTT
>Ga0187771_10002648_pt1 | contig 12380 bp, 9 predicted proteins | sample 0116_SJ02_MP15_1_FD_133139 | JGI IMG/M metagenome (GOLD analysis project Ga0187771, IMG submission 133139) | Tropical peat soil microbial communities from peatlands in Department of Meta, Colombia - 0116_SJ02_MP15_10_MG | ecosystem: Environmental > Terrestrial > Soil > Wetlands > Peat | place... | reverse complement strand
GCGTCTTCAGCGGTTTTCAGATCGGTTTCGTCTTTGGCCAGGCCAGCGGCCTGGTCTGCCTTCTTCTTCTGAATCTGATCGACGAAGTCGAGGTATTCCGCTTTCCGATCCATGGAATTCTTGATCTGGTCCTGGCGATCAAACTCCACGAGCAAATCGCCCTTTTTCACTTTCGTCCCTGACGGCGTAAGCTTGGTGATGGTCAATTGGCCGATTTGCTGGCCAGCCAGACGAGGAGCCGCAATCGTGTAAGACTGGACTGCCTGGACGGTGCCATTCAGACGAAGAGTGCGAACGAAGTCTCGACGCTCGACGATCGCGGTGCGCGGTCCCCCAGCGAACTGGGTCTGCGCCCCGGAGCGTTGTTTCTGAATCGCTGCCCAGGCAGCGAAGCCAACGGCCAGGGCGGCCACACCGGCGAGCCACAAATAGGTTCGCTTCGGCCGGGGACGCTTCGGAGAAATTTCCGTCGGAAGCGCCGGAGGCTGAACATCCTCCACCGGCATGCGAGAGAGCTCAGTGGTGACCTGGCTGAACAGGGTCTTCGCTAAATCGGACAAGGAGTTACTCCGCGAACTTGCCGTCATTCACTGCAACGGAACCGTGTTTACTGCCGCAGACCTGCCGCTCAAACTATACCATTGGACTGCGCGAACCCACAAAAGGTTTGCCCGGAATAAACGTCATTTGTCCTTTGTCCTTTGTCCGTCGTCCATGGTCTGGCGTCAGTGGTTCGATGAGAGCGGACAGTCTTTCACTAGGTCAGTATGTCAGGTTTTCAGTTCCCAACTGCCCACCGCCGAACGAAGGACAAGCCGGACTACTGACCGACTTCCGGACACTGGAAAACGGACAATAGTCAACGAGACATTTCTTTTAGCACGTCTTCACAAGCCTGAAGCGTTCCGTCCACATCAGCTTCAGTGTGGGCGTAGGTGATATGGTTGCGCTTGAGGTTGATGGGCATCTTGAAAATGCCGCGATCGATCAGTCGCTGGCGATATTTAACAAACCGCTCAGAATCGTTGCGCAACAGGTCGGAGTAGTTCTCGATCGCCCCCTCCAGAAAATAGGTGAGGAAAATCGACCCGAAGCCGGCCACGGTGGCGCGCACGCCCAGCCTGGAATGAATCTCGCGCAAGCCGTTTCGCATCCGCTCACCGAGACTGAAAATGTGGCGGTGAACGGGCTCGCGCTCGAGGACTTCCATTGTCGCAAGAGCCGCGGCGCAACCCACGGCATTGCCGTTGAACGTACCGGCAAAATAGGCGTCGCCGCCCGGAAAGGTGCTGAACCGTTCCATGATCTCCTTTTTCCCGCACACCGCCGCGATCGGAAAGCCGTTGCCCATCGCTTTTCCCAGTGTGGTGAGGTCCGGCGTGATTCCCGCAATCGCCTGATATCCCCCCAGGTGGTGACGGAAGCCTGTGATGACCTCATCGAAAATGAGGATTGCTCCCGTCGCGCTCGCCATCACCCGAAGGCCGTCCAAGAAGCCCGGCTTGGGCAACACGCAACCGATGTTGTGAGCGACAGGCTCGACGATGATCGCCGCGATCTCCCCGCGATGCGAGGCGAATGTCCGCTCGACGCCATCCAGATTGTTCAAGTCACACACCAGCGTGTTCTCGAGTACTTCCGGCAGAATCCCCGCCGACCCCGCGTCCAGCTTGCCCACCTTATCGGCCGGACTCGTGACATTCCTCAGCACATCACCGTAAATCCCGTGATAACAGCCCTGAAACTTGATGATTTTCCTCCGGCCCGTGAACGCGCGCGCCACGCGCAACGCATGATAGGCGGCTTCCGAGCCGGTATTGCACAACAATACCCTCTGGGCGGAAGGAAGGTGCCGGCAAAGCTTCCGCGTCACCTCGATTTCCAGTTCCGTCGTGCCGACGCCGGCGAGCAAATAGTTCTCGAGCGATTCGATCACTCTCCGCCGGACGACAGGATGATTGTGGCCGAGGAGCGCCGACCCAAATGCCCCGTGGTAGTCGATGTATTCGTTTCCGTCCGCATCGAAAAGAATGGCGCCTTCTGCTCGCCGGACCGCAAGATGCGCGTGTATGTTGCGTTGGGCGCTGTTCACGCCGCCGGGAATGGCCTCGCAGGCCAACGCATAGAGCTTCTCGCTGTTCAACGTCTCGCGCATCACGGACTTCATCGGGGCGTTTTCACTCCAATCTCTTTTCGCGGGGTTACGACCACCCCGCCTTGTGTCCAAGCGGAAACATGTATACTTCGCTCGGAAGGTTGTCCAAAAATTTCGGGAACACCACCGGGCAGTGTGATATTCTAGCTCACCTTGCAGATCAGACGGTCTGGACATTGATAACCGGGAACCAATCTTCAGGGGGCCGCCATGTCCGCAATTGACGCCGCGCTTTGGGAAGTCAAACAGGCCCTTGACCAGCTCGGCTTCGACGTTTCTCACGGCAAGTATCCAGCTCGCATGTTGAAGGACGTCAAGGTCGCCGTGGACGAGCTCCGTCTGACGCTGTGGGCTATTATTGAGATGGAAGACAAGGGAAAGCAGAAAAAAGCCCCCCGCTCTCCGACCCGATTTCGAGAAAAGCTTGCCGAATTCCGCATGAAGCGATTGGAGCGGATGCTCACCGACCTTAGGTCGGGTATGACGAAGGGCGCGGTGGCTGGAAGCGGCGCCGAACTCAAGACTCTTGCCGCCTCGTTGCAGGCGACTCTCGACAGCATCACCCGTCTGACTGACCGTCGAGCCTGAGGCAAATCGGCAAGTCGATCACCGCAACAGGGAGAAGTCGCCGCAAGTTGCTATACGAACGCCGTTGCAACTGATTCGCGCTACGCATCACGCCAGAGTTTCGCTCTTACGGACTGCTCTTTCGGATTACTGAGAAGTGTCCCAGAAGGTTGGAACGGCGCCGAAGGCTCACCCGGTTCGCGCCACCTTCAGGCTACTTTCTCTTGCCGACTTCATTTAACGGAACAGGAACCGGGATCGAGTTGAAATGCCCCAACTTCACAACGGAGGTTTTATGACGCGAGTGCCTGCGCCTGCCAGGGCCTTGGCCATGGCTGCTGTACTGACCTGTGTGTCTTCCTTATCCGCCGCACGCAATGCCTTTTCATCTGAGGCGCCGGCGCCGCCGAAATTCCGATTGCCGAGTGTCGCCGCGCCGCAGCGCTACCGCCTGGACTTGACGCTCATTCCCAACCAGGACACCTTCCAGGGATCCGTCGAGATTGATCTGAATTTCTCGCAAGCCAGCTCCATTCTCTGGCTGAACGCAGACAGACTCGACGTGAAAGAAGCCAGCTTGTCGACCGGCGGCCAGTCCGTCGGCAGCAAGGTCATCCCCACGCCGAAGGACTACGTGGGGATTTCTTTCGACCATCCTGTAGGTCCAGGGCCGGCGACGCTCCGCGTTTCCTACCAGGGCAAAATCGATCGCAAAGACATGCAAGGCATCTTTCAGGTAAAAGACGGCGACGACTGGTACGTCTACTCGCAATTCGAGAACATCGGGGCGCGCCGCGCGTTCCCGTGTTTTGACGAGCCGGGCTACAAAGTTCCGTGGCAGCTCACGCTGCACGTCAAAAAAGAACACGTGGCGCTCTCCAATACGCCGATCGCTTCGGAAGTCGTCGAGAGCAACGGAATGAGGACGGTGCGGTTCGCGGAGACCAAGCCGCTGCCCAGCTACCTGGTGGCGCTCACCGTGGGCAATCTCGATTTCGCTGACGCGGGCACGGCAGGCAAGAAAAACACGCGGATTCGCATTGTGGTCCCGCACGGCCGCGCCGGCGAGGCTCGCTACGCTGTCGAGTCAACACCGACTATTGTTAATCTTCTCGAGAACTATTTTGGGATTCCTTATCCCTACGACAAGCTCGACGAAGTGGCGATTCCGCTGGCCGGCTATGCGATGGAGCATCCGGGCCTCGTCACTTACGGCGCCGCGATCATCCTGACCAAGCCCGACCAGGAAACGCTGGAACGAAAGCGCCTATACGCGAGCGTGGCCGCTCATGAACTGGCGCACCAGTGGTTCGGCGACCTCGTCACTACCGCGTGGTGGGACGACATCTGGCTGAACGAGGGATTCGCGTCCTGGATGTCGAACAAAATCGTCAACCAGTTTCATCCCGAATGGAAGATGAACATCTCGGAGTTGAACGGTTATCAAGGTGCGATGGAAACGGACGCGCTGGTGAGCGCGCGCAAGGTTCGCCAGCCGGTCGAATCCAACGACGATATCGCCAACGCATTCGACAGCATCACGTACAACAAAGGCTCGGCCTTGCTCAACATGTTCGAGTCCTACATGGGGAGGGATGAATTTCAGGCCGGCATTCGCCGCTACCTTGCCCAGTACTCCTGGAAGAACGCCACCTCAGCCGAATTCTTGGCCGCATTGGGAGGCGAGAACAGCTCCATCGCCCGGGCGTTTTCGACGTTTCTCGATCAAGCCGGCGTGCCCCTGGTGACCGCGAAGCTGAGCTGCGGCGGCCAGCCGCACCTCGAACTGACACAGCAACGCTTCCTTCCCTTGGGCTCGCAGGGCTCATCGGATGAGCTTTGGGACGTGCCCGTCTGTGTGAGATACCGCGCCGGGACGGACGACCTCCGCGAGTGCACCCTACTGGAGAAGAAGTCGGCCGATTTCCCGCTCAGCAAGGCGGAGGGATGCCCTGACGCCGTTTTGGCCAACGCCGGCGCCGACGGCTATTACCGCACCGCCTACTCGGCCGACTTGTTGAGCGGCTTGTTGAAGGACGACGCCAAAGCGCTTGACCTGCCGGAAAAAGTCGGGCTGATCGGCGACATCGCCGCGCTCACCTCTGGCGGTCAGATGCGGCTGGGCGCGGCGCTGGAACTGATGCCGCCCTTCGCTCATGATCCGAGTCGGCCGGTGGTCACCAAGACCATGCAAATTGCCGCAGGCCTGGACGACAACATGGTTCCAGAACCGTTGCTGCCCAAATATAGAAAGTACATCGCCGACCTCTACGGCCAGCGCGCGCACCAACTGGGCTGGAAAGCGCAGCCCGGCGAAGACGACGACACGCGCCTGCTTCGCCCCAGCATGGTGAGCCTGGTGGCGAACGTGGCCGAAGATCCGGAGTTAATCGAGCAGGCGCGTAAATTGGCCTCGGCGTGGCTGGCGGACCGCAAGGCTGTCGATCCGGATATGGTGGGCGTGGTGCTGAATACGGCCGCGCATCACGGCGACCGGATGCTGTTCGACGCTTACCGCGCCGCCGCCAGGAAAGAACCGGACGAACGGACGCGCGAACAATTACTGGACGCGATGGGATCGTTCCGCGATCCGGAAATTGCCAAGATTGCGCTGCCCATCGTTCTCACCGACGAGTTCGACAGCCGCGAGTCTTTGGACATTCCTTTTGTCCTTTCCGGCAACCGGAAAACGCGCGATCTGGCCTACGACTTCGTGAAAAACAATTTTGACGCGCTGGTCGCCAAATTGCCCACCGACTCCGGCGCCTTCATACCGTTCGCCGCCGCCGGCTACTGCGACAGCGCCCATCGCGCTGATGCCGAACAGTTCTTCAAAGACCGCTCCACAAAATATTCGGGCGGCCCGCGCAACCTGGCCCAGGTGCTGGAAGGTATCGACCTCTGCGTAGCCTATAAGAGCGCTCAACAGCCGAGCCTGGTGGAGTTCCTGGAGAAATATTGAGCGAGCCGGTTTGCGGTCGGTAAGAGGACCGTCGGCAGGACGCGGCATCGCACTGGGAATGGGTGCGCCCTAAGACTTTTCTTTTTTTGGAACCCAGTAAAGCTCCCGGCGAATGAACTCTTTGCTGAAACCGCGGCGCGCCAGGATGCCATTGGCGTTCTCAATCATTATGGGATTCCCGCAGAGATAAGCCGTGGTGTGGGAAGGTTCGAGCCCCAGCGTGTCAAGATATTTTCGAAGAACATCTTCGGCGCGGCCCAGTTCACCTTTCCAGGCCGCGTCCTCCCAAGGCCGGCTGACGGTGGGAATGTAGGAAAACCAGGCGCAGGATTGCGAGACGGCTTCCAGCTCTTCCCGGTAGGCAAATTCCCAGGAGCGGCTGGCGGCATGGATCAACACCAGGCGCAGGTCGGGCGGCTTTCCCTGTCGCGCCTCGCGCGCCATTGTCCGCACCATGCTGACGAAGGGCGCCACCCCCGTTACCGTGCAGATCAAACAATGCTGCTTGTGGCCGGACTTATCATCCAGCGTAAACAGCCCTTTGGCCTGGCGGCGCATCAGGAGCGTGTACCCTTCGCGAATCTCGTGCAGCGGCGGCGAGAGTTCACCGTCGGGGACGAGCTCCAGAAAGAATTCGATCTCGTTCTCATGCGGGCTGGAGACGATGGAGTAAGCTCTCTCGTGAACGCGCCCTCCGTCTTCCAGTCCCAGCGTCGCGTACTGGCCGGGCTTGAAAACCAAACCCTCCTCAGGCTTGAGGCGAATCGACCATAGGTCGGGAGCATAGTCCTTGCGCCAGACCACCTGAGCCTTCTGATATTTTTCAGGATGCGCGATCATGAACCAGCGATTGCTCCTTCACTTACGCCGAGTGAATCGGATGTGTCAGTTCGACTCAGAATCTGGGCGGGCGAACTCCTTCGAGAAATCCACAAAGCGCGCGCAAAGCCGACGCCAAGACCCCGCGCCCAGCCGCGCCCGCTCGCAGGCGTAGGTGCGGCCTTAGTATGATACACCGATTCTAGCCACAGGGCGGACGTCGAAGGGGCAAAGCGGATGCGGGAATGGCGACGACGGCACAGCTGGAGCTTCCCAGTGGCCGCGAGTTGGGTTAAACTGGCGTTACGCGCCTGTAGCTCAGATGGATAGAGCGGCAGCCTTCGAAGCTGAAGGTCGGGGGTTCGAATCCCTCCAGGCGCGCCACTCCTCCTGGCGAGGACGAAAGCTAGAAGTTAGAAGCGAGAATCTAAAAGCAGGCCGAGCGACCGAGCTTCAAGCTTCTCGCTTCTAGTTCCTCCCGTCGGTCTTCCCCAGAGGACAATTCATCTTCGTCCTGTGACCGCCACGGATCTCAGCAGCGAAAACGCTGAAGACGATTCCAACCCTCAATGCTTCGCCAACTTGGTGGCCATCGTCATCAGCAATTGGCGATTGGGGCTGGACATGCCCTCGAAGAGCTTGACCAACCTCTTGGCGGGCCCGGAGACGCCGGTTTGCTCGGGCAGTTTGGGACTGGAGGGCCGGCCCTGCCCCTCAAAGATCAGTTGATAAGTTTCGACACCAAGAGCTTTGGCGAACTTCTCCAGAGTCGAAAGCGACGGCGCGGTGTAACCGCCCTCAACGCGGGAGATGTAAGAGCGCAAGAGTCCGGACCGCCGTTCAATGTCGCCCTGCGAAAGGCCTTTCGATTCTCGTAATTCCCTTAAACGTTTAGCGATGTCCATGCAGACATTCAAACACAAAGGCCAACCAAAAGTCAATACTACGGACTTGGTTTATTGACAACTTGCTTAAATGGACTTACCCGGCGGTAGGCCTCGTCGGCGCCGGCTTCCGCCTCTCCGGCAGGGAGCGGGAGTCGGAGGCCAGGTGGCAGGCTACCGATTGAAGCAGCGCCAGAGCCAAAGTTGAACCCACCATTTCGGTCAAACCGGGGAGCATCACTGCGAGGGTCGAAGCGTTGGCCAGTTCGCGGTCGTTGGCGTCGGTTACGGCAAGGATTTTCACACCGGCCCTTCTCGCCTGCTGGGCTTGCGCATGAATTTCCTTCTTCAGCCGGCACGCCGAGCCGGAAGGAAACAAGACCGCGAGGCCGTTGTCGCTCGAGGGTAAGAAGCCACGGTGAGGACCGGCGGCATCGAATCCGTCGGCGCGCATTGGTGCCACTTCACGGAACAGGAGCGCCGCCTGCAACGCCACCGGGTGATAGAACCCGCCGCCCACAATCCAGACATTCGACACACCCCTTAGTTCTGCGGCCAGAGCGCGAACGGCGTCCGAAAGCTGCGCCCGAATCAACTCGACATTCGCGGGCAATCTCGCAAACTCTTGCTCCAACACATCGAGTTGGTGATGATGTCGTTTCAGAACACGAGCCGCCATCAGACTCATAAAGCCGAGGGCGGCTTGCTGGCACAGGACCGTCTGGACACCGGGTTTGGAGGCTTCTCCGGCGCGGAGGAGAAAAACAAAGTCAGCCAACGCCGCCAACGCGCTCGTCGGATTGTTGGTCAGGGCCAATACCTCAGCTCCACGGCCCCGCGCGGTGCGAGCCGCCTCCAGCGTCTCGTGAGTCTCACCCGAATTGGAGACGGCTAGAAAGACCGACCGCGGCCGCAAAACTGACCCCGAATACAGAGTGAAGTCCAACGCCGGTCTCGCCACGACCGGCCATCCCAGCAGTCCTTCGAACGCGTAAACGCCGGTCAGCGCGCCAACGAAGGACGACCCGCTCCCCGCCATATAGATCGGCACTTCGCCCCAGCGCACTCTGCGCACCAAAGCCTCGTATTCAGGTCGGCCCTTTTCGAGCGTCTCGCGAAGGGCTTGAGGAGTGTCGAGAATCTGTTGCCGGATGTCCATGGTCCCGGGTCATTTGTCCTGGATCATTTGTCTTTTGTCCGTCGTCCGCAGTCCGCCGTCAGCCATTCCCGGCGAATCGGTCCGCCCGCATTTCAGTCTATCAGCTTCGACCATCGAAATATTGACACATTGAAAGACGTTCGGCACAGGGGACGACGGACAAGGGACAAAGGACAAATCTGCATTTTTTGCTTGACAAAACGTACGGAATAGTACTATAAAACTAGTATGCGACCCCGGAGCACGACCCTGACGCAGCACGAGCTGGAGATCATGAAGATCGTGTGGCAGTCTGGAAAGGCCACGGTGCGCGACGTTTATGAGGCGCTCCTCGAGCGTCGAAAGATTGCCTACACCACCGTGATGACCACCATGAAGACCCTGGAAGATAAAGGGCATCTCACGCACCGCGCACACGCGGAAGACCGCGCTTACGTTTACGAACCGACGCGCCCGAAAAAGCAGGTCATCGGCGCCATGGTGCAGGAATTCGTGAATCGCGTTTTCGACGGTTCCGCCGAGCCGCTCATGGTCCACCTCGTCAAGGACCGCCACCTTTCGAAGAAGGGGTTTGCGGAAATAACCCGGATGATTCGAGAAAGCGAATGAACCCTCCGCTCTGGTTTAACAACCTGGCCGCTGATTGCTCTCAGATCGCGGTGCTGGCGATCATCGGCGCCCTTCTGCCTCGAGTCTTCCGTTTGCGCGTTCCAAAAATTTCTGTCGTCTATTGGCAGGTCCTGCTGACTGCCTGTCTGGTTCTGCCCATCCTTCAGCCATGGCAGCGCGTCACGTTCTCGCCGCAGGTGAGTTTCAGAACCGTGAGTTTCGAGACCGGTCCGCTGGTCGCGGCGCCAGTTCATGCGGCATTTCCAACCTTCCCGGCGATCGCGGTGGCGCTCATGACTGGGGTTGTGATTCGCCTGCTCTGGATTGCCCTCGGCCTTTACAGGCTGCGCCAGTACCGGCGGCGCGCTCGCTCGCTGTCGCCCGTGCCAGATAGCCTGAAGGACCTGCGATCTGCCGTCGGGGTCGGTCCTGAGTTGCTGCTCTCTGATGAGGTCGAGGGGCCAGCGACATGGGGAATGGTCGTTCCCGTCGTTCTCCTCCCGGCGCGATTTACGACGATGGACGCGGCCTGCCAGCGCGCCATCGCCTGCCATGAATTCGTGCACGTACGCCGGCGCGATTGGCTCTTCAATTTGGCCGAGGAAGTAATCCTCGCAATGTTCTGGTTTCATCCCGCGATTTGGTGGGTGATCCGGCAGATCCGCTTGACGCGCGAGCAAACTGTGGACCGAGAGGTGTTGCAGCTTACTGAAGCCCGCAGACCCTATCTCGAAGCCCTGCTTGACCTCGCCTCGAGATGCGCGGCGCCACGGCCCGTTCCCGCTCCGCTGTTCCTGGAAGAAAGTCAACTCACCGAGCGCGTGGCGCTTATGTTGAAGGAGGTTTCCATGTCCAAGTCCCGACTTGTTCTCTCCCTCGCCGCGATCTCCGCTTTGCTCTTGGCAACGACGGTCGTGGCGGTGCGCGCGTTCCCGCTCAAAGCGCGGCCCATCGAACTCGCTCAATCGGATTCGCAGGCGGATAAAGCTTCGACGAAAACCCAACCAGCCGAAAAGGTTGAGACAAAGAAACACCAAGCCGAAGCAACTACGCCCGACGAGCAACCGCCCGGGCTGAAGGTGATCCGTCGCGTGTCGCCAGAATACCCGCGGATGGCCAAGTTCGCGCGCATCGAGGGCATCGTCGCGCTTGACGTCACCGTGGAAAAGAACGGCGAAGTTTCGAACATCGTGCTTGTGAGCGGCCATCCTCTGCTCGCTCAGGCAGCCATGGAAGCCGTTCGCCAGTGGCGCTTCGAACCGCCTCCCAATCCTCCCGCTGTCACGACAGTAAGAGTGGATTTCGCGCTGCCCAAGGAAACGAGCGACGAAGAGAAACTCGCGGAAGCGAAAGCCATGCTTGATCAGCGGCAGGCTGAAGAGCAAGCCCGCTACGAGCAGGAGGCGCTCGCCGAGGCTGCCGAGGAAGAAAAGCTCTCAGAAACCAAGGCCATGTATGAGAAGCGGCAGGACGAAGAACAAGCTCGCCTCCAACAGAAGCTCGCGGAAGTCCAACGCCAACTCGAGCAGGCGCAGGCCGCAGGGCAAACTCGTTCCGCCGACGAACAGCGGCAGGCTCTCGCCCAACTTATGGCTGAACAGGACGCGCTCAAGAAGCAAATGCAAGCTACCACCTATTTGGCACTGCAACTCGCCGAGAAGCAGCGGAACGAGGCGCTCGCCAGGCTTAAAGCCGACCAGGAAAAGCTCGCGGAATCCTCGGCGTCAGACCGTGAGAGGTTGCAGGAACAGACGCTGTTGAATCTGAAGGCGCAGAAAGCAAAAATTGACGCCGAGATTGCCGGACTCGAACAAGCGATTCGCGACTCGAAAAGCCGGACCCAGAGCGAATCGGAACTCAAACCGGTGAAAACCGAGAATCCCGTCTATCCGGAGCAAGCCAAGCGCGATCACATCCAAGGCAACGTGGTGCTGAAGGTGACCGTGGACCAAGACGGGTCGGTTTCGGGTGTTGAAGTCCTGAGTGGTCCGCCCGCGTTGGTTAAAGCCGCGACGGATGCCGTGCGCCAATGGCGCTTTTCCAAGCCCCTTTCAGCCCCAGCAACGACGACCGTCATCGTCTACTTTACGTTGAGCTAAATCGATCGACCAGAGCGCTTCCCTTTCCACTGCCGTCGGCAGTTCACTCTGCGGTCATGCATTCGTCCGCGTTTCCTTATCATCGGTCATACGACAGTTTGCATCCAATCTCTGGTTGGCATTAAACTGCGCGAGGAGGATTCATGATGCGATCGAGATTTCTGACTCTTGTATTGGGTTCTATTCTATTCGTTTGCATAATCTCCAACGCCCGCGCCGCTGACGCCGGGCAAGCCGGCAAAGACATAAAGAAGAAAGTTGATGCGACCGAGGATGCCACCACCCACGCCGCCAAGGCCACGGGCCACGCGGTAAAGAATGAAGCCAAGACGGCGGGTGAGAAGACTGAACATGCCGCCGATGTGACAGGCCAAGCCGTCAAGAAAGGTGCTGGGAATACCGGAAGCGCGGCCAAAAAGGACACGAAGGTGGCCCTGACGAAAACCGAAAAAACGGGCACGGCCGCCGGCCACGCTACCGCGCACGCTGCGAAGAAAGGGGCTCAAGCCACCGGCCACGCCGTGAAGAAAACCGGCGACGCCGTGAAGGACGCGGTCAAGTAATGCGGCGCGGCCACCGCCGTCATCCGCATGCGGCTTGACGGTCGGTCGGCTGACCCATAAAATAGGGTTCTCACGTTTTCGCTCGATACGCGATCGAGAGGTGCTATGGTCCATGGTCCGATTCCCGAAGCGCTAACCTTCGACGACGTTCTCCTGCTTCCCGCCAAATCCGGGGTCCTGCCCGCCCAAGTCGACACGCGAACCCGACTGACTCGCAACATCGCACTGAACATTCCGATCGTCAGCGCGGCGATGGACACGGTCACCGAATCGCGCTTGGCTATCGCGTTGGCGCAGCAGGGCGGCATCGGAATTGTGCACCGAACTCTGTCCATCGATGAGCAAGCCCACGAAATTGACAAAGTGAAGCGCTCGGAAAGCGGCATGATCGTTGATCCCGTGACCATGGCCCCGGACGCCAAGGTTTCTGACGCGCTGGAAGTCATGCGCCGCTACAAGATTTCCGGTGTTCCCATCACCAAGAACGGAAAACTTGTCGGCATTCTGACGAACCGTGACCTGCGCTTTGAAACCCGCCTCGATATCTCCATTAGCGAAGTGAT
>Ga0187771_10002646_pt1 | contig 12386 bp, 10 predicted proteins | sample 0116_SJ02_MP15_1_FD_133139 | JGI IMG/M metagenome (GOLD analysis project Ga0187771, IMG submission 133139) | Tropical peat soil microbial communities from peatlands in Department of Meta, Colombia - 0116_SJ02_MP15_10_MG | ecosystem: Environmental > Terrestrial > Soil > Wetlands > Peat | place... | reverse complement strand
TCGGCAGCGTGGGCGAGCCCATCAACCCCGAAGCCTGGATGTGGTATCGCAGCATGATCGGGCGTGACCGGTGCCCGATCATCGACACGTGGTGGCAGACCGAAACGGGCGCGGCCATGATCAGCCCGGTTCCGGGCGCGACGCCGACAAAACCGGGTTCGTGCACGAAGCCGCTGCCGGGAATCAGCGTGGAAGTGGTGACGCGGGACGGGCAGCCGGTGCCGGCGGGTTCGGGCGGTTATCTCATCGTCAAGAAGCCGTGGCCCTCGATGCTGCGCACGATTTATGGCGATCCGGCGCGGTATGAGCAGGCGTACTGGTCGCAGATTCCGGGTGCGTATTTCACGGGCGATGGCGCGCGGCAGGATGCGGATGGATATGTCTGGGTGATGGGGCGCGTCGACGACGTGATCAACGTTTCCGGACACCGGCTGAGCACCATGGAAGTGGAGTCGGCGCTGGTGGCGAATCCGCTCGTGGCCGAAGCAGCGGTGGTCGGAAGGCCGGATGAGATCAAGGGCCAGGCGATTGCCGCGTTCGTGACGCTGAAGATGGGGAATCAGCCGAGCGACGAAGTGAAGACCGAGCTGCGGAACTGGGTCGCGAAGGAGATCGGGTCGCTGGCAAAGCCGGACGATATCCGGTTTACCGATGCGCTGCCGAAGACGCGCAGCGGCAAGATCATGCGGAGATTGCTGCGGGAACTGGCCGCGGGCGGCGAGGTCAAGGGCGACATGACGACGCTCGAGGATTTCGGGGTGCTGGCGGCGCTGCGGCAGGACGAGGAGTAGGGCCTACCTGGCAACCTTTAGATCGGTGCGACTGAAGTCATTGCCTTTGAAGAGCAGTGGTTCGCCCGTCGCACTCGCGAGAGCGTAAGAGAAGCAGTCTCCGAAGTTCAGCTTCGCGGGGTGGCCGCTGCCGCGGCCAAAATCGCGAAAGGCCTCGCGAGCAATTTGCGCCTGCTCTATCGTCACCGGCTCGATCAGAATGCGCGATTCCTTTATGAACTCGTCGAACCGCCGGCTGATGATCGGGTCCCGGTTTCCATCGATCACGATCGCGGCCTCGACGAAACTGACGGCGGAGATTCTGGCGCCGGCGCGGGTTCGCGACGCCCGTTCCAGTGCCTGCGTAAAAGCATCGGCCTCGGGCTCGTTGCGCAGGATGGCTACGACGGCTGAAGCGTCGACGATCATCGCGGTAATCCGTCCTCACCATAGAGAAGATCTCCATGATCGACAGACCGCCAGGGCTCTTTGATGCGGGCGGCGCAGTCACGGCCAATCGCCATCAGGCGCTGCGCCATACCTCCAGAGGGGCTCTGCTGGTCGCGCACCCGTTCGAGGCGTTCCCGAACGGCCTCGGTTACAGCCGCAGTCATCGTTTCACCGGTCAGCGCCGCAAGCTTGCGGGCGAGTTCATGAACTTCGTCGTTTTTGAGATTCAGACTCATCGAAGAAACCTGTCTACCTCTATTTTATACCGCTCTACCTGCGACGAATGTTCTGAGAACTTTTGCCGTCAGCTGGTACTGACCTTGCATGACGGAAGCGGAAAAGCGGAAAGCAATCGATCTCGCCCTTGTGGCGATGGACAAGCAGTTCGGCAAAGGGACCGTGCTGCGGCTCGGGGCGGACAATGTCGTTCCGGTCAGCGTGATTTCTTCGGGGTGTTTGTCGCTGGATGCGGCGCTCGGGGCGGGAGGGTTTCCGCGTGGCCGCGTGGTGGAGATCTACGGGCCGGAGTCTTCGGGCAAGACGACTCTCGCGCTGCAGGCGATTGCGCAGGCGCAGAAAGCCGGCGGCGTGGCCGCGTTCATCGATGCGGAGCACGCGCTCGATCCCGCGTATTCGCGGAAGCTGGGGGTCGATATCGACAATCTGCTGGTTTCGCAGCCCGATTGCGGCGAACAGGCTCTCGAGATCGCGGCCTCGCTGATTACGACCGGCGCGATCGATCTGGTGGTGGTCGACTCCGTCGCGGCTCTGGTTCCGAAGGCGGAACTGGAAGGCGAAATGGGCGATAACCACGTTGGCCTGCATGCGCGGCTGATGTCGCAGGCGCTCAGGAAGCTGACGGGTAATCTGTCACGGACAAATACCTGCATGATCTTCATCAATCAGGTACGGGAGAAGATCGGGGTGATGTTCGGCAGTCCGGAGACGACGACCGGCGGACGCGCGCTGAAGTTCTATTCGTCGGTGCGAATCGATGTGCGGCGGACCGGAGCGCTCAAGGATGGCGAGGTGGTGATCGGCAACCGGACGAAGGCGAAGATCGTGAAGAACAAGGTCGCCTCGCCGTTCCGCGAGGCCGAGTTCGACATCCTGTTTGGCGAGGGTGTGTCGCAGGAGGGCGATCTGATCGATCTCGGCGTGGCGAAGACCGTTGTCGAGAAGTCGGGATCGTGGCTCAGCTATCGGGGAGAGCGGATCGGCCAGGGGCGCGAGAATGCGCGGTTGCATCTCAAGGAGAATGCGGCGCTGGCGCGCAAGCTCGATGAGGAGTTGCGGACGGCTCTCGGGTTAACGGTAACGGCGCGGAATGCCGCGGTGGCGTGAGGCCCCTCAACCATGGCGGTGGAATACAGTCTGACTGAAGCCAGGGCTCGTTTTGAGGAACTGGTCGGGCGGGCCGCCGCGGGTGAAACGATTATCCTCACGAAGCGGAATCGTCCTGTCCTGAAAATCGTTCCGTTCACATCGCCCAATCGGAAGGCGGGAACCGGAATGAGTGGCGAGAGTAGCGGGGATTTCGAGGAGTCGCCTGCTGGCTTCGCAAAATAGCTCACCCGCGTCTGGTGAGGGCTACACTGGGGGTCGATGGCCAATCCCCGGAGCGAAAGCAATTTAAGCCAGGCACCTGGACGCACGGCGCATATGCGCCATCTGGTCGAGACGCTGCGGCGGCTTGAGGACAGGCTTCGCGAGGGCGGCGGGGCGCAGCGCATCGAGCGGCAGCACAAGGCCGGAAAGCTGACGGCGCGCGAGCGCATTGCGCGCTTGCTCGATCCGGGCGCGCGGTTTCTCGAAGTCGGGCTGCTGATGGCTTATGACCAGTACGACGGGCAGGCTCCTGCGGCCGGCGTCGTGACCGGCATCGGCAAGATCGAAGGCCGGCCGGCGGTGATTGTCGCCAACGATGCCACGGTCAAGGCCGGGGCGTGGTGGCCGGAGACGATCACGAAAATCCTGCGGGCGCAGGAAATCGCCATGCGCAACCGTGTGCCCATCGTTTATCTGGTCGACTCGGCCGGCGTGAATCTGCCATATCAGGATGGCATCTTTCCCGGCCAGTACGGCGCGGGACGAATCTTTTTCTACAACTCGCTCATGCGGCGCAAGCTGAAAGTGCCGCAGATTGCCGCGGTGATGGGGCCGTGCATCGCGGGCGGAGCTTATCTGCCGGCGCTGAGCGACGTCATCATCATGGTCGAGAAGACCAGCTTCATGGGGCTCGGCGGACCGAACCTGGTGAAGGGTGCGACCGGGCAGTCGATCGATCAGGAATCGCTCGGCGGAGCGAAGCTGCACAATGCGACGAGCGGCGTGGCTCATTACATGGCGAAAGACGATGACGATTGCATCGCGATCATTCGCAGCCGGTTCCGGCAGTTGCCTGCGCCTCTTCCGGCGCCGGCGCGCACCGAGCCGGCACAGCCGGCCGACGATCTTTACTCGGTTCTGCCGGCGGATCACCGCCTGCCTTACAACGTGGAAGACGTGTTGCGGCGCATCTTCGACCGGGAGGATTATCTCGAATTTCAGGAGCAGTTCGCGCCGGAGATGCTGTGCGCCAATGCGCGGCTGAACGGGTATCCGGTGGCGGTGATTGCGAACCGGCGCGGATTTCTGAAGCCCCGCATCGGCGGCATCATCTACACCGAGACCGCGCGCAAGGCCGCGTATTCCGTCGAGAACGCGGAACGCGCGGGCACGCCCATCGTTTACGTGCAGGACGTTTCGGGATTCATGGTGGGCGTCGAAGCGGAGAGCGAAGGGATTATTCGCGCGGGAGCGGAGATGGTGGAAACCATGTCGTGCGCGAGCGTGCCGCGCATCGTCCTGACCATCAATCACGCGAGCGGCGCGGGCTACTACGCGATGGCCGGGCAGGGCTTCGATCCCAATTTCACCTTCAGCTGGCCGACGGCGCGCATCGGCGTGATGGAAGGCGAATCGGCGGTGCAGGCGCTTTATTCGGGCCAGGAGAAGACGCCGGAACTCGAGGAAGCCATGCAGCGCACGCGCGCCGATTACGAACGCTGGCTGGATGCGAAATACGCGGCGGCGCGCGGGCATTGCGACGCCGTGATCGATCCCGTGGAATCGCGCGACATTCTGACGCTGGCGCTCGAAGTGGCGATGAACCGGCCGCGCGCCACGGCGCTGGCAATGGAGACCTTATGATTACTCAATCCCAGCAGGGGCGGGTGCTGCATGTTGCGCTCAACCGCCCGGAGAAACGCAATGCCCTGACGGTTGCGATGTGCCGCGAGCTCGTGCACGCCTTCGACAAGGCCGATACCGATCACTCGATCGGGGCGCTGGTCGTGACCGGCAACGGACCCTGCTTCTGCGCGGGCATGGACCTGCGGGAGTCGCTTGATACCGATCAGGTGCAGATGGCCGGCGTCCATGAGCGGCTGTACAGCACGATCCAGCGGATCCGCAAACCGATCATTTCGGCTGTCCACGGCGCGGCGCTCGCGGGCGGCACGGGACTGGTGGCAAATACTCACATCGTGATCGCGAAGCCGGATGCACGTTTCGGACTCACGGAAGTGCGGATCGGGCTCTGGCCGGTTCTGATCTTCCGGGCAATGGAAATGGCGATCGGCGAACGGCGGGCTGTCGAGCTGAGCCTGACGGCGCGGGAGTTCACGGCGGAGGAAGCGCTCGAATACGGCCTCGTGACCGAGATTGCGCCCGACCCGATGGCGCGCGCTTTTGAGCTGGCACACCGCATCAGCAGTTTCAGTCCGATAGCGATCGGGGTGGGGCTCGATTACGTCCACCAGATCCGGGGTCACAACTGGGATCACGCGGGGAAAGTGGGCCGGATGCTGCGCGAGCGGCTGCTCTCGAGTGAGGACTATCGCGAGGGCGTGGAGGCTTTCACTGAGAAGCGTCCGCCGGTCTGGCCGTCGCTGAGAGAGTAGGTTTGTCGCTTTCGCCACAATATATTGTGGAAGATCTGAGGAAAACACTCCCTGATGGGCTCATGCTACTTTACTTTACCCGAAAGCGAGGTTAGTATGGTGACGTTCCGTCAGGGAAGCGAGGTACCGCGTGCTCAAACTGCGCAAAGTCGAACTCCAGGGATTCAAGTCATTCTGCGACCGGACGGAGCTCCGGTTCACGGGCGGCGGCATTGCGGCGGTGGTGGGGCCGAACGGCTGCGGCAAGTCGAACCTGAGCGACGCGATCAGCTGGGTGCTGGGAGAGCAGTCGGCGCGGAGCCTGCGCGGGTCGCGCATGGAAGACGTGATCTTCGCGGGCACGAAGTCGCGCAAGCCAGTGGGGATGGCCTCAGTCACGATGGTGCTGGTGGATCCGGGGGCGCATGCGGCGGCTCCGGCGCCGGCGGCCGAGGGTGAAGAAGAATCGAAGGTTCGCGAGATTCCGTCGACGAAGCCGGGCGAGATCACGATCACGCGGCGGCTGTTCCGGTCGGGTGAGAGCGAATACCTGATCGACGGGCGGCAGGCGCGGCTGCGCGATATTCAGGACATCTTCATGGGCAGCGGTCTCGGGCCCGAGAGTTACGCGATCATCGAGCAGGGCCGCATCGGGCAGATTCTGTCGTCGAAGCCGCAGGACCGGCGGGCAGTGATCGAAGAAGCCGCGGGCATCACGAAGTACAAGAGCCGGCGGCGCCTCGCGGAAGCGAAGCTCGAGAGTTCGAAGCAGAATCTGTCGCGCGTTTTCGACATTCTCGAGGAAGTCACCCGTCAGGTGAATTCGCTCAAGCGGCAGGCGGCGAAGGCGCGGCGGTATCAGGAACTGAAGGGCGAAATCGAAGCACAGTTGCGCACGGTGCTGGCGGGGCGGTTCGTTTCCCTGAGCGACGAAGCCGCAAAGGCTTCAGCGGCGCTCGAAGCGGCTTCCGCGGAACTGAAAGACGCGACCACGCAGGCTGCGGACAAGGACGCCGAACGGCAGCGCGCGCAGGAGATCTTCTATTCGATTGAAGCGCAGTTGACCGAAGCGCGGCGCCAGAAGAGCGAGATGAGCGTGGAGGCGGAGCGCACGAAGGGCCGTCTTGAAGCGCATGTGCGCGAGGCCGCGAGCATCGAGCAGCGCATGGCGGCGGCGGAGCAGGAATCGGTGGGGCTGGCCGCAGGGTTGGGACACAACGAGACCGAGCGCGCCGGTTTCGCGGAAAGCGTGGCAGCGCTCGAAAAGGAAATGCAGGAAGCGCGCAACGGCCTGATGCAGAAGAATCAGGCGCGGGATGCGGTGCAGGTGCGGGTGCGTGAAGCCGAGAAGGCGATTGAAGCGGCACGCGCGCAGATCCTGCGGCTGCTCGGCGAAGCTTCCACCATTCGCAATCAGATCGCGCAGGCCGATACCTATCTTTCCGGCATCGAGCGCGAGCGGGCGCGGGTGCAGAAGGACGAAGAACTGGCGGCGGCGGAGATCGAACGGCTCACCGGCCTGCGCCAGCAGCTCTCGGAAAAGATCGCTGAGCGGCAGGCGCAGCTGCAGACGATCACGGAGAGCCGGCGGCAGACGGATCAAGCGCTGGCGCAGCACCGGCAAAGCGCCGCGGCCCTGCGACGGGAAATCGAGCAGTTGAGCGCCGAAGCTTCGCGGCTGCGCGCGCGCAGCGAATCCCTCGAGAACGTGCTCTCGCACCACAGCTATACGGCGGAATCGACGCGCAAGCTGCTGACTGCGATCGAGAGCGGCCGCGCCGGCAGTTTCAAGGCCGAGGGCGTGCTGGCGGATTTCGTCGATGTGGATCCGGCGTGGGAGCGCGCGGCGGAAGAGTTCCTGCATGACGAACTCGAATACATCGTCGTGAAGGACTGGAACGAGGCCGAGCAGAGCATGAATCTGCTGCGGGCGGAACTGGAGGGGCGGGCGACGTTCCTCGTCGAAGGCGGTCCGGTGGCGGAGGCAGGGCAGGCGAACGCGCCTTCCCTGCCCCGGCTCACGGACTACGTCAATTTCACCAACGGGCTTTCCGGGCAGACCCGCAATCTGCTGCCGCGTCTGGCGAACTGCTTTCTGGCTGAGAGCAGCGATCAGGCGCGTGCGATGGCGGAGCAGTTTCCGGAAAGCCATTTCCTCCTGCCGGACGGCCAGTGCTACAGCGGCCGCATGCTGGCCGGCGGCCGCAAGAAGGCAAGCGGCCCGCTCGTGCTCAAGCGCGAGATGCGCGAATACGCGGCGCAGCTCCAGCAGCAGGAGGCGGCGCTCGCGCTGAAGATCGGTGAGCAGACCGGGCTGCAGACGGCCACGTCGGCGCTCGAGGCGGAACTGGAACGGCTGCGGCAACTGCAGCAGACCGGCGAAAAAGAAGCGGTTTCGCTCGATCACGATCTTCGGCGCGCGGCGGAGGAGCTGAACCGCGCGAGCTCGCGCGTGTCCATCGCGCGGCAGGAACTGGAACGGCTGAAGCGCGAGGAAGAGCGGGCGCGGCAGAACCGGGCTGCGAACCAGACGCTGGTGGAGCAGAAGGACGCGGACCGCGCGGCGCGCGAACAGGCGCTCGAATCGCTGCGCGAGCAGTTGGAAGGCGCGCAGGCGGAAGCGCACGCCATCAGCGAAGAGCATGCGGTGCTGCGGGCGAAGCTGGCGGCGCTCGAAGAACGGCACCGCGGCGAGCGGGCGGCTCTCGCGCGGCTCGAGAATCAGTTCCGCGAAATGTCGAACCGGCGGGCGCAGATTGCAAGCCAGGTGGAGCGCTGGGGCGAGACGCGGGCGCGGATTCTCAACGAGAACATCGAACTCGATCAGAAGCTGACTACGCTCGGCGAAAACATCGCGCAGGCCGATCGTACGGTGATCGAGCTGGCCGACGAGGAAGCGCGGTATCGCGAGGCGCTGGCGGCGGCGGATGAGGTTCTGCGTGAGCTGCGGGCGCGCATTGAAGCCGGGCATACGCGGCGCTCGGAGATCGAAGTCGAGCTGACGCGGCGCCAGGCGGAACTGCAGTTCCTCGATGAGACCAGCCGCAAGGAACTGAACGCGCCGGTGGCGGAGCTGGAATTGCCGCCGGATACGTCGGCTGAGGTGCTGGCGGCGGCGGAAGCGGCCTGGCAGGAGACGAAGACGAAGATCGAAAACCTGGGCGCGGTGAATCCGACGGCGCACGAGGAATTCGAAGAAGCGCAGCAGCGGCAGGATTTCCTCACCGCGCAGAGACAGGACCTGCTCGATTCGATCCGCGATACCGAGAAGGCCATTCAGGAAATCGACGAGTACTCGAAGACCCGCTTCACCGAGGCCTTCAAAGTCATCAACGAGAACTTCAAGCAGGCGTTCGAAACGCTGTTCGGCGGCGGGTCGGGTGAGATGAGGCTCACCGATGAATCGAACATCAACGAGAGCGGAATCGATATCATCGCGTCGCCGCCGGGCAAGAAGCTGCAGAACGTGCTGCTGCTTTCGGGCGGCGAGAAGGCGCTCACGGCGCTCTCACTGCTGATGGCGATCTTCAAGTACCAGCCGAGCCCGTTCTGCGTGCTGGACGAAGTGGATGCGCCGCTCGATGAAGCCAACATCGGACGGCTGACGCGGCTGCTGACCGAGATGGCGATTGACACGCAGTTCATCGTGATCACGCACTCCAAGAAGACGATGGAGGCGGCGCAGGCGATGTACGGGGTGACGATGCAGGAGCAGGGCGTTTCGAAGCTGGTGAGCGTCCGGTTCCACCATCACAACGAAGCGGCGGGCGCAGCGGCGTAAATCGTGAACCGCGGCCGGCGCCGGTGATGTATGCGGCAACGGTGCCAGCGGGCGGGACGCTGGACCGTCGACCCAATCGTCCGTACGCTCCACGTTGCCATTTTTGAAAACGCGAGCTTCCCCGGGGGGCGGCCAGGCTGAGTGACCGGTCATCCCCGCGTTGCAGCAGGTTCTGGAAGTGACTCCGCCGCCGCGCTCATTAAGCGCTCCCGGTTCGTACGGTAGAAGCGGATAAGCCGGACGCAGGCGGCGAAGGCCTCGCGGAGCCTTTGCCGCGCCAACTCGTCCACTTCACGTACCAAGACGGGGTCGGTCTTGATGCGAACGGCAGCGGCCTTGCCTGTCTGATGCACTGTCATGTCCGGTTCCAGGAGGGCAGCAATACGAGGCTGAAACAGGTACGCAGTGCACGCTGAGAACGTAAGATCCATAAAGCCGCGGTCCCCTTTAAACGAGATGTAAATGCGACGGGGAAGCGACGGCATATCCTTTGGACGAAACTCAATCCAGGTCGAGTCTTTCGTAACGGTAAGGGGCTTCATCTCGAGTTCTGGAAACTCGCGGACGGCGATATCGTAGGCGGCAGCCCAGAAGAGATTTGTCCTGGCATCGTCGATGCGTTCGTACGTGTTCGAGCTTTTCTTGGCTGCTGAGGCCAGGAACGCGGCTCGATATCGATGGCGGCGGTCGTCTGGCGCGTGATCTGACAAAAAGCCGCTAATCTGCTCATAGGTGACAAAGGCGTCAAAGCCCTCGGCGTCAGGATGGGATTCACGGTATCCCTGCGGTGAGCAAAGGATCACATCGTAGGTCGCGTATGCTCCCCGAGAGACGTCTGCATCGGCTCTCTGCCGGTAGCGAAGCTCCTGTTCCGGCTGCAACGGAGCATCGATTTTATCCTCAATATGCACGGCGAATCGGGAGCCATCATCATGCCTCCTAAAGATCACCACGAGATCCGACTCTCCCGTGACATCGCTCCGGGATGTGAAGACGTCTTCCACTTCGGCCTGAAGCCCTCTGAAGCTCCTGGTCTGGTCCAGGAACCACCGCACGAATGGCGGCGAAACGGTGAATTCTTCTGCGAGCAGCAGATCGACGTCCCGTTCGTACTTTCGATCGATCGCCATGGTTTTAGGCGTCTATCCGCGACGCACGACTCAGCATAACTCGGCCCGTCGGGCGCGGAGCGCCTTCGCGGGCAAGGAGCCTACTTCTGCACGTCCGCGATGCGGTAGAGGTAGATCGCGTGCGTCTGGCCGCCGACTTCCATCTTCCGGACCGTGGCGGGCTTCCAGCCGCGGATTTCGAAATCGTGGGAGACGACGCGGGCTGAGGGCTTGAGGTACTTCAGAAGCGCGGGCTTGAGCCGTTCGTTCGAGCTGGTGAGGAGATAGAGAGTCACGACATCCGCGGGGCTCAGATCGTAGCGCAGGGCGTCGCCCTGCACGATCTTCACCTGATCGGCAAGGCCCATGGCGGCAACGGCTGCCGCGGTTTTTTCGTAGATGTCGCGGCGGATCTCGATGCCCACCGCCTTCGCCCTGAACTGGCGGGCAGCCGAGATGACGATGCGCCCGTCGCCGCAGCCGAGGTCATAGACCATTTCGCCCGGCTTCACCTCGGCGATCGTGAGCATCTGGTCCACGACGGCCTGCGGGCTGGGGTAGGAAGGAGCCAGGATATCCGGATCGCTGAAGCGCTGGGCCGCCGAACCGGACGGACCGGCCAGCAACGCGGCTCCCACAACCACTGCCCCTAAGCTGAATTTCATCTCTAGTGTGAGGACGTTGCGGGTTGCGCAACGAGTTTCATTTTTACAATCCGTCCCATGATATCCGACCAGGAGGTCCAGAGGTCGCGCGGGCGGCTGATGGTGTACTCGTAGCCCTTGAGTTTTTTGACTACGGTGCCGATCATGTCGCGCCAGGGGTTCTGGATCGGGGTGAGGTTGTAATTCATGTAGAAGACCGGGAACCGGATGCCGGAGAGCTCGTTCAGGTTTTCCGCCGGGAAGCTGTCTTCCAGCATGATCTTGGGACCGGCGAAGATGACCGCGTCGGAGGTATTGCTGGCCAGTTCGTCCGATATGAGCTTCGCCAGAAAGTCGCTGGCGCCGTGCTTGTCGGTCAGCTTCCTGTAGTCGATCATGCCCAGCCTGATCGAACCGAGCGCTCTGCCCATTTCCGGGAAGTCGATCTGATCCGCGTCGTCCTGCCGGTAAACGATCCGCTGTTCGTTCATGTTGAAGGCGACAACGGAGAATTTGCAGATCATGGGCTCGCGGGAGATGTTGCGCAGAATCGAAACGAGCGCGCTCGTATCGATCGGCAGCATGGTGGAGGCGGCGTCCTGCTGGGGTGCGAAGTTGATGAGCACCTTGACTTTAAGAGCCTTTTCGGGTTCGACGCGCGCCACCGGGGGTTCCTCCTTGAAGAACTCGCGCTCGGAGGCCTCGACAACCGCCGGCGCGATGGGCAGCTTCATGCCCTGGTCCTTGGGCTGGAGGGCGGCTTTGATGTCCCAGCTCGAAGAACAGACGCGCTCAACGCGGTCGCGCATCATCCAGTCCACGTGGTAATCGCCTTCGCCGATGTCGAATCCGCCCTGGAGATAAGCATCGCCTTTGGCATCGGCCTCGATGCTCGGGACGTTGTATTTGGAGATGAAATACGATGGCGAATCCTTTTCGGCTGCCGGGGTGACGCGGAAAATAATGGTCAGCTCATCGCCGTCACCCGCCAGTTCGCGGAGAGGCATGAGGATGTCGTAGCCGGAGTGGAAGCGGAGATCGAAGCCGAGCAGCGGATTGACGGGCGTAACGATACAGGGAAGGTCTTTCCTGGTTTCGCCCATGTCCAGGATGGCGGCGTCGGACCCCATCAACTGGACTGTACCCCCGGAGGACAGGGAGTGCATCAACATCTGGGGGAGAGCTGTCGCCGGCGCGAAGAGCCAGGCGCTTACGATCCAGCACGCTGACTGTCGGCTCCGCGGCACCCTCGTATCCCTCCCCGGGCTCGTTGATTGTTATATCCTACACCCGTTTCCGGGCACTCGAATCACGTTCCTGTAATTTTAGTCATAGACTAGTCATAGACTACAGGAACACCCCGAAATACGCGGCTTTGGTACGATTCGCTCTTGAGTCTTCCCAACAATCTGACTGAGCAATTCATCTGCCGAAGAGCTTTCCTTGGAACCGTTTTTCTGGCCGCGTGCGGGCGGAAGCGGGGTACGCGATACCAGGGGTGGCTGTTTGCCGCGAGCGGGACGGAGCGGTCGGTGGCGGTGGCCAATCTGGCGCAGTTCCGCAGGGTGACGGCCATCCCGCTCTCGCACGCGCCGGACCAGCTCGCGTATTCGCGCAACCGGGTCTTTGCACTCAGCCGGGAGGGCGCGGAGCTGGTCGAAATCAATCCCGGGCGGTTTGAGGTGGTGGGGCGGATGGCCCTGCCGGGC
>Ga0187771_10002645_pt1 | contig 12386 bp, 14 predicted proteins | sample 0116_SJ02_MP15_1_FD_133139 | JGI IMG/M metagenome (GOLD analysis project Ga0187771, IMG submission 133139) | Tropical peat soil microbial communities from peatlands in Department of Meta, Colombia - 0116_SJ02_MP15_10_MG | ecosystem: Environmental > Terrestrial > Soil > Wetlands > Peat | place... | reverse complement strand
TTCCACGGAGGACGGCAATCCCTTCACCGAGCCGGTGATTCTGCCTATCAGAGATGTCCTCGATCTCCACACTGTTTCACCGAGGGATGCGGAAGCCGTAGTCACGGAATACCTCCTAGAGTGCTATCGGCTGAAGTTGACTAAAATCCGCGTCATCCATGGACGAGGCATCGGAGTACAGCGGGCGATGGTCCGCAAAGTTCTGGAAAGGCTGGACTTTGTGGAATCCTTCGGGGAAGCGCCAGCCGAGGCCGGAGGGTGGGGAGCCACCGTCATTACGCTGAAAGAACGCTGAGATGCCCGCGCGTTTTCGCGTCCGCAGCGACCGCTTGCTAAAATCGAAGCTCGTAGCCGGAAAGGGATCTCAGCGCAGGGAATGTTTGGAAAGGTTTTAGTCGCCAATCGCGGCGAGATCGCCGTGCGCGTCATCCGCGCCCTTCGCGAAGCCGGCATCCGAAGCGTGGCGGTTTATTCGGACGTCGACCGCGGATCGCTCGCGGTGCAGATGGCCGACGAAGCCGCGCACCTGGGACCGGCGGCCGCGGCGGAGAGCTATCTCTCCATCGAAAAAATCCTGGACGCTGCGCGCCGTCATGGAGCGGAGGCGATTCATCCGGGCTACGGATTTTTGAGCGAAAACGGGGATTTCGCCGAAGCCTGCGAAGCGGCGGGCATCATCTTCGTCGGGCCTCCGGCATCGGCGATTCGCAGCGCGGGCTCGAAGACGGCGGCACGGAAACTGGCGATCGCGGCGGGCGCTCCGGTGGTGCCAGGGACCGAATCGGCGGTGGAGACGTTCGCCGAAGCGCACGCGGCCGCGGAGAAGCTCGGATATCCGGTGCTGCTCAAGGCGGCGGCCGGCGGCGGCGGCAAGGGAATGCGGCGTGTGGATCGCGAAGCGGATCTGGAAGCTGCGCTGCGGGATGCCTCGAGCGAGGCGCTGCGCGCCTTCCGCAGCGGCGAGGTGTACCTCGAGAAGCTGGTGGTCGAGCCGCGCCACATCGAAATCCAGGTGCTGGGAGACAAGCACGGCAATCTGATTCACTTGGGCGAGCGCGAGTGCTCGATCCAGCGGCGGCATCAGAAAGTGATCGAGGAATGCCCTTCCCCGCTGATGCGCGAGCATCCCGAGCTGCGCGAGAAGATGGGTGCGGCGGCGCTGAAGATCGCGCGCTCGGCCGGCTACTACAGCGCGGGCACCATGGAGTTTCTGGTGGACCGCGACCACAACTTTTATTTCCTCGAAATGAACACGCGGCTGCAAGTGGAGCATCCGGTAACGGAGCTGGTCACGGGCCTCGACCTGGTGCAGTGGCAATTGAAGATCGCCGCGGGTGAACCGCTGACGCTGCGCCAGGAAGAGATTCGCTGGAACGGATCGGCGATCGAGTGCCGGATCTACGCCGAAGATCCGGACGCGAATTTTATGCCGTCGCCGGGAAAGATTACGCGGCTCTCGGAGCCTTCGGGTCCCGGCGTGCGGCTCGACTCGGGCGTGTTCGAAGGCTGGAACGTTCCGATGGAATACGATCCTTTGCTCGCCAAGCTCGCGGCGTGGGCGCCCTCGCGCGAGCTGGCAGCGGCACGCGTGTTGCGGGCTTTGCGCGAATACGTGATCGAAGGCATCCGGACGAACCGCGAGTTCTTCGCGGGAGTTCTCGAAGATGAAGATTTCCTGGCCGGGCGCTTGACCACGGCATTCCTCGACGGATTTTTCGAGCGGCAGCGCAAGCCGGAAAACGATCTCGAAACCGAGGCCGTCGCGGCGCTGGTGGCGGCGCTGGCATCGCGGGAGGCGCGGACGGCGAAGCCGGCGTCCATCGATGGCGCAGCGAAATCCGCGTGGTTGGAAACCGGAAGGGTGGCGCAGCTCAGATGACCTACGACGTGACCGTCGGTGAGCGGGCCGCAAAACTAGCCGTTGAGAAAGACGCGTTCGTCTACACGCGAGAGGGCGGCGCGGCGCTATCGAAACCGTTCTCGGCCGTGCCGACCGGCCCCGGGACGTATTCGGTGCTGATCGAAGGGCGGAGTTATCGCGCGACGGTGGGCGCGAATGGAGAGATCGCGGTCAATGGCCGGACGCTGCGCGTAGGGGTGCGAGATCCGCGCAAGCTGCGCGGACGCGGCTCGGCGGAAAGCGGCGGGGGACGCAGGACGGTGGCGGCTCCGATGCCGGGGCGCGTGATCCGGATTCTGGTCGAGATCGGGCAGGACGTGGAAGCCGCGCAGGCGTTGATTGTCGTCGAGGCAATGAAGATGCAGAATGAAATGAAATCGCCCAAGGCGGGCCGCGTGCTGGAAATCCGTACGGCCGCAGGAGCGGCGGTGGCGGCGGGCGACGCGCTGGTGGTGATTGAGTAAGAGATTCGCGCGAGCGAATCCGCAGCGGAGCAACAGGCGGTAAGCACAATGGAAACGTGTCCCAAATGCGGCGGAACGGGCTGGAAGATTGTGGAGAAATCGGGGCTCTCGGGCGCGACGCGCTGCGATTGCGCGGCGGCAACGCGAGCGCAGGCGTTGAAAGAAGGCTCGCGGATTCCGCCGAACTACCGCGAGGCGTCGCTCGAGAATTTCGAGATCCCGCAGGATAATCCGACGGCGCGGCAGGGGCTCGGAACAGTACTCATGCAAGTGCGTGCGTTCGTGCGCGAATTTCCGGCGGGCAAACAGCCGGGATTGCTGCTGGTGGGCGCGCCGGGAACCGGCAAAACACATCTGGCGGTGGCGGCCATGAAAGCGCTGCTTGAGCGCGGGCACGAGTGCCTGTTCTTCGATTATCAAAATCTGCTGGACCGGATCCGCTCGGGTTACGACGCCGCGTCCGGCGCGGCAGATCGCGAGGCGTACCGTTCGGCGCTGGATGCCGAGGTACTGGTGCTCGACGATTTGGGCGCGCATCGCGTGACGGAGTGGGTGGAGGATACGGTCACAGCGATCATTACGCATCGTTGCAATCAGCGCAAGCCGCTGATCGCGACGACGAATCTCCCCGACGACGATGTCACGGGCCGGGCGGTGGAGTACACGAGCGCGGGCGGACAGCCGGTATATAAGAAGACGCTTGCCGAGACGATCGGCGCTCGGGCGCGGTCACGGTTGTTCGAGATGTGCCGGGTCGTGAACATGCCGGCGGTGGTGGATTACCGGGTGCAGATCAGCCGGGGAAGAGGACGATAGACACTGCGGCTGTCGGAATATTTACGTTGCGGGCGGCCAGGGCTCCGCGGACTTATCGCCGTGCGTTTTGGCCGCCCATGAAATCGGACGTGTGCTTGAGCGAGGATCGAGGGGTCGCCATTCAGCTCCCATGGTTTACTCTTCTCACATTGGAAGTCGCGCACAACGCTAAGGCTACACGCTCCTTCCATCGCGCACCGAAGTACGCGATCACGCCCGCTGGTGACCGCGGGCCGGCGACTGCAAACCGGCTCGGGTGTTTCAGAGATCGATCTCCAAGGTCTCCCGCCGCCGGCATCCCGTAGGTGCTCGACGTGAGACCCGCGAAGGGCCGACGAGAGTTCAGTATCACAGCTACCTTCAGATCGCGCACAACGCAATGAGCTGTGCGCTCTCCGAGCAACGCTTGCTGGCCAGCAAGAAAAACGGGATCGAAAGCGCCGGGTGGCGCTCGCTTTCCCGATTCGAGGATAGCAGAGGGGATCGAGGGAATCGGTGGAAGTGCTTGAATCGAAGGGGCGAATCGGTTGTGACTGAGGCGGGCGGCGGGTCTCGAGACCCACGCCGGGGATCCATTCCCGGCCATGATTGCGTTGTCCGCAAAGCCAGCTAGCAAACCGGCCGCGGGAAGGGATTCCCGCCCTCCAATCGGACTCGTCGAATTTTCTACACAGACTCTTACAGGCGGGTTGGCGGTAGTGCGTAATGAATTTAAAAATGGGATAGTATGTCGAAACAAAGTAACAGACTATTTGTTGATAACTGAACACAATATGTGGTGATTCCATTGAACAAGTATTTGACCTCTGACAAATAGCTGCGTATAATCATCTACGCCAAGCAGCGACTGATTGGCACGGCAGAATCCCGCCGTGGCTGCAAGCGGCAAATCCGCAATGCGCCAAGGCGAAAGAATAGCGTCGTAAACCCCTTCCATCGTGGAGCGCTTGAGGCGTTCGCCTAAAGGGCAGACCGGAACAAACGATCAAACGGAAAGGACCAGCTAATATGCCGAATGAACGAAGCATGAAACGTGGGGCGCTTCCCAGCCCAAGATCGGAACTCGCGGCGGCGATCCCGCATACGCCCATCCCGGTGCCACCGCATCACATTTACCTTCCGAAAAAGCTCTCCTTCTGGCACAACGATACCCATGGGGACTGCTGCACGGCCGAAGAGGCCTTCGCCAAAGCCTGTCACCACCCCGAAATCTTTATCACGGACAACGAGGTGGCACAGTGGGCCCAGGCCCACGGCTGGTATGAAGGAGCCACGCTCATCGAGGTGTTGAAAGCCATGCAGAAGACGGGCTTTCAGGAGAACGGGGACACCTACGACGATGGCACAATCAATTCGGTCAATTGGACGGATACGGCGACGTTGCAAAGCGCCATATTCCATGGGCCGGTCAAACTCGGCGTCGCGGCCGAACAGCTCGACAAAGTGTGGCAAGCCCACGGAGGCAAGAGTGGCTGGGTTGCGACGGGATTCACAAATGATCCTGCTGAGGATCATTGCGTGAGTCTTTGCGGCTACGGCACAATTAGCTGGATCGCGCAGCAATTGAAGGCTACCCTGCCTTCCGGCGTGAACGGGTCGCAAATGGGCTATGCCATGTTCACATGGGACAGCATCGGGATCATCGACGTGCCATCCATGATCGCGATTAGCCAGGAAGCGTGGCTGAGAACCCCAACGACGATCGTCATTACGTAACAGGAATCGTGATCCCCACCTTCACAGGTGGCGTTGGCGGACGCGTTCGCGCAAGAAACTGTAATCCCCACCTTCACAGGTGGGGTTGGCGGACGCGTTCGCGCCAAGTTCACGTTATTTGCCACTCAACGCGGCGACGCCGGGAAGCTCGATGCCGGCGAGAAATTCGAGCGAGGCTCCGCCACCGGTGGACACGTGCGAGATTTTATCCGCCACGCCGGCTGATTTGATCGCCTTTTCGGAATCGCCACCGCCGACGACGCTGATCGCTCCGTTTGCGGACGCGGCGGCGACGGCCTTTGCTAGGGCGACGGTGCCTTGATCGAACGGCGGCATTTCGAACACGCCCATGGGGCCGTTCCAGATGATGGTCTTCGCGCCGGCGATGGCGGCTTCGTATTTGGCGATGGTCTTGGGACCGATATCGAGGCCCATTTTGCCGTCGGGGACGCGATCGGCGACTTCGCTCGGCGCACCAGCCTTGAACTCCTCGGCGACGACGTGATCGAGGGGCAACAGAAGCTTGCCGCCGGCTTCGGCCAGGAGCGATTTGGCCAGATCGATTTTATCTTCCTCGACCAGCGACTTGCCCGTCGATTCGCCGCGGGCACGCAGGAACGTGTAAGCCATGGCGCCGCCGATGAGAAGCTGATCGACGACCTTCATCAAGTTCTGAATGACCTCGATTTTGTCGGAGACTTTCGCGCCGCCGAGAATGGCGACGCAGGGGCGCTCGGGATTCCTGGTGACCTTGTTGAGGTATTCGAGCTCCTTGTCCATGAGCAATCCGGCAGCCGCCTGCTTGCAGTAGGCGATCATGCCGACGGTGGAGGCGTGGGCGCGATGGGCGGAGCCGAAGGCGTCGTTGACGTAAGCATCGCACAGAGAGGCGAGCTGTTTGGAAAATTCGGGATCGTTCTTTTCTTCCTCGGCGTGGAAGCGGAGGTTTTCAAGGAGAAGCACTTCGCCGGGCTTGGGCAGCATGGCGGCAACTTGCGGACCGATGCAATCGGACGCCATGGCCACGGGTTTGCCGAGTAATTTCGCGAGCCGTTCGGCGCAAGGCGCGAGGCTCATTTCGGGGTTGGGCTTGCCTTTGGGACGTCCGAGGTGACTGGCCAGGATGAGTCCGGCTCCATGATCGAGCGCATACTGAATGCTCGGGAGAGAAGCTTTGATGCGTTTGTCGCTAGTGATTTCTTTTCCGCCGGGTGCGAGCGGGACGTTAAAATCCACCCTCATGAAGACGCGTTTCCCCGAGAGATCGAGGTCGCGGATCGATCGTGCGCTCATAGTCTCTCTATTATGAGTCGATTTCGCCCGGTTTTTCGATGGCAAACGCGCTTCGGTATTTCTCCGGCAGTTTGCGCGGACGGAAATCGGGGCCGCACCAGATGTGTTTGGTGTAGCCGGTGGCGAGTTTGCGTCCGGTCGAAGCGTCGCGGATTTCGTAGTCGAAGCGCGGCATGCGGGGGCTGGGGTCGCCGAGGGTGGTGGTGACGACGATTTCGTCGTCGTAGCGGGCGGGAGCGAGATAGCGGCAGTTGGCTTCAGCGACGGCGAGCAGGAAGCCGTCACGTTCGAGATCGCGGTAACGGATTCCCGACGAGCGGCAGTATTCGACGCGGCCGATTTCCATCCAGACGAAGTAATTCGCGTAATAGACGACGCCCATTTGATCGGTTTCGGCGTAACGCGCGCGCAGGCGGGTTTCGATGGCGCGGGAGCCGGACTCGAGAGATTCCATGCTGACAGGGTAGCGGATGGCGGGCGCGCGGCGCGAGCAGATTTAGGAAACCAAACCCGCGCGGAATCAGTCTGTTACTATGACCAGAGAACGCACGGAACGCGATGGCTCGCCGGGCGGGGCGAGGGTCCCGCGAGGCGGAATCCGCTCCGTGCGCGACGAGCAGCGTGCGCATTCGAGTTCTATTTTTTGGCCTGGTGCGGGACGTGGTGGGTCTGCGCGAAGACTCATTGGAGATCGCTGAAGGGGGCCAGCTCCGTCAGGTGTTCGAACACTACGCTTCACGTTTCCCCAAGCTGCGGGAAATGTCGGGGAGCATCGTGCTGGCGCTGAACCAGCAATTCTCGTCGCCGGCGGCGCCGCTGGCGGAAGGCGACGAGGTCGCGCTGCTGCCGCCGGTGAGCGGAGGCTCGGGACGGTACACGCAGCAAATCGCGGATCCGGCCGGGCACTTCTTCGCGCTGACGCGCGAGCGAATCGATGGAGCGGCGCTGGCGCGCCAGATTTTGCGCGGCGAGGACGGAGCGATCGTGAACTTCGAGGGCGTGACGCGCAACAATACGAAGGGCCGCGCCACGCGCTTTCTGGAATACGAATGCTACGAGCCGATGGCGGTGAAGACGATGGCGGAGATCGGACGCGAAATCGCGGCCGCGCACGCGATCAGCCGCATCGCGATGGTGCACCGGCTGGGGCGCGTGGACATCGGAGAAACCAGCGTCGCGGTGGTGGTGACGGCGCCGCATCGCAAGCCGGCTTTTGACGCGGCGCTCGAAGGAATTAATCGCTTGAAGCGCACGGTCCCGGTGTGGAAGAAAGAGTACTTCGCTGACGGCGAAGTGTGGGTCGATGGGGAGTGGGACGACTCCATCGTCAAAGCACGCTAGTGTGGTGTCTCAGAAATTCGCATACAAATCGACGCCATGATTCGGGTCATTGCGAGCCCGCGACGGGTAAACTCCGCGAGGAATCTGCTTTTTCTCCTGGCTTAATTGCAGACATAGCGGAAAACAGCAGATCCCTCGACTTCGCTCGGGATGACAAGCTGGGAATGAGGAAACAGAAAAGGCGTTTTGCAATTCAACGGACGAATGGCTCAGGACACCGGAAACTCTTGAGAATACGCTTGCCGAAGTGGTTGGTTCCCGTGACGCGCGCCGCCGCGCTGGCCGTGCTGCTGGCGGGTTCGTGCGCCGCAGTGGCGCAGGAGCCAGTGTTCAAGGTCGACGTGCGCCTGGTGCGGCTGCTGGTGACGGTGAAAGACATGGCCGGCGAGCTGATCGGGTCGCTGGACCGGAGTTTGTTTACGGTCACGGACAACGGCGTAGCGCAGGAAATCGCGGTGTTCGAGCGTCAGACGGCGCAGCCGCTATCGGTCGCGCTGCTGATGGACATCAGCGGCTCGACGGCCAAGGATTTGAAATATGAGATCGTTTCGATCGATAAATTCCTGAAGGCCTTTATCGGCGAAGGGAATCCGGCAGACGCGGTGGCGTTCTTCGCGTTCAATGACCAGGTGACGCTGATGAACACTTTCACGCGGCGCATCAGCCGGATCGACGACAGCTTCAAGACGCTGCGGCCGGAAGGCGGGACGTCGTTGTACGACGCGGTGTATCTGGCGTCGCCGAGCGTGCGCGACCGGCAGGGACGGCACGTGCTGGTGATCGTGACCGACGGCGGCGACACGACGAGTACCAAGAAATACCGGGATGCTGTGGAAGCGGCGCAACGCGCCGATGCGGTCGCCTACGCGATCGTCGTGGTTCCGATCACCAATCCGGCGGGGCGCAATACGGGTGGCGAGCATGCGCTGGAGGCGATCGTGGAGGCGACGGGCGGGCGCATGTTTTATCCCAGCCTGGGGCCGGAGCTCGATCGCGCGTTCGCGGACATTTTGCGGGATTTGCGCACGCAGTATCTGATCGGATATTACCCGCGCGGCGTGCCGGTGGGCGACCGCGCCTTCCACACGGTGCACGTGGGGCTGGAGCGCAAGGAATTGCGGGTCTCCACGCGCACCGGATATTATGGGGACAGTTCCCGTTAAAACGCCGTGGCAGGAAAAGTCAGCAACGCGAAAGCGCCGGCCCACACGCACGCCGAGGCGCAGTACTTGAAGAAACTGATCGAACAGCGGACGCCGGTGCGCATTCACTTGGCCGATGACCAGGAGCTCGAAGGCACGATCGAATTTTTCGACATGCGGTTCCTGCGGCTGACGCGCGAGGATCAGCCCAACGTGTTCGTGTACAAACACGAGATCAAATATATTTACGAGCTTGGCCCGTGAGTGAATTCGTCGAAAAGGCCGCGGCGATCGCGCGCGAGGCCGGCTCCGTGATCTCGACGCTGGCGGCGCGGCACATCGGCTTCGAGCTGAAGGGCGCGCACGATCTGGTGACGGAGGCCGATCGCGCGAGCGAGCACCTGATCGTCGAGCGGCTGCGGCAGCATTTTCCGTCGCACGCGGTGGTGGCCGAGGAAGGCAGCGCGCACCGCGGCTCGTCGGAATATTGCTGGTACGTCGATCCGCTGGACGGAACCACGAACTTCGCGCATGGGTTTCCGGTGTACAACGTCACGTTGGGGCTGGAGCGCGCGGGCGAACTGATCGCGGGCGTGATTTACGATCCCACTCGCGACGAGATGTTTCAAGCGGAAAAAGGATCGGGAGCACTGCTGAACGGCGAGCGGATCCGTGTGACGAAGACGGCGCGCATTGAGGATTCGCTGTGCGCCACGGGATTTCCTTCGCGCAAACGGCATCAGAACGTCAACGTGCACTTCTATTATCAGTTCGCGATGCAATCGCACGGCGTGCGCCGCGCGGGGGCGGCGGCGATCGATCTGGCCTATGTGGCCTGCGGGCGGCTGGATCTCTTTTGGGAATTCAGCTTGAAGCCGTGGGACATGGCGGCGGGTGTGTTGCTGGTGCGCGAGGCGGGTGGGATGTGCTCGGGGATGCACGGCGAGCCGTTCGATTTGCGAGGCTCGGATGTGCTGGCCGACAACGGCGCCCTGCATGAACCGGTGGTCGAGCTGATGCAGCGCATTTTCCGCGGCGATTTCCCGGTGCCGCTGCCGCAGTTGCCGGAAGCGCGGAAATCGTGAGATCGGCGGCGGGGCGGATCGGCCGGCAGCTTACAATCAACGTATGCAGAAAGCGGCGGTCCTCCTAATAGCAGCGGCGTTGGGCGCAGGAGCGCAACCGCGCCAGAAGACGTTCTGGCTGGACGCCGCGCCGAAACAATGGAACCGTCCGGGAAGCGCGATTCCGAAAGCGCGCAGGCTGTTTGGCAAGGACGATCAAACATTTCTGGAGCAGTGCCGTGCATCGATCCTCGCGAACGCGAACTTACGGGAACAGCGAGCCGTGGCGGAAAAGGGATGGATGCTGATCGCGACCACGCGCGACGGGCGTGGCGTCACCGTGGTCAGTGGCACGCAAGACTTTGACGGGATGTGCCGGCCGGTGGATTACCAGGATTTCGTGTTCCTGGAGGGGAAGTACGCGGGTACGACGTCGCCGCGATTGATGTCCTTGCGCGGCGATGGAGCGTCGTCGCGGATCGGATTTCCGGCTCCGGGGAAGATGTCTGTTGAGTTCGTGCGCTATTCGGAAAGGGATCCCTTGTGCTGCCCTTCGCGGATTTCCGAGGCGAGCTACGAGATAGAAGATCGCGAAGGCAAGCCGGTGGCGATTCTGTCCAGCGTCAGGACCCGGATTGCCAATTAAATTCGAAAGGGATTCGAGCGCAGGTATGGCCGTAGGAGGGACCCAAAAGATTCTCGCGGTGGTAGGCGACTTGTTTTTCACGGTGAAGATTCATGAAGCGGCGAAGCGCGCGGGCCTCGCGGTGGAGTTCGTGAAGAGCGAAGTGGACGCGCTCCAAAAGGCCGCGGAGGAGCGTCCGGTGCTGATCATCTTCGATTTGAATTTCGGCGGCGTCGACAGTTTGAAATTGATTCGCGAGATTAAAGAGAAGCCGGAGACGAAGGGCATCAGCATGCTGGGGTATCTTTCGCACATTCAGGGCGAGCTAAAGCAAGAAGCGCAAAGGGCCGGCTGCGATGTAGTGCTGGCGAAGTCGGCGTTTTCGCAGAGTCTGGGGCAGATTCTGACGCGCCACGCGGCGGTGCGTTGATCGCCTCGAGGCGTAAGATGGAACCAATGGACTTCTACCAGAAACCGACGTGCTCGACGTGCCGGAAGGCGAAGAAGTGGCTGGCGGAAAACGGCGTGACGGCGGCCGAGTACGATTTGAATGAGGGGCTTTCGGAAGCGCAGCTCGACGCGCTGATCGGCGATCGCGATTACACGAAGTTTTTGAACTTCCGTAACGAGCTGTATCGCGAGCGGAAAATGAAGGCGACTCCGCCATCGCGCGCGGAAGCGATCCGGCTGATGGCGAAGCATCCGAATCTGATCCGGCGGCCGATGCTGGTGCGCGGATCGAAGATCGTGCTCGGCTTCGACGAAGTGGAATACCGCGCGCTGATGGGCAAGTGAAGATCGCCTGCAATGTTGCGATGACGACGGGCGGCCGGTGAAAAGAGAACAGATTCCGGTGATCCTGGCCGGCGCGGCGGCGGCGACCACGGTGGTCTCCATCGCGGCGTTCGAAATTCTGCTGGGCTTGGCGCTGGTAGCCACGCTGCTCACGCCGATGGCTAGAAAAGAATGGCGCTGGCCACCGGTGACGCTGCCGGTGTGTGTGTGGTTCGCACTGACATTGATTTCCGCGGCGGCGTCCGGCGATGTGCACGCGGCTCTACCGCAATTCAAAAAGTTTTACGTCTACCTGATGCTGTTCCTAGTGTTCGCGCTGCTGCGGACGATCGCGCAGGTGAGGGTGCTGGTGATCGCCTGGACGGTGGGCGCGTCGCTTTCGGCGCTGTGGAGCTTCGTGCAATTGGCTCAGAAGGCGCAGGCGGCGCAGGCCGCGCATCGGAGCTTTTATCTGGCTTACATCGATTCGCGCGTGACGGGATTCATGGGCCATTGGATGACGTTCAGCGGCCACATGATCCTCACGCTGATGCTTCTGGGCGCATTGTGCTTCTTCGCGCCGGAAGCGAGCGGCGTGGCGCGCATTCGGAACCGGGCATGGATGATTCGCGCGGCCGCAGTGATGGCGGGGGGATTGATCGCGGCGTTCACGCGCAGCATGTGGCTGGGGGCGACGGTGGGAGGCACGTACCTGGTGTGGATGTGGCGGCGCTGGATGGTGCTGGCGATTCCGGCGGGGATCGCGGTGGTGCTGCTTGCAAATCCGTTCGCGGTGCGGGAGCGCGCGTTGTCGGTTTTCGAGCCGCACGGCGAAATCGATTCGAACGAGCATCGCGTGGTGACGCGCAAGATCGGCTGGGAGATGATCAAGGCGCATCCGTGGCTGGGGCTCGGGCCGGAGGAGGTCGGCAAGCAATACAGGAACTACATTCCGCCGAGCGTGAAGCTGCCGCTACCGAACGGGTATTACGGGCACCTGCACAACATTTATGTGCATTACGCAGCGGAGCGCGGCGTGCCGGCGATGCTCACGCTGATGTGGATGCTGGGGCAGGCGCTGGTCGACTTCGCGCGGGGACTTCGCCGGCTGCCGCAAGGGTGGCGAGCGCGGTCGGAGCGAGGGTGGGTGCTGCATGGCGCGATTGCCGCGATGATCGCGGTGTTGTTGAGCGGGTGGTACGAACTGAACCTGGGCGATAGCGAAGTGCTGGGGATGGTGCTGGCGGTGAT
>Ga0187771_10002644_pt1 | contig 12391 bp, 10 predicted proteins | sample 0116_SJ02_MP15_1_FD_133139 | JGI IMG/M metagenome (GOLD analysis project Ga0187771, IMG submission 133139) | Tropical peat soil microbial communities from peatlands in Department of Meta, Colombia - 0116_SJ02_MP15_10_MG | ecosystem: Environmental > Terrestrial > Soil > Wetlands > Peat | place... | reverse complement strand
GGGCGCAGGACTTGATCCCACCGTCGTGGTCGGCGGGCGTGTGGGCGCCATGGGCTCGAACGCGCGCCTGGGGAAGTCCCAATATTTGGTCGCTGAGGCTGATGAGAGCGACCGCTCGTTTCTGAAGCTTTCGCCGATTCTGTCGGTCGTGACCAACATCGATCGCGAGCACATGGATTGCTACCGCAACATGCGCGACGTGAAGCGCACGTTTGTCGAGTTCATGGATCGCGTGCCGTTTTATGGCATGGTGGTGGTCTGTAATGACGATGCCCAGTTGCGCCGCTTGCTCCCGCAGGTGCGACGCCGCACCGTTACTTATGGAACCCGCCGAGGCTCGGACTTCCACATCCGCGCCGGTGAACCAATTCCTGCAGCCGAGGCTGCCCAGCCGCTCAGCCGCTTTCAAGTTACATATCGAGGAGCCGACCTGGGTGAGTTCCGGCTGCATGTTCCCGGTGTCCACAACATCCTGAACGCAGCCGCCGCAATTGCGGTCGGCGTTGGCCTGGACATTCAGCCCGACCAGATTCGCCAGGCGCTGGAGAATTTTCGTGGTGTAGACCGCCGCTTCCAGCTACGCGGCAAAGCTGCTGGCGTCAGCGTGATTGACGATTACGGACACCATCCCACCGAAATCCGCGCCACCTTGGCCGCCGCCCGCCAATGCGGGTTCGGCAAAATCCACGTAGTTTTTCAGCCCCATCGTTACACCCGAACCCGTGATTTAAAAGATGAGTTCGCGAAGGCGTTTCACGATGCCGACAGCGTGATCGTCCTCGACATTTACGCTGCCAGCGAGGCGCCGATTGAGGGCATCACAGGCGCGATGCTGGCTCGCGTGATTCAAGACGCCGGGGGCAGGAATGTGCGGTATGTGGCTTCGTTTGAGGAAGCTGGCAAAACGGTTGTCGCCAACGCACACGAAGGCGATATGATCCTCACCCTTGGCGCTGGCAGCGTTTCTCAGTTCGGACCGATGATCCTGGAAAAGCTGACCGCAGGCGGATAACGAATCCGCTCACCCTCCGTCTAAGTCCACATAAGACGGTGGAGAGGAAATACATGACAAACGAAAAAGGCTTGTATTGGCTGGCGCTGGGCGTTGTGGCACTTGTTTTCGTCAACGGCACGCAATTCGGACGTCAAAACTGGCTGAGCCGGTTGGAAGACCGCTCCATCGGACTGGTACAAAGGCTCTCAGGACATACCGCGGCCGCTCTCAACCTGACTGAAATGCGCCTCGCAGCTCAGCCTTACCGCAGCCCTCGAAGTCAGGCGACGGCGGCCCGCATGCAAGCCCAGTTTGCCTGCATGGAAGGCGCCCTGGCACACCAGCAGGCTGAATTTGCCCAGATTCAGGCAGAGAGGGCGCGGCTTGAAGCTTTGCAGCAGTTGCGCCTCGCTGAGATGCGACGTCACCGGGGTTTTGTAATCCAGGCGCCCGAAGTTAGGGCGATCCCAACTGAAGGCACGATCTAGCAGGTAGGCTCGCCCCAGCAATCGCTTTTTTCTGCTTCTTTTCCATGACTCCGTGGGTCAATATGGTGTTCACTTGTTCCACGGAGGATTGCCATGCAGGAAACACCGCAGCAGTACACGCAGCGCATTCTGGGCCATGTAAACCGTGAGGATCCCTTACGCGTGCAGCATAGCACGCCGAAAAAACTTGAAAAGCTTATCAAGCCTCTGAGCAAGAAGCAGTTGACCCAGCGACCGGAGCCGGGGAAGTGGTCGATCGCCGAGATTCTCGCCCATCTTGCCGACGCGGAGTTGGCGGGCGGTTGGCGTCTGCGTCTGATCGCAGGAAATAACGGCGTGCCGGTTCAGGCCTTTGATCAGGACGTTTGGTCGCAGACGTTCGACTATGCGCACCGCGATCCTAAACTTTCTCTGGAGACTTTCCGCATGCTAAGACAGAACAACTTACGCATGTTGAGAGCCCTGCCCAAGAATCTCTGGGAGAACTACGGCATGCACCAGGAACGGGGAAAGGAAACCATCCGGCACATCGTGCGCATGTTCGCGGGACATGATCTGAACCATTTAGCGCAAGTGGAAAAGATCGTGAGGGCAAAGCGCGAGACGACGCGTAAGGCCGCTTAGGAGTCGGGTCGTAGAAGACGTACCAAAATTTCATCTATCCCCATTCGCGAAAAGCAGTTATAGTAGTGCTGCTCAGCGATTCCCTGACGACAACTGCCTTGGTTGATGGCGCGGAAAAGCAATTCCACCATCTTGCCGGATGAGTTGTATCCGCAGGCCGAGGACGGGCGCGAGGAAGGCGAAGATCAGCGTCTGCTCGATCTGGATGCGGAACAAGACTCGCCCTTCCTGCGCGCCCAGAGGCGTGTCTCAGTCCGGCGTAGTGCGCTACCGAAAAAAGCAGTCACCGGGATTACTTGGCTGGTCATCGCGGCCGTCGCAATTTTTCTCGGCAGCATGGCGGTTGCCGCCGTTTACCACTATGGCGAGCACTCTTGGCGTTTTTGCGTAGACTCCAGCGATGACATTGAAATCGCCGGCCTGCACAACGTCACCCGCCAGCAAGTGATGGAAGTGATGGGCGGCGACATCGGCCGCAATATCTTCTTCATTCCGCTGGCCGAGCGGCAGAAGCAGCTTGAGCAGATCGCTTGGGTCGAGTCGGCCAGCGTCATGCGTTTCGTACCGAACCGGCTCCGTATTGAGCTCCACGAGCGCACTCCTGTGGCATTCGCCCGCGTGGGATCCAAGATTCTTCTGATCGACGCCGGCGGCACATTAATGGACTTGCCTGCGACAGGCAGGAAGAAATACTCGTTCCCCGTGATCTTGGGGATGAACTCGAGCGAACCGCATTCGTCGCGTGAGGCGCGGATGAAGGTTTACAACGAATTGGCGAAGGAACTTGATTCCGAAGGCGCGCGCTACACAAAGGACCTCAGCGAAGTGGACCTCTCCGACACCGACGACGTCAAAGTCATGGCCAACGACCCCAACGGACAGGTACTGGTGCACCTCGGTTCATCGGAATTTCTCGATCGCTACAAGATTTTCGTAAGTCATGTACGGGAATGGCGCCAGCAGTTCGCCAAACTCGACTCCGTCGACCTTCGCTACGAGAACCAGATCGTTGTGAATCCGGACTTGCGGGGGATCGCTTCCTCCGCTCCGGCTTCGCCTTCGGCGGAGAAGCCGGCGGCGTTAATTACCAAGGAGGGCGCGAAAGCTCAGGCTAAGAAGGGAAAGGCGCATAACGCAAAGCACCCGCACAAAGTGGCGCCAGACACGGCAAAAGCTCAGGCCCAACCGGCACCAGCGAGAACAGTGCCAGTTGTGCCAAATTCCTCGTCTGCGGTGCAAAACAATAAGGCGAAACCAACAGCAGTACAGCCTCCGGTCCAGGGGAACACGGCCCCGCCAGAAGGCAGCAAACCAAGCCCGGCGATTCCCAAAGGACCGTAGTTTAGCAAATGGCAAACCAGTATCAGCACTTCTTGACGGCGATCGACGTAGGCGGCGCCAAGACCTGCGTGCTCGTGGCGGAGGTAACCTCCGGCGGATTGCGCTACCGCGGACACGGCGTGGCGGAGTCGCGAGGCTCGCGTAAGGGAATCATTGTCGAACTCGACAAGGCGGTCGCCTCTATCCAGAAAGCAGTTGAACAGGCGGAAGATGTCTCTGGCTTTCCGATTGAACGCGCCTTGCTGGGGGTTTCAGGCGCGCACGTTCGCGGAGTCAATTCCCAAGGTGGTTTGAGCCTGGGCACGCGTGCCCGCGAGATTGCCCGCGAAGAAATCCGCTCCGCGGTCGAGAAGGCGAAAGCCATTCCGTTGCCTGAAGACCGCGAGGTTTTGCACCTCCTGCCGCAGGAATTCATCCTCGATGACGATCGCGGCGTGCGGGACCCACTGGGCATGATGGCCCTGCGTCTGGAGGTGCGAGTCCACCTGGTGACGGCGGCCTCGAGCGCCACCCAGAACGTCATCACCGCCGTAAATCGGGCTGGGGTCCATGTCGATGACACGGTGTTTGAGCCGCTGGCCTGCGCCGATGCTGTGCTTCGCACCGATGAGCGCGAACTCGGTGTTTGCCTCGCCGACTTGGGCGCTGGATCGACCAGCATCATCGTTTTTCAGGAGGGTGCAGTGCTGCACTCAGCGGTCATTCCGATTGGCGGCGACCACTTCACCAGTGACTTGTCGGTCGGCCTGTGCACGCCGCTCAACGAAGCAGAAAAGATCAAGAAGCTGTATGGCAATGTCGCAGTGACACTGATTCCGGAAGCCAATGAAGTCGAAGTCCCCTCGGTGGGCGACCGGGCGTCACGGCTGGTCAAGCAGCGCGTGGTCGGAGACATCCTGGAGCCACGGGCCCGAGAGCTGTTCGAAATGATCCGCGACAATCTGCGGCATAACGGCGTGCTCAACGCCTGCGCCGGTGGTGTGGTTTTGAGCGGAGGAACCTCGCACACCGCCGGCATTCTGGACGTCGCGGAGTTCGTGCTGCGACGGCCGGTGCGACTCTCCTGGCCTACGCCATTGGCAAAAATGCCGTCCACGCTCGCCGAGCCGGAATACGCCACGGCGATCGGCATGGCATTTTACGGGCACCGCGCGCGTACGGCTCGTGGCGCGCAGGATACACGGTGGAGCTCGCGACTGAAAGGGTTCTTCATGAAGATGGGAGCGTAGAAGACACTCTTGGCTATTTGCTGTTGGCATTTGACAAACGGCGAAACTGCCAAGAGCCAACGGCTAATGGCCAACAGCCAGAACTGAGGAGTTAGCTATGAGCAATGAGAACGATATCCGCATCAGCTTTAAAGAAGAGACTGGCAACGCCCGCATTAAAGTCATTGGCGTGGGTGGAGGCGGCGGTAACGCCGTCAATCGCATGATCGATGCCGGCATGGAGGGCATCGAGTTCATCGTCGCCAATACCGATCTGCAGGCTTTGCGCCTTTCGAACGCCGGCATGAAGGTTCAGTTGGGAGTCAAACTCACCAACGGACTCGGCGCCGGGGCCAATCCGGAAGTCGGGCGACAGGCTGCGCTGGAAGACTCTGACAAGCTCATCGAGGTCCTTGAAGGCGCGGACATGGTTTTCGTCACCGCTGGCTTGGGCGGCGGGACCGGCACCGGAGCTGCTCCCATCATCGCCACACTGGCCAGCGAAATGGGCGCGCTCACGGTTGCGGTGGTAACGAAGCCGTTTGCGTTTGAAGGCAAGCGCCGCATGCAGCAGGCGGAAAAAGGTCTGGCCCAGCTCATCGACTCGGTGGACACGGTCATCACCATCCCCAACGAGAGGCTGCTGGCCGTCGCTCAGGACGCGGGCTTTTTCGAGTCTTTCCGCGTAGCAGACGACATTCTGCGGCAAGGCGTGCAGGGAATTTCCGACATTATCACCATTCCCGGCATCATCAACCGCGACTTCGCCGACGTGAAAGCCATCATGGCCGGCATGGGCTATGCGGTGATGGGCACGGCTACAGGCAGCGGTGCGCGCCGTACCACTGAAGCCGCGCAAAAGGCAATTGCTTCTCCGCTGCTTGAGGCAGGCGCGATTGACGGCGCGCGGGGAATTCTGATCAACATTACCGGTTCTTCGTCGCTGAAACTGGCCGAAGTGCAGGAAGCCTGCACCATCATCCAGAGCGCAGCGCACGAGGATGCCAACATCATCTTTGGGGCGGTGCTCGACGAGAAGATGAAGGATACGGTCAAGATCACCGTCATTGCCACCGGCTTTCGCGATTCGGATGCTGCGCACCGCCGGCCCAAGGCGCAATCAACATTCCAGGCCCCACGGAGTGTGGACGATTTTCCGACAGTTGAACCTGAGATGGAATCCGATCCGTCGTCTTCGCCCCCGCCCATGGTCATGGAGCCGGCCGCTTCCGAGCTTGCGACCGAGGTAACGCCGATGCCGAGCGGAATCGACGCTGTTCGCACCGCCATGATCGCCAACTTCGAGCAGACTGATCTGGACGTGCCGGCCTTCCTGCGCAAAAGAGGAGAGACGATGTAGGGGAGGGGACTAGCGACCGCGCATCGCAAGAAGCGGCGCCAGTAATACCTGTTACCTGACCCGTCTATGAAGAAGTCATCCCGAAGCCCCGCGCTTTCACCAGCGGGGCGAGGGATCGGGCGCGCAGTGTTGCGAGGCCCGCGGTCGTAAACACTCCGCAAGATCCCTCCCTCGGCTGAAGAGCGCCGAGGTTCGGGATGACTTCGCGATGGGCAGCCGGTTAAGGAATGAATCGCAGCCAGCCTTGAGCCTACCCCGCCTCGCGATGACACCTACGAACATCAAGCAAGTTGTTGCCGAACGAACGGGACGGGGGAGGACTCCGTCCCCTTCACAGGCGCTAGTTATGCTCTCTCCACGATGGAGATAGACTCTTCAAGCACCTCAATCGCAGCATCGGCTTCGTCCTTGGTCACGACCAGCGGTGGGCAGATGCGAACCGTGCTCGGCCCCGCGCCCAGGAAGAGAATCCCGCGCTCGAAGGCCAGTTGGACGATGCGGTCACGCTGGGCCGCAGCGTGTTCTTTGGTCTTTTTGTCCTTGACGATCTCAGCCCCGATCATCAAACCGCGACCCCGGACGTCACCGACGATTTCGTGCTTCTTCGGCCACTCCGCCATGCGCTTCATGATGCGATTGCCGACTTCAGTCGCATTGTCGAGCAGCTTCTCCCGTTCGATCACATCGAGTGTGGCCAGCGCCGCGGCGATGCAAACCGGATTCCCACCGAAAGTGGAAGCGTGCGAACCCGGCACCCAGTCCATGATTTCGGCCTTGCTCACCGTCACACCTAACGGCATGCCGGAAGCAATACCTTTGGCCATGCAGACAATATCGGGATGCACACCGGTGTGCTCGACTGCCCACCACTTGCCGGTGCGGCCCACGCCGCTCTGGATCTCATCCACGACGAGCAGGATGCCGTGCCGGTCGCAAATGCGGCGCAGTTCCTGCATAAAAGCCGAGGGGGCGATGACGTATCCGCCTTCGCCCTGGATGGGTTCAACAAAAATGGCCGCGACTTCTTCGGGAGCAAGCGTGGTTTTGAACAGCTTGTCCTCGATAAAGCGGGCGCAGCCCACAGCGAACGCTTCCACGTTCTGCGCGCCGCCTTCACAGCCGCGATACACATCGGGATAGCGGATGTGCGTCACACCCGGCACCAGTGGAGCGAAACGGCGCTTCTGCTGCGGCTTGGAAGCGGTGAGCGAAAGCGCACCCATGGTACGGCCGTGAAACGCGCCATAAAATGCGATCACGTTTTGCCGCTTGGTGTGATAGCGGGCCAGCTTCAGTGCGCACTCAATCGCTTCCGTACCCGAGTTGCCGTAGTAGACCTTGTGCGGTCCGGGCATGGGAGCAATCTTCGAAACGCGCTCGGCCAGAGTCACCATGTTTTCGTAATAAAAGTCGGTGCCTGACATGTGAATCAACTCTGCCGACTGCTTCTGAATGGCAGCCACTACGTCAGGATGGCAGTGGCCGGTCGAGGTCACTGCGATGCCTGCACAGAAATCAAGAAACTCGTTGCCGTCAACATCGGTCACCACTACGCCGCGCCCTTGGCGGGCAACCATCGGGTAGGAGCGAGTATAGGACGGAGAAATATATCGGTCATCGCCTTCGAGAATGCGTTTGGCATTGGGACCGGGCAATGCCGTTTTGATGTGGGGCCCGGTCAAAGTACTCATCGTCATGGGATCCTCCAAAATCAGTTGTTAGGGTCAGTGATCGGTTGCCAGTTCCTGATGATTCGGCTGCGGTTGACACAGCGGCTCACGAACTGGCCTTCGTCTGGGAGGATCAGAAACTAATCAGAACCAAAGAGATTTGGACGCAGGCGGGAAGGCAGCAGTGCCCGGTAGCGACGCGGGCATACCAGCATCTGCAACCAGCAGGCCGGCAGGTGCGCATTGGAGCCCTGGAAACGCATCGGGACACATACCATTCGTTAGTATATCTCGTTTAACGGCGCGGCGTAGCCCCTTTTTTGTCACTAGTCCGCAGTCGTTGGTCGTTGGCCTTTCGTCGTTCGGCGCTTGTTCATGCGTGATTGGGTACTCTTATTGCCGCGTTCTCGGGCAAGGAGATTTCCGCTGTAGTACACACTGAATCTAGTTGGCTCAACCTCGCGTCTGATACCTTTAAATGTCACTCATGCCCACCCAGCCTGCAAACCGTCTCTCGGTAATCTCCGCCTTCGCGTTGGTGTATTTCTTTTGGGGATCAACCTACTTAGCTATTGACATCGCGGTCGAGCGTATCCCTCCTGGCCTGATGTGCGGTACACGGTTCTTGATTGCCGGAATTTTCATGCTGGCATTCTGCGCGGTGCGTGGACGGCGCGTGCTCTACAACTGGCGGCAGATCGGCCAGATGGCAGTCGTGGGAGTGCTTCTGTTGATGGGCGGCAATCTGACGCTTTCGTATGCGGAGAAGCACATCGCATCAGGATTGTCTGCGTTGATTGTTGCGACAACGCCATTATGGTTTCTAGTGCTCGACACGTTGCTGCTCGGCGACCACCACCTTTCCTCACGCGGCAAGGCTGGGCTTGCCCTGGGCCTTGCCGGTCTAGTTGTACTGTTGTGGCCCCAATGGACAGCCACGACTCTGCTGGGACGGGAGCAACTTTGGGCATCGCTGAGCTTGCAGGGTGGATCGTTTTGCTGGGCGCTGGGCTCGGTGTTGGCCAAGAAGTGGAAATCGGCCGACGTCGATCCGTTTTCTGCCACTGCCTGGCAGATGATCATGGCAGGCGTGGCAAATTTGTCGTTCTCTGTTTTCCGCGAGGATTTGTCGCACGTGGTGTGGAGCGCACGTGGCGTAGGCGCGATCGTGTACTTAATCATCTGCGGATCATGGATCGGCTACACCGCCTACATCTGGCTGCTGGGACATGTTCCCACATCCAAAGTGTCCACGTATGCGTATGTCAATCCGGTCGTGGCAGTGTTTCTCGGCTGGCTGATTCTGCGGGAACCGGTCAACGGCTACATCGCGGGGGGAAGCGCGATTGTCGTGGCATCCGTTATTCTGGTGACTAGCGCGCAGGTGACGAGGAGAGCGCCCGTGGAAATGCCCGCGGTCGAAACGACCGGGGATTAGGGAGAATTGCGGTTACCGTCTGTTAAACTGCCGGGCTACGCCCGGATGGACGGTCGAGAGCTTGCCCTGAGCTTGTCGAAGGGGCGGCCGTCCCGACGTGACTGAAGCATTGGCCAATTGCACAAATTGCGGACGAGAACTACCGTCGTTCACCTGGGGAGCGCAACGAAGCCTCTGCCCAGAGTGCGAGCGTGCCTCCGCTCAATTCAGCCCGCCGGTGGCGCAGCCTGTGCCTGCGCCCGTCGCACTTCGACGAGCCTCGCCGATCACCAAGGTGCTGATCGGCCTCAACGCGCTGGTATTCGTAGCGATGGTTCTGCGAGGCGTATCGCCGCTCGAACCCACCACCGATCAATTGCTTCCGTGGGGAGCAAATTGGGGGCCGCTTTCGCTGGCGAACCAGCCGTGGCGAATGCTGGCTTCCAATTACATTCACGTCGGCATATTGCATATCGCGCTGAACATGTGGTGCCTGTGGAACCTGGGCCTGTTGGCTGAGCGCGTGTTCGACGGCTGGGCGTACGTTCTGATCTACACGGCGTGCGGAATCGCGGGCAGTCTGGCAAGTTTGGCTGTACATCCGCTCGTTCCCGTCGCCGGCGCTTCCGGCGCAATCTTCGGTCTGGCGGGAGCATTGATTGCTGCGCTTTATTTGGGACACTTGGGCATTCCCCGGCAGGCGCTCCGCGGAACGATCAAGAGCCTGGTGATGTTTGCCGTTTACAATCTGGCGTTTGGGGCGGCGATTCCGGGGATTGACAATTCTGCACACATCGGCGGACTGGTAGCTGGGCTGGCGCTGGGGGCAGTTCTGGCTGGACATCTGGCGCAGCCCGCCGCAGTCCGCGCTGCCTGGCAACAAAGAGTATTTGCTCTGGCGGCCGTAGCGCTGCTGGCGGGATATCTTCTGGTTCAGCGCTCCAACGGTTATGTCGTGCCGCTGGAAAAAGGAGTGCAAGCCTTCAAGGCCGGCAAACTCGACGAGGCTGCGCAATGGCTCGAGCAAGCTAATGCGCAGAAACCCGACGACCGCAAAACCCTGTTTCTTCTAGCCAGCACCTACATGCGGAAGCAGGAGTTTTCCAAAGCTATCCCGATTCTCGAACGCGAGGCTCAGCTTGATCCAAACAATGAAGATGTTCAGCTTGACCTCGGCGTGGCGCACTTCGAGCTGGGAGAATTCTATGAGGCGATTCCTTATTTGGAGAAGGCCGTGCAGTTGAACCCCAAAGATGACGATGCCCAGAAAGCCCTTCGCGAAGCGCTGTTTCAGAAGAAGATGAAAACGAACAGCGTGAAATAATTTACTTGCCGACCCTCCATCAGCGCCAAGTCGCAGTAATTCCCGCGACCATTCAAGCCAACCAAGAACAGGGAGTGAAGTTCGTGCTTCCTTCCGGGCCTAATGAAGTGGTAACCAGGCCGTAGGTGAGCGCCGGCCGACTTCCCTGCCGGGGAAAGCTTTCGAGCTAGAACCCGTGATGACGCGCCCAAAAAGATCGCAGGAAGGGCTGTTTCAGAAGCAGGTTAAGGTTAAAGCGTGAAACAGCCGACAGCGTAAGGGGTGCGTGAGTCCCCGTAATTATTATTACCTAAAGTACTTGCGCCATGTAATTACATCATGTAGTATATCCTACGTATGCATCTGTTGGACCACCTCACCGCTGCTCCGCAAAAGGGCTTGAGCGCCTCCGATCAGCTGAAACGATACAGAGGATTCCTTGGGCTCACGCAGGCTGAGCTAGCAGCAGCAATGGGGACCACCCAAACATCAGTGGGTCGTTGGGAGTCGGGCATCTCACCGATCTCCGCGATGACCATGGGGCATGTTCGTGCGCTCGTCGCGCAAAAGGTTGGGGAGGAGATGCGTCGGCTCTTCGCCGTACTGTTGCCGAAGTTAGCGTTGTCCGACTTCAGCCAGCTGTTTGGCAGCCCGGGAGCGCTGTTTGCCGATGACAACAAGGGAAACCTGTATCTCGGTACGGTATTTATCGAGGGGTACCGAAGGCACTCTCTTCATATTCGCATTGACGACGGGCAGTGGTATGGCCTGGACCGGGAAGGACAAGCGGTAAAAGTAGACGGGGCGTTCCTCAGGTCTGCGGTTCAGGCGGCGAAACTGTCGAAAGCACGGCCGTCGAAGGGGTGGTGAGGAATGGTGTAGAACACCGTGTGCCAAATGGCTGGAGGGAGTCAAGATGCCATTCCCAAGAGACCAAGTTTCAGCATTGCTCGCGGAGTGTCATAGGCGTTGCTGCATTTGCCATCGATTTTGCGGCGTTAAGATCGAGACGGACCACATTTCTCCAACAGAGGACGGCGGCACCGACGATATTGAGAACGCAATCCCGGTGTGCTTCGAGTGCCACGCCGAGATTCACGGCTATAACGACAAACATCCGCGCGGCCGCAAATTTCTCCCTCAAGAACTGCAGTTTCACAAAAAGCAGTGGCTAAGAATCTGCGCTGAGCGGCCCGATATGCTCGTGGGGGCGATTCGCGATGCAGACGTCGGCCCGATACAAGCCTTGATTGACGAGCTCGACTTCAACGCGACAGTCGCGGATGTAAAGGACTTCAAAAATCAGGGCTGTAAATTTCACGAGCAGCAGTTCTTGCGCGCCATCCACGAGGGATCAATTTCACTCCTTCAAGACAACATCCGAAAGCTGCTCCTGGAGGCATACCGTAGGATGGGAGCCGCAAATGCGGCGCTCGAGAGCAGGAGTTTTCACCCCATGAGCGGTGAGGCCTGGGCCCAGGCCACCAACGAAGCGCAACGGTGCATGATCGAGGCACGCGAGAAGATCACGGCGGCGAGGGCCGAACTTCTTAGGTTCCTTTCTAACGGCTCTAACAGCGGTGGCTCTTAGTCCCCGAGTAAGGCTATCTTACGGGTGCGCCTTCGCCTACCCTAGGCCCACCCGCCCCCCGGACGCGCCTACTCCGCACTTTCCTCATCCTCGTCCTCTTTGACGGATTCCGCGGCGCGACCACGGATCGAGTAGGTCAGCTTGTCCCCGGCCTTGGGTGAAAAGCTCACGCGGGCTGGTTGACGTTGCCAGTCCGGTGCCGGGCACAGCGGCTCGCCATCGTCGGCCGCCTCTCCAATCTTCTTCTTTAAAACTGGCTTGCGCTTTCCAGCTTGTACCACTACGGCTTCGAGTTTCTTGCCATCATCTGACACGCCGCAGTAGGCAACATAGTCGCGATACCAACTGGCGGGCGAGGTGTAAGGATCAAAATCCGGCAGGCTGAGTTGAGTGAT
>Ga0187771_10002643_pt1 | contig 12393 bp, 11 predicted proteins | sample 0116_SJ02_MP15_1_FD_133139 | JGI IMG/M metagenome (GOLD analysis project Ga0187771, IMG submission 133139) | Tropical peat soil microbial communities from peatlands in Department of Meta, Colombia - 0116_SJ02_MP15_10_MG | ecosystem: Environmental > Terrestrial > Soil > Wetlands > Peat | place... | reverse complement strand
GCTGCAGTCACGCCTATCATGAAGTTGGACGTTGTCGTGGAGACCTTCATGGGGAGCTTCATGGCCAGGTCCATGGAGAGGACTTTGAAGGCACCACCTCCAATCCCCAGCAGGCCCGACAGGACTCCGGCGACGGCGGTCCCAGCCAGGCCCTCCTCGGGGCGGGTCGAATTGTAGTTGACCACCCTGCCGTCAGACTCTGTATAGGAGCCGGTGAGGCCTAGGCGCTTCGACACCCCCTTGAGTTCGGGGGACTTTGGGATGTCCTCGCCTATTTTCATCACCATCGGCACCAAGGACACAAGCAGAATGCTTCCGAAGATTATTTCGAGGGCCGCGGAGTTCGTATAGGCGGCTATCGCGGCGCCTGTTATTGCCCCGCTGGCGCTCGCAAGCTCAAGGAACATGCCAATCCTAAGGTTGGTCACTTTGTCCCTCACGTAGGTCGAAGCTGCGCCGCTGGAGGTACCGATGATTGCTACTATGCTTGCCCCGATAGCGAAGTGGATGTCGACTCCCATGAGGATGGTAAGGACCGGGATTACCACAATTCCACCGCCGAGCCCCACTATCGACCCGAATATCCCCGCGAAAATCGAAATGAAGAACATCAGAAGGACGAATTCTACTACGAACAAACAGAGCCGCTCGCCCTTCCGTCCATACTTAGATGTTGCCCGACGGGAGTATGTGTAGACGGAGGTCCCTACGCGTGTATCATTGGGGTCTGCAGCGGACCCCTCTCCATGCCGTAGCGGTCTACCTTGTCAACGTCCAACCCTCCTCTCCTGCACCTGTTCCTCACCACCCGGAACATGCCCCAGGCCCCGAGAGCCATCATGCCTCCGGTGACGTACTTCGTGATAGGGTTCTGCTCCGACGACGCGGTTGTGGCATCCCTAGAAGCTATCTTCACCAGGTGCTTGTAGGACGCGTAGTAAACCGCCAGCTGTGATGGGTTCAGCTTGACCGAGGAGAAGTCCATGCTCTTGAGAAGCCCCAGGGGGACGTTCTGCATCGGGGTTATCGTGAACTCGAAGGGCCTGCCGTTTTCCGTCGTGGAGTTACTTAGGCGGTTTATCAGAGCCACTGTCTCCCAGTTGTCCTCGGGTGTCTCCCCGGCCTGCCCAACCTGGACCGTGAACGCTGGGCGCCAGTAGTACGTGTTAAGTACGTAGGTCCCCCTCCAGACAATGTCTGCCCAGCTCCCGTCCGGACCTACCTTCAGCGGGAGTGTCTTGTTCGGCATGTGCTCGGACGCGAGCCTGTCACTCCCCGTCTCCACCCCTATCTGGAGCCCAATCCAGTTGTTTGGGCCCGCCTTCATTATGCTGGACAGTCTGCGAATGAAGTCTGGATATGCAGCTGGAATCGAAATCCTGCCGTGGGTCGGGTTCGACCGATTGATTCCCGGAGTGGCCATCACTGCCGAGAAGAGGCCCTCGATCGCCTCCTCGTTCGGGACGAAGTTCCTGCCGTGCTCATATGCGAAGATCTCATCGCTGTGAAGCCACCCGGTGTCCATACCAGCCCTGACGTTCACCTCGAGCTCCTTCCTCACCTTCTCAGGTGGGTAGTAACGCAAAGGCCTGAGAGTGACCTCGCAGAAGTCGCAACCGATCCCGCACCCTCGCATCACCTCAACCATTCCCTTTACGGAGGGGCCCACAATTTCGGGGATGTCTTCGAGCCTGGGGAACTGCTTCGAGAACTGGTATCGGCTGATGAACTTCGAGCTGGACTTCCACTCCTTGCGGAAGGCCTCATCGAACGTTTGGAACCCTCGGAAAAACTCTGTGTTTTCCCCTCCGTCTTCGACTACGTACCTGAAAAGGTCCCCGATGATGTCGTCCGCTTCCCCCTGGTAGGCGTAGTCGATGCGGTTCTTCTCCAGCTCCTCGGGACGGACCGTAAGCTCCCACACACCTGGGCCGCCCACCACGAGCTTGGCCCTCTTCCCAGCCCTAGCGCGGTTGATCTTAGCCATAAGGGACACGAACTCTCTGTAGACGTAGGCAGGGCCAGGGGTGTCGAAGAAGAGGGCATAGGACATGGTAAGCGGGCCGAGGCCCAAGGGATCCATTGTGGACACCCCGATTATCTCCGTGTCATCGTCGACGAAATCGGCGACGTGGTCCTCGTGGGCGACAACCACGTCCTCCCTCTTGTGGAACTTCAGGACAGACGCCTCTAGCTTCCTTGTGGCGTAGGGGGCGATGACGGCCCTGCCCTCATGGGAGGGAGGAGGGGGACCCTTCAGAAAATTGTAAATCCTCTCGGGGAGAATGCTCGTGGGAGCGCTCGCGAGGAAGTCCAGTAGGGGGACGCTCCTGTAGTTTCGGGCTAAAGTTGTGTCTGAGACTAAGACAAACCTCGCCATGACGGAACGCCCTAACAGGCAGGGGGGTGCCTTAAAAGATTCTCCAAACCCCGCCCTAGCGCCTTCCTGTAGAAGGGGTGAGCCTATACTTCAGCGGCAATCTGCCCCAAGGAGCGGTTAGTGGCGGCGGAAAAGTCATAGTCATTTGCGTCGTATTTGGCAACACAGTACTCGTCTCTGTGCTTGATGAGGAGCCACGCTTCCCTCGCTCCGCCGAGGCCCCTGGTCCGGATGAGGGCAAAGGAGCCTTGGAGCTTTTTGCCGTAAAGGGTGAACTTCAGAATCCCGTCGCGCAGGCCCGCCTCGGCCGTCTCTTCGGCTTCCCCTCTGGCCTTTACCAGCGCCCGGACGCCCTTGTGAACTTCCACCTCGGGGGTGTAAGTCCCCTCGTCCCATACCATGACGGTCCCTGCGCCGTAGTTCCCTTTTTCGATTATACCTTCGAACTTCCGGTATTCCAAGTCATGGGGTCCGGTGGGCATTGCGAGCCTCTTCACGCCGGGGTCGAGGGTCGGACCCTTCGGAATCGCCCAGGAGGGCATGACTCCTCCTATTTCGAGCCGAAAGTCGTAGTGGAGAGCTGTCGCCAAGTGCTTTTGGACGACGAACACGAGTAACCCCCTTGCCAAGTGAGGGACCAACGGGCAGCGGGTAGGAAAAACGTTGCTTGCGCTGGACGGTGCTTACCGCCCTAGGTGTGTCTGTGAGCCTGCCGCCCGCGCTGTTTCCTGTGAATCCCCAAGGCCTTCGGAAAAACTCCCTGCTCCTCTATGGCCGTGTGCTGTAGGAACAGCTCGTTCAGCCGGTGCTGGTCATGTTCGAGCTCAACCGCCGACTTGGCTGCAAGCTCCGCAACAAGCTGCATCAATCTGTGTATCGGTCTATGCTGCTGGAAGACCTTGATCTCTTCTTCCGCGCCTGCCACACCAAGCTCGCCTATCAACAACCGTAGTATTTGGGACTCCTCGTCTGCTATGTGCTGTCGGAAAATCGGCTCGAGATCCGTAAGAGCGGCGGCGACTCCGGCGAAATCGCTCCGATCGGCGGCCTCCTGCACCCTAGCAAGTCCCGCCTCCATGACCCTGTGTTCTTCCACGAGCACTCTGATGAGGGACTCGAAGTCCATCTGTCTCGGCGGGAAGTGCGCCAGAGCGGACCCTTTGTCCTGGCTGGCATCATGAGTGGAATGCATTACACACCCCTCCGACAGGCCGGATACCCAGGTCGTTCACAGGCACTGCTAGGCAGTCGTGGCCTTTACGATTATCGTGCCTTTCATCCACGAGTGATATGAGCAGTAGTAAGTGTAGGTGCCCGGCGCCGTGAAGGTGTGGCTCCAGCTCTGGCCGGCGTTCAGGTTGCCAGAGTTGAATGAGCCGTCGGTGGCCGTGACGGTGTGCGGGACGTTGTCGTTGTTGACCCACGTCACTGTGTTGTTGACTCCAATGAGTACGGTGAGGGTTGAAGGGGAGAAGAAGTCGTTACCAGGGACCATCTGCATGCCTGCTCCCGACGGGATGTCCACTACGGGACCTGCCGGTACATTGGTTGTCGTGGTTGTTGTCCCCGTTGAGACACCGCCTGTCCCATTCTGGACCTGGAACAGGCCCATGGCACCCTTCTGCATGTAGGCGAAGGCATGGGAGACGAATGGGTTCTCTCCCCCAGCGTCTTTGAAGTACATGTCGACTATTGCGCCCCCAGACGGTGGAATGCTCAGAGTCTGGAGACCGTACAGCACGTTGGACGGGTTCCCGTCGATGTATGCCGTGTCCATGATTGCGCCGATGACGTGGAACGCCTCCCAGACGCTCGGACCCTCGTTGAAGAGATACAGGCGGACGAGCTGGTTAGGCTTCACCTCTAGGGGGGACGACTGATACCTGAATGCCTCTCCGTTGAACACGACGTAGTCGGGCTCGACAGCCAACATTTTCGAGTAGTTGCCACTGTAGGCGCCGTCGGGGTTGGGGTGCGAGTTGAGATAGAACTCGCTTTCGATCAGGACGTACTGACCCCCTGGGGCAGGGGGCAGTGCATCGGTGCCCGTGCCGTTGACTATGATGACCCCGTACATCCCGTTTCCGATGTGCTCAAGGACTGGCGGGACACCGCAGTGGTACATGAAGATGCCCGGGTATGCGGGAGTGAAATCGAAGGAGAGGGACTTGCCTGGAGCAACGGGGGCGTAAACAGTGGCCCAGTTGACCTCGGCGGCGTGGAAGTCGATGGAGTGGGGCATCGTGTCGTTGTTGATCAGGGTGAAATGAACCTGTTCGCATTGCCTCACCCAGATGGTCGGACCGGGGACTGTGCCATTGAAGGTCCAGGCATTGTAGATGATGGCGGGCGCGATCTGCACCTTGGCAGTCTTGGCCACAAGGGTATAGCTCACGCTTCCGGTGGTTGAGGTGCAGGTCTGCTCTGCCCATGAGCTGTTGAGGTTCACCGGACCTGCGCTTTGGGTGGAAAGCTGGCTTATGCTACTCTGTAGTGAAGAAATCTGGGTGCCGAACGACTGGACGGTGTCAATGTAAACCACACCCGACGTCGCAAGAATAACAAGGACCACAACTGACAGGACCCCGACCGAAGACATTCCATTACGGCCCTTTCGGACCATCTCAATGCTCCCTGGTGTCTGATGGAAGTGAATTCGGGTTAAGTCTTGTCCCTTAATTTTCAGGGATGGCGGGTCAGGCCAAGGGGTGCTGCCGCCGCCGGGGGCCGATGTTTTTAGGAGGAGCAAGGTAGAGCCGGCCCGTGCTCGAAGTCGTTCTTCAGGGCCCGCACCCGCACAAGTGGATGAAGATTGCCGTGGGAGGGTACTCCGCAGACGTTGAGATACTCGACTCTAAGATGCCCACAAACGACACGGTCCAGCACCTCTTCGACATCCAAGTGAAGCCTGCAATGATGGAGGATCTCATCGCCGAATTGAGGAGAGATGGGGACCTGACACGCTTGGAGGTGATAAGGTCGAAGAATGGCCACATCTACGGTTCGGCCGCCTCCTCCAGATGCACAGTATGCAGGGAAGTGGCAAAGTCAAGGTGCTTCCTCACATCCGTGTCCGTGAGCTCGAAGGATAACGCTCAGTGGACATTGCTCGGCAGCGACGAGTCGTTTAAGGACCTGGCAAGAGCCCTTGACAGTCGCAGGATCCCCGTTGAAATCAAGCTGAAGAAGGGTCTCGAGGACACCGATCTACTGACGACCAGGCAGGAACAGATACTCTCGATCGCATTCGAAAGAGGCTACTTCGATTTCCCGAAGAAGAGAGGGCTCAAGGAGCTCGCTGCCGAAACAGGTATCAAGGCTTCGACCTTGGACGAGATCCTCAGGCGCGGACAGAAGAAGGTCTTGGGAGAGTACCTGTCGAGGAGATCCCTCCTGCACAGGGACGAATCCTAGCCAAGGTCCTGGCTTGCTGCTGGTGCGTCACAAGTTTCAGCTAGAGCCAGCGTCTGACCTTCGCCGCGTATGAATCGAACTCGGCTCCGAAAATTCCCCGCAGATATCTCTCCTCCCGTGGGATTTGCAGCCTGTCGAACAGCACAACTACCAACACGAGCATGATCAACACGTAGGTCGAATCGAAGACGAACGACAGGCCCAGATACATCAGGGCAAAGGAGAGGTAGATTGGGTTACGAGAGAAGCGGTAGGGCCCGTCAGTCGCCAGCGCCGTGGTACGGGTCCATGGCATGAGCGCTGTCATATGTCGCCGGAATGTGGCTCTGGCCCACGCGAAGAGAGCCACGCCGAGGAGAAGTGGCAGGATGCTAATCACTCGAATCGCGGTCCCTGGCCAAATCGGGAATGGGATGTAGACGTTTACCAGGACGCCTCCAATGAGGCCTAGCAGGAAGATAGTAACCACTGACGCGAACCCACCCGCGGCTTCAGAAGACCTCCTCCGCAAGGGTCCTCAGGGCATCGCGGAGGGAACGACCCCTTGAAGATTTCGTCCCTAGCATGGAATGTAGCCTAAGGGCTGGTGACGTGAGGCTGCTCGGGCGGCCCCTTCGGTGAAGAAACCGTTAACGTGACTGCAGAGACCACACCTACCCAGAGAAGCACTGAGCCCAGGAACGTGCGCTCCACCAGTCCCCCATAGCTGGCGTAGAAGCCTGGGGCCACAAAGGCACCAAAGAGCTCCACAAGGCAAAGAATGACGGACAAGGCCGCGAGCGGGAGGGCCACTCCCCTTGACCTTGCGACGGGACTGTTCCCAGCCATTCCTGAGGAGATGTAGAAGGCCCCAAACGCGCCCCCGAGGAAGGCCGCAACGGCCACCAACAGATGCACGGCCCCGTGCCAAGAGACCGGAGTGGCAGGGACGTCGGTGGGAAACGCCGCAAGCAGCAGTGCGCCCACGGACCAGACGGCGAAGGCGTACGCACCCCTCCTGAGCCTTGAGTTCGCCGTGTCAGTACTGTAAACGGTAAGAACGATGCCGAAGAGGAAACAGAGCGACAAAACACCTCTGTTGATGAAGTTCAGTGTCATGATGTACCCGTATGGTCCGACGGCGAGGTCGCTCTCGGCTTGGCCAATCGGACTGTAGTGCGGCGGGAGGGACTGGGCCACGGCGTCAAGGATGACGTACAGGATTATTCCCGCGACGGCACCAGCGAAAAGATAACGCGCTCGCTCTGCCTGCATGGAGTCGTCTGGGGCGCTCGCCAAATGAAGGAGACCCGTCGGGCCTGCGAGGGCGCAATAAGCGTTTTGCGAGCCGCTCGTGGGACAGGCGCCAGTGTGGTCCCAGGCGTGGAGGGCTTGGAACCCACCGAAGGGTAGGGCAATAGTTAGCTACTTGAACTGGTGACCCTTATCCAAGGTACGTGGTTTCCTTCATTGGTTTAGGCATGCTGGGCTGGATCTTGAAGTTCTCGAGCTCGATTTGGAAGTCCTCCCTTGTTATGGTCAGCTCCTCGGGCTTGTCCTCATTCGGATGGGCTTCGAGATAGCGCCGTGTGGCCCTCTTGGCCGCTTTTTCGATGAGCCCCGCGACGTCGGCGCCCGAGAAACCCTCGGTCTTTTCCGCAACGAAGCTCGGATCTACACTGGTCGGCTTGCCACTCAGATGAATCGTCGCTATCTGCTTCCTTGCCTCGAGATCTGGCATGGGCACGGTTATGAGCGAGTCGAACCTCCCTGGTCGCAACAGGGCTGGGTCGATGAGCTCGGGCCTGTTGGTCGCCGCAAGGATTATGACGTTCCTGAGTTCCTCGAGCCCGTCCAATTCCGTCAGGAGCTGGCTCACGGCCTGCTCCGTGACATGGCTCCCTATGTCCGACCCGCGGACGGGCGCCAAGCTGTCTATCTCGTCGAAGAATAGTACCGTAGGGGCGGCCTGACGCGCTTTCCTGAACACCTCCCTTATGCCCTTCTCGGTCTCCCCGACCCACTTGGAGAAAAGCTCTGGACCCTTGACAGAGATGAAATTGGCCTCGCTCTCTGTCGCGACCGCCTTTGCCAAAAGCGTCTTGCCTGTCCCGGGCGGTCCCGAAAGGAGTATTCCCTTCGTGCCCTCGAGCCCCGCCCTCTCCATTGTCTTCCCGTACTTCAGGGGCCATTCGATGGCCTCCCTGAGTTCCCTCTTCACTTCCTCCAATCCTCCGATGTCGGTCCAGTGAACGTTTGGTTTCTCTATCATCACTTCCCTCATCGCCGAAGGTCCGACCTCGGTCATCGCCGACTGGAAGTCGTCCATCGTGACGTTGATTTGCTTGAGCTTCTCCACGGGCAGCTTCTTGTTGATGTCTATTGTAGGGAGCACCTTCCTAAGTGAGCTCATTGCCGCTTCCTTGGTCAGCGCTTCCAGGTCGGCCCCGACGAAGCCGTGCGTGGAGTCGGCGATCTTTTTCAGCTCGACGTCCCTGGCCAGGGGCATCCCCCTCGTGTGGATCTGGAGTATCTCCAGCCTGCCCTTCGCGTCAGGTATGCCGATCTCTATCTCCTTGTCGAACCTCCCCGGCCTCCTCAGCGCCGGGTCGAGGACGTCGGGGATGTTTGTCGCGGCCAGGACGATGACCTTCCCTCTGCTCTTCAGCCCGTCCATGCGCGCCAGAAGCTCTGCCACTACTCTCTTTTCGACCTCACCCTGTACCTCGGTCCTCTTGGGAGCAATGCTGTCTATCTCGTCGATGAATATTATGCTGGGCGCGTTCTGTTCCGCTTCTTCGAATATCTTGCGCACGTTGGTCTCCGAGCCACCGTAGACGCCCGACATGACTTCGGGTCCATTTACAGGTATGAAGTGAGCGTTGGTTTCGGAAGCGACGGCCCTGGCCAGAAGCGTCTTGCCAGTCCCCGGAGGGCCGGTTAGCAACACACCTTTCGAGCTTTCGACGCCGAGCCTCTCGAAGAGCTCAGGCCTTTTCATTGGAAGCTCGACTATCTCCCTGATTCTCTGTATCTCCTTTGAGAGCCCCCCAATGTCTTCGTAGGAGACCTTCTGCGCCCTCTCTTTGGGCGGCTGCACGGCCTTGTCGGTAAGCTCCACCTCGGTGTCCTCTCCGAGCACCAGAACGTCCGCATCCTCGGGTTTCGTCTTCGTTATCACAAAGTCCATGCGGTTTCCCATCAGGTTGAGGGAAACCACATCCCCCCTTACGAACGGAACCCCCTGCAGCCTGTCTATCAGATAATCCTCGAACCCCGAGAATGGGAGCTCTGCGGTGGGGGCGAGCTCAATGTAGGTGGCTTCTTTGAGCACGACCTTCCTCACCTTCACCGTGTCGTCTATGCCAGCTCCGGCGGCTCTTCTCAGGTCCCCGTTGATCCTTATCACATCGGCGTCCTCATCGACGGTCGGCCAAGCCTTAGCGTACGCCTTCTTGGTCCCGGTGATTTCGAGTATGTCCCCCGCCACCCACCGATTCCTCTTCATCACGGCGTCGTGCACCCTTGCAATCGGGCTCCCGGCGTCGGTGCGTGGCGCCTCCGCGACCTTGAGTTCTACCTCAGCCATTTTTGCAATGCAACGCTGAAGCCGAGTCTTATATAATAAACTCGCGAATGATGTGAAAAGCGGACATCGTATCGGTCGTTCCTTTGGTCGGGTAGCCCGATCGCGCCGCGGATCGGATCCGCCACTGCTGAAACTGGAATCTTCATCCTGAAGATTTCAAGGTCGGAAGCAGTGGGGTCTCCAACACTAAAAGGGGAGCGTTCCAGCACCGAGTGGACGTACCGGTTTGAGTCAGCGCGTTGTCGTCCACAGTTACCACCGAAGCTTCCTGTCCACGCTTCTTGCACTGCTGGCGGGCGCGATTATCGTCGTCCTGCTTGTCAGCCTTGGGGACATCGCCTTCGAACGCATTGGGTTCAACTCAGTCGAATACCTCCTGATCCTGTGGGGCACTCTCCTGGGGAGCATGATTAATGTCCCGGTAGCGGAAGAGAAGAGCGCTGAGCCCCGGCTGGCCGTACAGGAGGTCAAAGTGTTTGGGCTATACTACCGAATTCCTAGCGTCGTGTACAAACAATCGGTCACGGTTATTGCAGTGAACGTCGGAGGAGCAGTCATCCCCATCCTCGTCTCAATTTACTTGCTCGTCAGTCACGACACCCTCCTTCTGGCCTCCGCTCTGGGCACGGTTGTCGTTGCGGTCATGGTGCACCTAATGGCGCGGAAGGTGAAGGGGGTGGGAATCGTGACGCCCTCGCTTCTCCCTCCCATCGTAGCCGCCGTCGTATCCTATCTGCTCGCACCCGGCTCCCCCGCCGTGGTGGCATACGTGTCCGGGACGCTCGGCACCCTGATAGGCGCGGATCTGACAAACCTCAGAGGCATAGGAAGACTGGGAGCCCCCATGGCGAGCATCGGAGGAGCAGGCACTTTTGACGGCGTGTTTCTGACGGGGCTGGTCGCGGTGCTCCTGGTTCCGCTCCTCTAAGTCCGCACCCTCCTCAGGCCGATGGAGCGACGGCTCCCGTCCCATATTTGATGCGAAGAATATTTGATTGTCAAACGAATAGATAGTCTAATTAATCCCCGGTAAACCATTGCCTCCCCGTGTCGTCGGAAAGCATCAGCGACCTGCTGCAGGTCCTGTGGCAGAGATGGAGATCCGCTTCTCCGGTCAAGAAGGGGGCGGTAACCCGAGAGCAGTACTGGATACTCAGGATGCTCAGCGAGCGAGGAAAAATGAAGATCAAGGACATCGCCTCGGCGATCGGCTGCACCGCCGGGTCAGCATCTATTGCGGCAAAACGGCTGGAGAGGGCAGGACTGGTAAGAAGGGAGAGGAGGGAGAAGGATGAAAGAATTGTTACTGTCATACTGGCGAAAAAGGGCGCCAGGAAGCTTGATTCCTGGAGACGTGAACAGCTCGTCTCCATGTCTGCCCTCTTCGAGCCTCTGAGCGCGAGGGAGAAGCAAGTCTTGGGCCGCATCCTCGAAAAGGCTCTTGTTGCCGGAGGCGCTCTGCCGATGCCAGCTGGGGGCGCTCGGGAGGAGAGAAACTGACTCTCCCTCAGCAGCTTGAAACGGCAAGGGAACCTGAAGAGCAAAAGGGCTCGGTCGCGGTTCAGGTGTTGGGTCTGACGAAGGTCTACGCAGGCGGAACCAGGGCCGTTGACGATGTGAGCTTCGAAGTGAAGGAGGGGGAAATCTTCGGCCTCCTAGGCCCCAACGGGGCGGGCAAGACCACAACAATCAAGATGATCACCACAATCTCGAGGCCGACCGCGGGCACCATCAGGGTTTTCGGAGTCGACGCTCTCGGCTCCCCCGAGACGGTCAGGCGGATGCTCGGATTCGTTCCCCAGGCCATCTCCGTCGACGGTGACCTCACCGGCTACGAGAACCTCCTAATCTTCGCGAAGCTCTTCTATGTGGACCGCGAGCAGCGGGACATACGGATACATGAAGCCCTTGAACTCTTCGGGCTCGCCGACAGGGCCAACGACCTGGTGAAACACTACTCCGGGGGGATGATGAGGCGTCTCGAAATTGCCCAGGCACTGGTAAATCGCCCAAAGCTGCTCTTCCTCGACGAGCCAAGCATTGGGCTTGACCCGTACTCCCGCCTGCAGGTCATAGACCACATTAGACAGCTGAACCGCAACTTCGGGACGACAATCCTGCTTACGACCCACGACATGGCGGAGGCCGACGAGCTCTGCGACAGGCTGGCAATAATGAGCATGGGGAAGATAGCCACTTCAGGGGCTCCTAAGGAACTCAAGCGCTCGGTCGGCGGGGACGTGCTGACGGTAGCGGCCTCGGGAAAGCTCCCCGATTCGATCCCCCCTGAACTCGGTTCGGTGGCGAGCTCTGACCAGGGGACCATGAAAATCCTGACGCTCGATGGTGAGAAGGCCATTCCGCGCATTACTGACTATCTTGAGGGCCTGGGAGCGGTGGTCGAGTCCGTCTCCTTGAGCCGGCCCACTCTCGATGACGTATTCATGAAGTACGCCAAGGGCTCGCTTCAGCAGGTAGATACCTACAGAGATGCGCGCTCCGCGCGTAGGAGCGCGACGAGGCATGGAAGATGAGCAGCCTTCAGCGGTCTGTCTCCAGTGCGTTTACCATAGCGGAAATGGAGGCCAGGAAGTTACGCCACGATTCGACCGAGCTCTGGATGAGGACGGTCCAGCCCGCCCTGTGGCTCCTAATCTTCGGAGAGGTCTTCAACGCTATCCGCGGGCTAAACCTTGGCGGCTTCAGCTACATCCAGTACATAGCACCCGGGGTGCTCGCGCAGTCGGTACTATTCATAGCGATATTCTATGGGATTACGATTGTGTGGGAGCGGGACGTTGGACTGCTCACCAAGCTCCTTTCGACACCTTCGCCCAGAATCTCGGTCGTCGTCGGCAAGGCATTGGCAGCAGGAGTGAGGGGCATATTTCAGGGGATTATGATATTCGCTCTTGCCCTGATCATTGGTGTGAATCTGCGTTTCGACATCTTGGACATCGCGGGAGTACTGCTTGTGTCAGTGCTCTTCGCCATGTGCTTCGCTAGCCTCTCCATGACCCTGGCGTCCTTC
>Ga0187771_10002642_pt1 | contig 12393 bp, 11 predicted proteins | sample 0116_SJ02_MP15_1_FD_133139 | JGI IMG/M metagenome (GOLD analysis project Ga0187771, IMG submission 133139) | Tropical peat soil microbial communities from peatlands in Department of Meta, Colombia - 0116_SJ02_MP15_10_MG | ecosystem: Environmental > Terrestrial > Soil > Wetlands > Peat | place... | reverse complement strand
GTTCGGTGGCTGCGCAAGAGCCGAAGGTTTTCCCCAGGAGGACAAAAAGGTTTGAAAGATCCGTTCAGCGTTGAGGGTAAAGTTACGATCGTCACCGGCGGCGGCACAGGTATCGGTGAGTCGATCGCAAAGGAATTCGCTCTTCGGGGCGCGCCGGTTCTGATCGCGAGCCGCAAGGCCGAGAATCTCGAACGCGTGCGCGACGAGATTCGCAAAGCCGGCGGAAAATGCGAGATGACCGTGTGCGATGTGCGCGTGCCGGAGCAGACCGACGCGATGGTCGAAGCGGCAGTCAAGGCATTCGGACGCGTTGACGTTCTTATCAATAATCACGGGGCGAGCATTACCACTCCGACGCTCAACCTAAGCCCGAATGGATGGAAAGCGGTAATCGGGATCAATCTCGACGGCGTTTTCTTCTGCTCGAAATCGGCGGCACGCCAGCTAATCGCGCAAGGTGGCGGCGGATCGATCATCAATATTTCATCGACTGCAGGGGTTCACGGCTCGGCGACGATGCTGCCCTATGGAGCGGCGAAGGCCGGCGTGATCAATCTTACCGTTTCGCACGCCAGCGAATGGGGCGATCACAAGATTCGCGTCAACTGTATCGCGCCCGGCCCTATCGATACCGAGGGCGCTGCGCCGCGCGTATGGCCGAATCCTGCGGTCAAAGAGGCGGTTGCCAAATCGCGAGCGCTGTCGCGATTCGGACGCGTCGAGGAAATCGCCCACCCGTGCATCTTCCTCGCCTCGGATGCCGCGAGTTATATAACGGGCGCGCTGTTGATCGTTGACGGCGGTCAATCGCCGCGCGCGATTTCAGGGTGAGGCGTTCTCGATAACGATCGGAAAATTCCATCCGAAGGAAAGGGACATAAAGACATGGCCGACAAAAGCATGATTGGCAAAACGGGCAAGCCGTTTACGATGCCGATCGAATGGAGCAAGGTGCGTGAATTCGCGCGCGCGATTAAGGATCCGAACCCGGTGTATTTCGATCCCGAAGTCGCGAAGCGCGAGTGCGGCGGTATCCCCGTTCCCGTGACCTTCCTGCAGACCGCTGCATTCTGGCAGGACGATTCTTCGAGCCCTGGAATGGGCGGATTCGATATCCGCCGTATCCTGCACGGCGAGCAGGATTTCGAACTGCTCAAACCGATTCTCGTCGGCGACACTTTGACGGGTGTTGCAAAAGTCGCCGATCTTTATGAGAAAGAAGGCGGCCGCGGCGGAAAGATGACCTTCCTTGTCGTCGAGACCGAATACAAGAATCAAAAGGGCGAGAAAGTTGCGATCGCGCGATCGACGCTGATCGAAACCGGACAGGCCGTCAAAGCGTAGGCGTCAGAGGACGATATCCATGCCAGCAAAATTGAAATTCGAGCAGGTCAAAGTCGGCGACAGCGTTCCCGATTCCGTAACCAACGGCGTTACTCGCCCTGACTTTGTGCGATACGCAGGGGCATCGGGCGATTTTGTTCCGCTGCACTACGATCAGACGTTCGTTGAAATGGCGGGAATCCCGACGGTGTTCGCGCAGGGGATGTTCACCGCAGGACTTCTGTCCAAGTGCCTGACGGACTACGTCGGCATCGGACAGGTGCGCCGCTTCAAGGTGCGCTTCGCCACGCGCGTATGGCCCGGCGATGTCGTCACTTGTCGCGGAAAAGTAACCGGCAAGAAAGAAGCCGCCGGCGAGAAGTTGATCGAGGGCGATCTCGAAGCCGTCAACCAGAAAGGCGAAGCCGCGATCAAGGGGTCGTTTGTCGCGGCGTGCGCGTAATTTTTTCGTATTGGAAGTAGCTCAAACGGGGGCGCCTGCCTTTTGGGGCTGGGCGCCCCGTCTCAGACTCTCGCCGCGCGGGCGACGAGCGAGACCCCGATCGAATTCCAAAATCGCGGGTCTCGTGCTTAAACTTCGCGACACGCGCCGCCATAGTAAAATTAAATCGATGGCCGAACCTCGTTACGTCATAATTCACGGACATTTCTATCAGCCGCCTCGGGAAAGCCCCTGGACCGGACTGATAACCCCCGAGACAAGCGCCGCGCCGTTCGCGAACTGGAACGAGCGCATCTTGAGCGATTGCTACACCGCCAACGCCCATGCGCACACGATGGAAGGATCGATCGTCCACGTGCGCAACAACTACGAATCAATCAGTTTCGACGTCGGTCCGACGCTGGCCGCATGGCTGGAGCGACATGGCAGGACGGCCCATCGGGCGATGGTTCGCGGCGACGAACTCAGCCGGGCGGCGCGGGGCCGTCACGGAAACGCGATCGCGCAGTCATACAGCCATTCGATTCTGCCGCTCGGATCGCCGCGGGATCGGGAGATTCAGATCGCGTGGGGAATCCAGGATTTCTCCTGTCGATTCGGCAGACCGCCGCGCGGCATCTGGCTTCCCGAATGCGCCGTCGATGACGACACGCTCGCATCGATCGCCGAGAGCGGATTGGAATATACGATCGTCGCCAACGATCAGGGACGATTCTCGGGCGACGGTGCGCAGGGTCGCACGGCGGGACCGTTTCTGTGGCGCGGTAACGGGCGGACTGTCGCGGTCTTCAGATTCGACCGAGCGCTGTCAGCGGCGATTTCCTTTGGCGACGCCCTGAACGACGGGACCGCTTGCGCCGCCCAGATTGCAGACGCAGCCCTTTCCCTGGAACCCGGCGAAGCAATCATGATCGCGACCGACGGTGAGACCTTTGGCCATCACAAGCGCCGCGGCGCGTCGGAACTGGCGCGTGCGGTTATGATGCTCGCGCGCCGCGACGATATCCTCGTCGTCAACTGCGAACAATATCTCGCGAGGCGGCCGGCTGGGGGTAGTTTCTCGCTTAACGGCGCGACCTCGTGGAGTTGTGCGCACGGAGTCGAGCGATGGCGTGCGAACTGCGGGTGCCGGCTTGCGGGGGATACATCGCAGGAGTGGCGTGCGCCATTGTTCGGCGCGATGGAGTTTGCGAAAAATCATACGCTCGCCATCTACGATCGATTTGCGCCGGAACTGTGCCCTGATTCACGAGCGGCGCTGAACGACGCGGCGCGCGCCTTTGTCGACCCGCGTCCCGCCGTGCAGGAGGAATTCTTCAAACGGCACAAGATCGCTGACGAATACAAGCGCGAGCGGATGCTGCGCCTGTTCGAGATGGTGCGAGCCGGTCAGGCGGCACTGACGAGCTGTGGATGGTTCTTCGATGATTTCTCAGGACTGGAAGGGCGCATCGTCCTGCGATGGGCGGCCCGTGCGCTGGAAATTGCCGGGGAGTTCGCGGCGGACGTCGAAGGCGAGCTTCTCGAGCGCTTGCGCGAACTGCGATCGAATCGTCGCGACATCAAAGACGGGGCAACGCTCTACTTAAGTCTCAAAACGCGTGAGGCACGCGGGAGGGTTTAGTACCGATGGCTGCGACGCACGATATCGAATCCGTACTCACGGAAGCGCGGAAATTCCCGCCCACCGATGATTTCTCGCAGCGCGCGTGGATCAAGAGTCTGGGTGACTATCAGGCATTGTGTCGGCGCGCCGAGAACGACCCTGAAGGATTCTGGTCCGAGTGCGCCCGCAATCTCCATTGGTTCGAGCCTTTTAGCAAAACGCTGGAATGGAATTTTCCATTCGCGAAGTGGTTTCTCGAGGGAAAAATCAACGCGTCGTACAACTGTCTCGACCGCCATCTCGCGGGGCCAAATCGCAACAAGGCCGCGATCATATGGGAAGGCGAGCCGGGCGACTCGCGCGTGCTCACTTACCAGATGCTTGCCGATGAAGTCGGCCGATGCGCCAACGCGCTGAAGCATCTCGGGATCAAGCAGGGCGATCGCGTCGCGATCTATATGCCGCTGGTTCCCGAGGCCGCGATTGCGATGCTCGCGTGCGCACGAATCGGTGTGATCCATTCGGTCGTCTTCGGCGGATTCTCGGCCGAGGCGCTCGCCGATCGCGTCAATGACGCCGAGGCCAAACTGATAATCACCGCCGATGCGGGATGGCGTCGCGGGCAGAGCATCGACCTAAAAAGCAACGTTGACGAAGCGCTCAAGCGGGCGCCGTCGGTCAAGCACTGCCTGGTTGTTCGACGCGGCGGCGGCAAAACCGACATGCGTCGCGGACGCGACATATGGTGGGACGAACTCGTTTCTACGCAAAGCCCGAATTGCCCTGCCGAGCAACTCGATTCCGAGCATCCGCTGTTCACGCTCTACACCTCCGGCACTACAGGCAAGCCCAAGGGCGTTCTGCACACGACCGGCGGATACCTGACGCATACGCTGATGACGATGCGATGGGTGTTCGATCTCAAGGAGAACGACATCTATTGGTGCACGGCGGATATCGGATGGGTCACGGGCCACAGCTACACGGTCTATGGGCCGCTTTCGGCCGGTGCGACCGTGGTCATGTACGAGGGCGCGCCGAATTTCCCCGACAACGATCGTTTCTGGCGGATAATCGAGAAATATCGCGTGTCGATTTTCTATACCGCGCCGACCGCGATCCGAACCTTCATCAAGTGGGGGGACAAGTACGTCACCAACCACGATCTCTCGAGTCTGCGACTGCTGGGATCGGTCGGTGAGCCGATCAATCCCGAGGCGTGGATTTGGTATCGCAAGATGATCGGCGCTGAAAGATGCCCGATCGTCGATACATGGTGGCAGACCGAGACCGGCGGAATCATGATTAGCCCGGTTCCGGGGGCGATCGCGACGAAGCCGGGTTCCGCGACGCTTCCGTTGCCCGGAATCGCCGCCGATATCGTGACGCGCGAGGGCAAGCCTGTAGGACCGAATCAGGGCGGCTTCCTGGTCGTGAAGCGGCCGTGGCCCGGGATGCTTCGCACGATCTTCCGCGATCCCGAGCGCTACAAGTCGCAGTATTTCAGCCAGATCGAGGGGATGTACTTTACCGGCGACGGTGCGCGGCGCGACCAGGACGGATACTTCTGGATCATGGGGCGCGTCGACGACGTGATCAACGTTTCGGGCCATCGGCTGAGCACGATGGAGGTCGAAAGCGCGCTGGTATCGCATCCCACCGTCGCCGAAGCCGCCGTCGTCGGCCGTCCCGACGAGCTCAAAGGCCAGGGAATTATGGCCTTTGTGACGCTCGAAAGCGGGCGCAAGGGCAACGATCAGCTCAAGGAGGAACTGCGCGGCCACGTCGTTAAGGAAATCGGAGCGCTCGCGCGTCCCGACGAGATTCGCTTTACCGATGCGCTGCCGAAGACCCGAAGCGGCAAGATCATGCGTCGCCTGCTTCGTCAGATCGCGGCCGGCGACCAGACGCTGGGCGATGTGACGACACTCGAAGACCTGTCGGTACTATCACGCCTTCGCGAGGACGAAGAGTAGGGGCGAGTCTTCCAGATCGGACATCGACGGCGAATTCGCTGGATTTCCGTCGGAAATCAGTCGAATTCGTCCTTTCGGCTAACGTTTCGTTAACCAAATCCCGAAATATCGCGCCGCTTTCGCCGGGGGGTAACTTGCCGCGCATCTGCAATCAGTGATACCCTGTCAAAGCAAGTGGGCCGCAGCCCACTTTTTATTTGGCGAGAAAATTTAGCGGGGCTCCCGTGCTTCCCGCCATACCGACGGGGGCATAAGGCCGGTGAGAGTTTTGACGTTAAATCCGACGGCGGAGAAGGTCGCAGGATTGCTCGAATCCCATGTCGAGAGACAGGGATACGAGCTGGTCTCCGTTGAATTCAAAACGGGCGCCCGTGGATCGATGCTGCGGCTTCTTGTCGACAAGCCCGGAGGCGGAATTTCGCTCAGCGACCTCGAGAAATTGAGTCCGGTTTTAGGCGATTTGCTGGATGTTTATGACCCGATCGAGGGCCGATATCTGCTCGAGGTTGCATCTCCGGGCCTGAATCGTCCGCTGAACAAACTGGAGCACTTCGAGGCGTGCCGCGGACAGCGTATCAAGGTCAAAACCTCGGTTGCTCGCGAGGGCGGACAGAAGATGTTCGTCGGAAAACTGATCGAAGTGCGGCCCGGTGGTGTCGACCTGGATGACGAGACGAGCGGACGCCGGCAGTCGTTCGAGTTCAACGAAATACAGCATGCGAATTTTGAATACGATTTCAACAACTGAATCCGGCTTTTGTCGTCGGATTACGAAACCAGACGGCGCGGGGCGCCCCGGGGAGATGCTATGCAAGTCGATCTGAACCGGGTTATCGAACAGGTTTCCAAAGAAAAAGGCATCGACAAGTCGATCGTCGTGACTGCGGTCGAAGAGATGATGCTTTCTGCGGCGCGGCGTACCTTCGGGCCGGATCGCAAGATCGAGTCGCGCTTCAACACCGATATAGGAGAAATCGAACTCTTCGAGATAAAGACGGTTGTCGAGACGGTCGCAAATGCGCAGGCGGAAGCGACGCTCAAGGACGCACGCGAGAAATACGATCCCGACGCCGAAGTCGGCGACGAAATTCTGATTAAGCTCGATACGGCCACGATGGGACGTATCGCTGCGCAGGCTGCCAAGCAGAACCTGATCCAGCACATCCGCGACGCCGAGCGAAAACAGATCTACAACGAGTTCAAGGATCGGCGGCTGGAAATCGTCTCAGGCATCGTCCAGCGCTTCGAGCGCAAGAACATGATCGTCAATCTCGGGCGCACCGAAGCGATCCTGCCGGAAAAGGAGCAGATTCCGCACGAGCGCTATCGCCCCGGCGATCGTATCCGCGCTCTGATTACCGAGGTCGATCTCTCCGAGAAGGGACTTTCGATCGTTCTCTCGCGCACGGCCAACGATTTTCTGATGAAGCTCTTCGAGCAGGAAGTCCCGGAAATCTACGAGGGGATCGTTGAGATTCGCCAGTGCGCGCGCGAGCCGGGCGGCAGGGCGAAAGTCGCCGTTTACTCGAAGGATTCCGATGTCGACCCGGTCGGCGCGTGCGTCGGAATGAAAGGTACGCGGGTGCAGTCGGTCGTGCAGGAACTGCGCGGCGAGAAGATCGACATCGTTCCGTGGACGGACGATCAGGCCGAACTCGTTTGTCGCGCGCTTGCCCCCGCCAAAGTGTCGAAGGTCGTAATCGACGAGGACGAGCACGCGATGGAAGTTATCGTTCCGGACGATCAGCTTTCGCTGGCGATCGGAAAACGCGGGCAGAACGTCCGTCTGGCCCATCGCCTGACCGGATGGAAACTCGACGTTCGCAGCGAGGCCGAGGCCGAAGAGGAAGCACGCGCGGCGCGTGCCTCGCTCAACGCGATTCCGGGAATCGGCGATATCAACGCCGAACTGCTCTTCCAGTTGGGATTCCGCAGCGCCGAGCAGCTCGCCGAGTCGGAGCAGGAATCGCTCGACGTCGAAGGCATCAGCCCCGAGCGCGCGCGACAACTTATCACCGCCGCCCGCGAGCACGTCGCACGCAAGAAGGCCGAAGAGGCCGCGCGTGCGCAGAAAGTCGAAGCCGAGGCCGAGGCGGTCGAGGGACTCGAAGCCGACGGTGTCGATTCTTCGATGGAATCGTCGACGGCCAACACAACTACGCTCGAAAGTTCTTCCGCAGATGAGGAGAAACCCTGATCCGAGCAGAACCTGTCTCGGTTGTATGAATCGCGACACGAAACGCGCGATGATACGAATCGCCGCCTCTAACGGGGCACCACGGATCGATTTTGAATCGAGAGCGCCGGGCCGGGGAGGCTATTTGCATCCGAGCGACGAATGCATCCAGCGCTTCGCGTCGTCCAAGATGCGCGAGGTTCGCTCGCTGGGGATGAAGCTCGACAGAACGCAACGGATGGAATTGGCGAACAACATACGCAAGCAACTGGCCAGTAAAACTGGAGAAGAATAAGATAACCAAAATGGCGCGAAAGCGGATTAAGACCCTGGCTCACGAATGGGACGTGTCGGTGGAAGACGTTCTGGCAGCGTGCGAACGTCTGCGCCTGCCGCACGCTCATTCTGAATCGAGCCTGCTCGGTCAGGACGAAGTGGATCGTATCAAAGCCGAGCTCGACGAGCGGGCGCGCCGCGCCGCATTGCTGAAGCGCGAAACCGTGGTTGAAACTACCGCGGGCAAAGTCGTTGAGAAGAGAGTCACGGCGACAGTGGTGCGTCGTCGCCACACTGAACCCGTCGCGCTTGGACCTTCTGCCGGGGAGGAGGCCGCACAGCCGTTCAGTTTTGAGACCGAAGCGCCAAAGGAAGAGCCGTTTGTGGCCCCGTTGTTTGAAGAAGTTCCGCAAGCTGTTCCAGGGCAGCCGCAATTTCTGGAACCCGAGAAACCGTCTCTTCCCGAAGTTGAAGTAGCAGCGCCTACTGTCGAACCGGCTGTCAAGGAGCCGGTGATCGAAGTTGAGCCGCGCACCCCGGAAGTGGCTCCGCCGACCGCTCCGCAGCCCGCGGTCGCGCCGGTCGAACGGCCGCAGCCGCTCGCGGCTTCTCCCGTCGCCGAAGCTCCGGTCGTGGAGCGCGCTCCCGCGGCGCAGCGGCCTCGCGAGGAACGTCGCGTGGCCGCGCCGTCGCCCCGCGTTGAGCATCGCCCCGCGCGTGAAGCTCGACCGTCTGCGCCGGCTCCGGAACGCGGCGCGATAGATTTAACCAAGGGCGTTCATGCGGCGGCGCCCTCGCTCGACGACGGTCAGCGCGGACCCAAGGTTCTCGGCAAAATCGATCTTCGCGCCAAACCTGCGGCGCCGCGCCCTGCCGCCCCGACCGGACGTCCCCCTGTGCCTGCTCGTCCCGGCGCGCAACCGTCGCGCTTCCCGACGCCCTCGCAGCAGCCCGTCGCACCGCCGCCGGATTTGACCCGTCCGGGAGCCGCAACGCGCGGGCCGAAGCGCAAGAAGGTCGTCAAAAAAGAGGGCGTCGATTTCGTCGCAGAACGCGAGATTCGCGGGCTTCGCGTGCCGAAGAAGCGCCGCGCTCTTCCCGGCAAGGAACAGCGCAAGACTGAAATCACGACGCCGAAAGCGTCCAAGCGCGTCGTGCGTATCACCGAGGGCGTGACCGTCGGCGATCTCGGTCGCTCGATGGGCGTCAAGGCTGGAGACCTGATCAAGAAGCTGATGGAGCTTGGCCAGATGGCCACGCTGAACCAGGTTCTCGATCCCGATACTGCCGCGGTTGTCGCGAGCGAGTTCGGTTACACCGTCGAGAACGTCGCATTCGATGCCGAGCAGGCGATCGAAGAAACGACTGAGCAAGCCGCCGGCGAAGGTACCGAGCGCCCGCCCGTTGTGACCGTGATGGGTCACGTCGACCACGGCAAGACCTCGCTGCTCGACGCGATCCGTCATACGCAGGTCACTTCCGAGGAGTACGGCGGAATCACGCAGCACATCGGCGCGTACACCGTCGAGGCGAACGGCAAGATGATCACGTTCGTCGATACCCCTGGTCACGAAGCTTTCACCGCGATGCGCGCGCGCGGCGCAAAGGTCACCGATATCGTCGTACTCGTTGTGGCCGCGAACGAAGGTGTGATGCCGCAGACGACCGAAGCCGTCAATCACGCGCGCGCCGCGAACGTCCCGATTATCGTTGCGATCAACAAAATCGATCTCCCCGACGCCAATCTCGATCGGGTCAAGCAGCGTCTGACGGAGATCGGATTGATTCCCGAAGATTACGGCGGCGACGTTATCACAGTCGGAGTTTCAGCACGCACCGGCGAGGGAATCGAGAAACTTCTCGAGATGATCCTGCTGCAGGCCGAGGTCATGGATCTCAAGGCCGTAGCCGATCGTCCCGCCAAAGGCATCGTTATCGAATCGCAGCTCGATCGCGGTCGCGGTCCCGTCGCCACTGTGCTTATCCAGGAAGGCACATTGCGCCAGGGCGATCCTTTTGTGTGCGGCATCTCGTTCGGACGCGTGCGCGCGATGCTCAACCATCTCGGACAGCGTCTGACCGAGGCCGGACCGTCGACTCCGGTCGAAATCTTCGGCCTCTCCAGCGTACCCGAGCCGGGAACCCAGTTTGTCGCGGTCGCCGAGGAAGCCAAGGCTCGCCAGGTCGCGGAGTTCCGCCGCTCCAAGCAGCGCGAAGGCGAATTGCAGAAGACCAGCCGCGTTTCGCTCGAGGACTTGAGCCAGCGGATGCGCGAAGGCGAGGTCAAGGAGCTCAAGGTCATCATCAAGGGCGACGTGCAGGGCTCCGTCGAAGCGTTGCAGAACGCGCTCGACCGATTGTCGACGGCCGAAGTCAAGCTGCAGGCTATCCATGCGTCGGCGGGAGCCATTTCGGAGACCGACGTTACGCTCGCGTCGGCGTCGAAAGCGATTGTCGTCGGATTCAACATCCGGCCCGAGGCGAAAGCCGCACAACTCGCCGAGAAGGAAGGCGTCGAGATTCGGCTCTACACAGTTATCTACGAGGCGATCGACGATATCCGCGAGGCGCTCGAAGGTCTGCTTGCGCCGACCTTCCGCGAACGCCAGCTCGGTCGCGCCGAGATTCGCAAGATCTTTAGCGTGCCCGGCGCCACGATTGGCGGCTCGATGGTGCTCGACGGCAAGGTTACACGATCGTCGAGGGCGCGATTGGTTCGCGACGGGCGCGTCGTATGGGAGGGCAAGGTAGGATCGCTGCGAAGATTCAAGGACGATGCGCGCGAGGTTCAGGCCGGTTACGAATGCGGTATCGGGCTGGAGAACTTCAACGACATCAAGCCGGGCGACATTGTCGAAACCTTCGAGATGGAGACGGTCCTGCGCAAACTGACGCCGACGAAGCCCGAGCCGGCTCGCGGAGGACAGGCGCAGATTCAGCCCTAGTCTGGATTCTGTCGCCGGCGCGATCGATGATCCGCGTCAGCGATATTTTTCTGATGAGGAGGGGCGCGTGATGGTTGTCGGCGTGTTGCGGCTCACCCTTTTTCTACCCGAAAATCATTCGCTCAAGGGCAAGCGCCACGTGCTTCGCGCGATCAAGGATCGTGTGCGCAACAAGTTCAACGTATCTATCGCGGAATCCGACGAACACGATCTCTGGCAGCGCGCGGAACTGGGAATATGCCAGGTAGGTAGCGATCGCGCCTTCGTCGATTCCGCGCTGCGCGAGGTCGTGAACTTTATTGAACGTCTCGGCCTCGCCCCGCTGGGCGAAGAAAGTTTGGAGATAATCAATTACTAGCCGGAGTACGGCCACGTGGCTGAAGCAAGACGATCCGAACGAGTAGCCGAGATGGTGCTGCGCGAGCTTTCGAATCTGCTCACGCGCGAGCTTCGCGATCCGCGCCTGCGCGGGGTAACCCTCACGCGCGTCCATATGGACGACGACCTGCGTCACGGGCGCGTTTACTTTTCTCATCTGGAAGGCGCGGCGCGCGGCGCGGAAGCGCGAGAAGGATTTCGCCGCGCTGCCGGCTTCATCCGTCGCGAAATCGGTCATGCGCTTGGCCTGCGCTATACGCCCGAGCTTGATTTCGAATTCGATCCCGGCCTGGAGAACGCGGCGCGAATTGACGCGTTGCTGCGCGAGTCGCGTTCCCGACAGCCCTGAGATCGAACCCCTTGGGACAGGCGTCAATGACTTTACTTTTTCTCGTCTCCGCTCCGCCTCGAAAGCGCTCACGCGCTGCGCGGCGCTCCGCCGCGCCCCTTCGGGATTTCGCATCGAGCGCCCTGCCTGTCCGCGTCCGCAGTCGGACAGGCGCAGCGCTTGTTCAAACTCGACTTGAGAGCCACGCGCCCGATAGTCTTTGAATTTGCTTCAACCCCGCAGTCGGTTTGACCAATATCGGCCCGGCCTTCATCCTTTGCCCCGGAGAATCTCTTTGGACGCCGTCATCCTGATCGACAAACCATCCGGCATCACGTCTTCCGAAGTCGTGCGCCGTATCAAACGGCTCGTGAAGCCGTCGCGCGTCGGCCATCTCGGAACTCTCGATCCGTTTGCCACGGGAGTTCTGCCGATCATGATTGGCGAGGCGACCAAGCTTGCGCCGATTCTCGAAGGCGGCGACAAGGAATATGAGGGGATGATTCGGCTCGGCGTCGAGACCGACACGCTCGATCGCGACGGCGAGCCGGTGCGCGAAGCGCCGATTCCGGAGATCACTCGCGACGCGCTCGATCACGTTGCCGCACAATTCACCGGAAAAGTCGAGCAGGTCCCTCCCGTCTACTCGGCGATAAAGCGCGGCGGCGAGCGCCTATACGCGCTCGCGCGCAAGGGCGTCGAGGTTGAGCCGCCGCAGGCGCGCACGGTTGAAATCAAAAGCCTCTCGATTGAGGCCGCCGGTCCCGCGACGCTCAAATTTCGCGCGCGATGCACGCCAGGAACCTATGCGCGCGCGCTCGCTCGCGATATCGCGATAGCGCTCGGCACGGCGGGGCATCTATGTGAGTTGCGCAGGACGGCCAACGGAAATTTTCGAATCGAATCCGCGATTTCGCTCGAT
>Ga0187771_10002641_pt1 | contig 12396 bp, 14 predicted proteins | sample 0116_SJ02_MP15_1_FD_133139 | JGI IMG/M metagenome (GOLD analysis project Ga0187771, IMG submission 133139) | Tropical peat soil microbial communities from peatlands in Department of Meta, Colombia - 0116_SJ02_MP15_10_MG | ecosystem: Environmental > Terrestrial > Soil > Wetlands > Peat | place... | reverse complement strand
GAAGACGGCCTTTGGCGATGTCACACCATCTTCAACTGCACTGAAGCCTGCCCGAAAAGCCTGAACCCAGCTCGATTCATAGAAAGCCTCAAACGAACAGCGACGAAAGAGACTCTGAAAGCGAGAATTCCATTCCTGCACTAGCGTGGTCTACGATTTGAGCTGGTATTGTCCGAAGTGCAAGACCTCGTTCACCGAGTATCAACCGATGTGCCCATACTGCATGCTAAAGTTGAGAAAGTCGAAACGATTCGACTGACAGGCCTGAGCCCGACATGCCGTCACTTCAGAGGCAATGCCCTAGAGGAAGGATGGAACGTTAAGGCTTTAGCTATCCGACGTGTCTGTGTTGGCCCGTGCGGCCGTAGTCTAGTCTGGTTTAGGACGGGAACGTGCGCAACTCGCGCGCCGCAAGCCTGCCAACACCGGGCGGACCGCTTCTGGCCTACAGCCGTAGGGAAGAAACCCGGGTTCAAATCCCGGCGGCCGCACCATCCTCGCCGTCGCGTTTCCGCTGTTTTCGGTACGTTTCGGGTAATCCGCGGGTAATTTGGGGTTACCCGCAGTTGAGAGCTTCGGGGCCGGAAATTTCGGTTTGAACCTTGATGGTTGGGGATTTCTTTCAGCGGCGGGCTTCCTCGTCGCCGTCAAGGATTCGTGCGCTGACACTTAAGCACGATCCAAGAATTCTGGAGGAATAACTTCGCTTTCGCCCGACCCACCGATTGCCATGAGGTGATTCGGCGGCTTGGGCACTGTCAAGCTACAGTTTCTTCACGGAGATTAGGTCGTGTCATCAGGGATCTGGAAGAGTTCTCGTATGAGCTCCTGTCGGTCGGAAGTCTCTCACGCTTGTACTCATGGCCGTGGGTCTAACTGTGCGAAGTAATACAGGAACAACGGTATAGGTTCATGGCATTGAGCTTCAGTCTATGAGCCCTTTTGCCCTGTAACGCATCCAGAACCATGCTTGTCCTATGATTGCCCGGACTGGCAAAGAGCAAGCCGTCAATCGCTGACATCTTGCCCACCTCTACCATTGCCAGAACAGAGAGAGAGAAGGTGCGAGGCCGTGACGCTTCAGGCTCGCTGCCTCTTTGGCTGTCTTCGAAGACCCTCATAGCGCAGCAAGCGTTGAGATGATTGGTTGTAAGAATCCGAGCATGCTGACCAGAGCAAGAAGAACGGAGATTACCGCGATGAATGCGCCTAGCTTGCGACTTCCGGTGGCAAATGCTACCAAAGCCAGTGCGGTTCCCGCGATTCCGAGCGTCATCGTGGTCGGCGTCCCGAGAATGAGATTTCGCCCGCCTTCCTTGATTCCTGTCGCAAGCGTGTCCAAGTCCAAAGGCACATTCAGACTCGTTGCCAATCCGACGCGAAGGGCGTGAGTATACAAGAAGAGAAGGCCAAATGTGGCTCCACAGGCTATCAGGAATGCGGAGATTTTCGCCTTGACTTCTGAGAGTATCATGACCAACAAGGAGCCAATGTCAAGGAATAGTAGGAACTGAGCGACGGGGTCAGTTGAAATCAGCTCAAGTAATCCCGTCATATGCTCACGTCCTTCTGATACGCGGGCATTTGGCCAAGTTCTTTGTTTCCAGAGGGACGAACCCGAACCTGCTGCTCTCTAGCACTTCGAGGTTTGACTCCGCCTTCTCGTAAGCTTCGAGCAACTCCTTGTCGCTGAATTCCCGGCCTCGTACTATGCTCGGGAGACTAGAGCCCATCATGTATAGTACGACAGCTGTGTCGACTTCTGCATCGAACATACACTTTCTCCAGTACTTGCGGAATGTATTCGGGTGGACATCACTCCAAGACTTCCCGATTCTTGTTGGTTGCTTATCTTGAATACCAATTGCTTCGGCTGCGCTATCCACAACTCTAGCCATCTGTCTCGGCGAGACTTTGAGTCTCCCTTGCTCATCCCACGAAAGTCCGTCTAATAGCCGCAGCAGCTTCATCATGTCCCGGCCAAGTATGAACTTATACTCACGTCTCAGAGTGTTCACGTTCCGTCCTCGGCGATCAGGGAACGTCGAAGGCACAGTGACGATGGCGTGCCCGCGGACCACCCTCCTCGTCATCATCTTTCTATTCATAGCAGTCAGAATTCCAATCCGTTGACCAGTCTGCGCTAGGAAGGCGATAACGAACTTGTGGCGCGGCTCTTTTCTGCTCTTGACCATGTTGAGTATGTCCTGTCGAGAGAGAGACCCTACTTTGGGTCGCTCGTATGTCGCCTGAACGCCAGTCTTCCGATGGAACCTGCCGAGATATAGGTGGTTGGCGGTGAAGTAACCCCTCAGCCTTGTGATATACTGGTCGGCTGAAGTCGGGGCTTTTCCCTCGTCCTCAACGAGGTGATCGTAGTAGTCAGCGAGGGCCCGGTTGGCATTTTCTGGTCCACGACGTCTCGCATCTAACAGCAGGATTTTCGGGTCTTTTCCTAGCCATTTACGAAATCGGCTTAGGTCGTGCAGATAACGCTCGCGCCTATGCTGCTCATACTGGGCAAGCCAGATTTCCGTGCATTTGTCTGCGGCAACTGCTTCGAGTTCTGGCCCGCTCATGGCTTTCCTAGTGTGGTAACATGCTTATGAGGATTATGCCTGGAACCTGCCGTGGTTACTAACGGAACCTGCCTCGAGCGAAATGAGTGCTGTTACAGTGTCGAGTAAGGTGCCGCCGATGTGAATGCTGGGACGGGGCACCGTAGCACCTCCGCAACCCGCGTCATCCTTCCGGTGACGGTATGTACGCAATTCGACCGAGGTTTTCAAACCGATCCGACTAATTTCTATGCTAGTACGAGAAGCCCCACCAAGTCCGCGGTTACGTTACACCATGTCTTCGGGCCAACGCGCTCACACTTAGTGCGAGCGACGAGGTGGTCGTACGGTTCGGGTGCCCGACCTACGTGGCCGAACTCTGGCCGGGGTTCCCCGTCGCTCATCGGTATTTCTTTCACCGAGCGTGCATTAAAACATGTCTGGTCACATATTACACATATTTATATACTACACAAATACGTACGCCGCCTCTCTAGGCGGGCCTTCGCTTGTAATTCTCGTTCGTCCAAACTTGTGACTGAACTGTATTGCGGTCGAGGGGGGGCCCCATTAGGGCGGTTCGGTAACGAGAAGCGTTTGTCTTTCGTGGCGGAAATGGCCCAACGTGAGCGAGCTATCGGGCGAGACTCATGCGAGCGTTGCCTCGTGCGCCTAGGTAGCGGGAGAACAAGCGTGACCTGTACCCTCCCGCTGGCCGCTTTGTGGAAAACACAAACGTCCGTCTGCGCCGGCGTACCAACACAGCAACCCCAAGCACTGCATAGAAATTCACGGCTCGATGTTACACATTCCTATATATTGCACAATTAGGTATACCGAATCACAGCGCCGGTGTCACCAGGGAGAACGGTCATCGGTGACATCACACTGAGAGAACAGAATAGAGAAGAAGAAAAAGAAGTGAGTGAGATGAGGAAGTCCGCTGGAAGGCGGAAAGGTTCCAGCGCAGTGCATGAGCCAAACCTGGCAACAATCCTCATGGTGGAAAGGGCAATTCACAAGGCTAGGGGCTATCCGACGAAAAGACAGCTCTGGCTTAGCCTGCCTAAGCGTGTGCAGTACCAGACGTTCAATCGGGTCATTGAGTACCTGCTTGGTAGCAACAAGATCATCCTGAACAGCCGCGAGATTGTATGGGTGTTCCCTGACAATCCAAGGCTCAAGAGAATGCTCGCCAGTGGCACAAGGGTACGCTAGTCGGTTCGGTATCTGAATCGTCTGCTATACTCGGGGTGAGGTAGGATCTCCAGTATATCGACTCGAATGCCCACCCCATCTGATGTCAGGGTGTACGTCAAGCGCCAGCCTAGGTCGAGGTCGCATTTGTACAGGTTATTCAATCCCCATTTTTCGACATAATGCAGGGGAAACTGGGCCCTTGGTATCTTCGTTCCGCGGTCGTACCTTTCCTTCAGAAGATCAAGCATGTTCTCGAAGCTACGCATCACACGTGAATCCCTGCATGTCCGAAGGAAGCGATCAGCATCCGACCTCATGACTACCTCGGAGGCCTTTCTGCTTCGTATTATCCCCATTTACGCACCGAGTGAGGTGAACCTCGTGCCGACTGATACCTCCTTAATGGCTTAACGCTTTCGCCACCTTAGGTTCACTGGCGGTTATCCTCTAGAAATCACTGCCTAACTCTGCGAGAAAGAACAAGAGAGCATTCAAAGCGAGCGACCGGAGATGTTTTCAATCAATCGACACTACGAGAAGATCAGGAGGTGACTCATGACATGACAAGGGCTAGTGCTCTGAAGGCAGGGGAGACGCGTAGATACCGCGAGCAGGTGAGGAAGCTTAGAAGAAGCAAAAGCGCTCTGAAAGCACGGATGACACGCAGATACATCCAAGAGGAAAAGGATTTTTCACGCAGACAAGCAGCTCTGAAAGCGTGGATGAGGAGGAGACTGAAACGATTCGAGAAAGACCATGCAAGGAAGCTCAAGCAAATCGACAACGCTCTGAAGGCGTTGGAGAAGAAAATGGCGAAAGCAGTGTAGATTTGAAGGGAGAGTACACCCTCGTCTCCCTTCCCTCTCCTCTATCGCAGGCCGGACTCGAAAGTATCTCCTTTCTACGCGTGCGCGTTCCAATTGTCGAAACGATCGCGTAGAGAAAAACGAGTCAAAGTAGGATGAGCTTGAATATGACAGCTGCAGGCGATTCACATTTTGAGAAGATACTACGCGAGGAATTTGCCGCACTAAGCGCTTCGGAGAGGAAGGTCTTGCGCGACGTTTGGGACAACAAAGACGACTTCATCAAATGGCCTGCCCGAAATCTATTGCTGTGGCCCGGAGAAACTACTGCGAAGTATCACACGTACCCGAGTTCTATTGTCTCTAAGCTCAAGAAAGCTGGAATTACGCGAGTCAACACGCTTCGAAACGGGCCTGCAATCATGGCGTACCGTCTTGCTTGTGGCATCAGGCCGGATAGACGCATAGGCAAGCAAGGCACCAAAGAATGTTGGGATATCCACCACATCTACGACGGGCGGTTCGCTTTCCCTCCTAACGACTCTGTTAGACCTCTCCATGCAGTCAAGGATGGGAGACATTTTACGAGAACTGGAGGCCTCGTGGCAATCCACCCGATCGCTCACGCCTGCGCCGACGAATACTTTTGGTTCTCATGGCAACTTAGACGTGAAGCATTCCGAAGATTCCACTACGACCCAAACGGTGTGTTTCGAAAATATGGGAATTAATACCGACTCAGCACGTAGTTCTGGCCGTTGCTTGTCTTGAGACGGACATTGATGTGAAGATTCGCCCGGGAATAAACTCCCACTGTCCATCGGACACTGGCAAGATGAATTTCTAGATCATTCCTAGCGCGCTCCGGCGCATATCTCTCAGTATTCGACGCTGGCTCTTCTGCCCGAGATTCTCCAAGAGAACCATAGAGAGGTTCTTCGAAACGAATTCCCTAGTCTGAGATTCCGGAAGTCTACCGATCAGCGCTAAGACGCTCACATGAGACCTTATGTCTTGGACCTTTGCCCAAAAATTGAACACGTCCTTTCTCTCTATCTTTCCTGTTTTGCATTCGCAAGCCAAAACGAAGCCCTTCTTGTTTCCCAGAACATCGATTTCATGCTCGACCCCGGAAGAACCAAGAACATAAACACGGGGCCCACGAGTTTGCCATCCCATCAATTGCAGCAATTTGGACATGTAGGCTTCCATCCAAAGATCCTCCTTCCAGACTTCGCGAATAATGCTCTTGACGAAGTGCAACTTGGTCCGCCGGGCATCTCCGCTCCCAAACCGATGAGCGCAGGCATAGCAATCCACAGGCTCCTCGAGTTCTCCCTTCACGATCTCTATCCAATCATGACTTTCCCGTTCTCTGAGAACCGGGATCGCACATCTCGGACATCTCAATACAACGGCTTCCTCTATCAACTCGAGACTCGGGTTAAATCTCCTAATCCTCCCGTCCAGCCTCTGTAGTTGTCCCTCGTAACGTTGGAGCCTCTTCTCAACCACCCGTGGCAGCTTCCTCAGGTTGCGGAAAAAAGAATGAAAGCCATAGCTGCGACGCATATGTTCTTCAGCTTCTCTCTGAGGAATGCGGGTGGACTCGCGTTCTTCAAAGAATGATACCACGGCGTCTATGTTGGACCGCACTTTGGATATATCATCAAGTAAGCCATCTTTCAGACCGCTCTCGAGGAGCATTTCATTCATCGCGTTTAGAAGCTGCTTGCGGCAGAGGTCTCTAGTTGACAGCAACTTTCCAGCGTCTCTTTCAGACAACGCTCGCTTGACGTTGTTGTCTTCACGGAATTGTGGGAACGGATGAGTTGAGGGCAGCTGTGTGACCTCTACAACTACAAGAAGTCATTCCATCTCTCATAAGATGCTTTGGATGATGAATCCTTTCGAAGAGATCACGGCATGCATCAACTCAATGACGACGATGAAACCATCTACCGATGCGACGTCTGCGGAAAAGTTATGACCAGTGTCGAACTCGCTAGGGAAGCCGTCAGGTGAACGGCTCTTATGCGGAGATATCACTGGAATGTCGAGTTTAGGCCCGATTCGTCGGACGCAACTGGAGGATCTGCTCGTCACCTATGCACGTCTGGGAGCCGCGCTGAAAATGGGGAAAGAGCGAAAAGTCTGTTCTCTCCGTAATCGATGCAGTTGTCTCTGCGACGACGTTGGCATGATTGCTGAGAGACAACGGTCGTCTGATGCCCCAGATGAGGTCACCCGGAAGTCGTCACCTAGACACGATCCAAGCGACACTGAGCGCCGGCGCCTTCGTCGTCGCCGCATTCGCATATGTAAGGTGGATTCCTAACAGCATACTGTTTCCCCTTGACGCAGTAGTACTTGCTCTGCTTGTCTTCAGCTTGGATCTGCCACGACTTTCAACCGGCGAAACCTTGAAACTGACTCAGAGATTGCCCTCTGTTGCGTTTGCCATCATCCTCTACGCAGGGCTGCGTTACCAAGATTCATCCATTCTCGTCTTCACTCTAGTGTCAATGACGATCGCCTGGACTGGGTCACTAGTTTGGCTGAATCGATCTGTGGATTGGCTCAATGTGCGAACACGTCTCAGGAAACGCCTCCAGACTGCCATTGAGGCCGCTAAGCGCGAGGACCCCGTGTACGACAAGAAGCGCGTCTCCGTTTTCTGGGGATTAATTACCGGGAGTGGCAGAAGTTTCGTGACTCTAGGTGTGCTGACGTACCCGGTCGGGGCCGGATACATCGGGGTCATGCTGCTCGTCGCCGTAATTTCAATGCTTGAGCAATGGGCTTCTATTGCGCTTCTCGTAACGCCAGTATTGTTTCTTTGGAGTGTCGCGCACATTCGACGGCCGCGTCGCGCACTACATGAAGCCGGACTGCTTCAGAGGCTCGCGACCGCATGGGACATGAAAGAAGATCGGGAGGACCTCATCGCTCGTGGGATCGTTAGATCGCTATTCACTCCTATTGGACTATTGTCCTTCATCATTATGTGCGCATGCGTTTTCCTAGCGATAGTCGGAATAATGCTCATGGGAAGCTTTCTCGCGTCAGGCTTTCATATGTTCACGGTGTCCATCATTGACATGCTTGTTCTGCTCAGCTCCTTCTGTGTCGCGGTTCTTCTGTTCCCAGGATACTTAGGCTTCTGTCTGTTCTTGCACATTTGTGGCAGAAAGATGCTGCATCTTCCTGCGTTCACATACTTGTGGCTCTGCTTCTGCTTGGGAATTATGCTCGCAATGTTTTCTCCACTGAATGATGTCGTTATGAGCATATTGTCAAGAGCCGGGCTGCAGGTGCATCTGTTTCCTGCAATCTCTCTTGCCTCTGCATTCATTATTGCGAGTAACATTGCAGCCGAATGTCGACCAATCACGAAGTTCAATCAGCATATTCTCCTAGCAGGATTGTCTCCCATCATATTCCTCCTGTTTTGGTTTGGCAGATCCGGGTTGGGAACCGATTTCTACTTGGGCCTGCTTACCGTCGCATTGCTGTTGTTCGGAATTACATTCATCATGCAGAGACCTGTGGATGCACCGGTGACTGGTCGAACAAGAATTGGCGCGGTCTTCCTGTCACTCGCCTTTTTGGTTGCGACGGTCTATTTTGCCGCTGAGGAAATGATTGTCATCGTACCTGTTACCCTCGCCACTTGGGTGCTCACGCTCTATTTCTTCTCTGCAGGAAAGAGGAGCAAACGTATCCTGAAGGCCATCCTAGGCATGAGAGAAGAACTTGTCGAATCCTGATGCCAAGGTGGAGAGGTATCAAGAGAAGCGTAGTCTTTGATGCCAAGGTGTCCGCGATTCGTCGCGATTGTCGACACCTGGTATTATCTTGGTTGGGCGACTCTCATCTCATCGGCACCAGACGGCGTGAGGTCAGACAATCTGCGGAAAGAACATGTAATTCAAGCATAGACCGACTAACACACCAATCACAGTTGCTATGTCAAGCAAGAGAGTGAAGCCCGGCAAGAGCGTCGGCAGAAGAAGCGTGGAAGCGTCAAGCATAAAAAAAATCATCAGGCTCGAGGCTTCTCCAATCATGCTCGCGAGAACGCCACGTATATGCTCACCTGATGACAATAGAACTATTCCGATCAAACTCGCTACTCTAAGCACGAAATCAACCTGCGGGAGGCCCGCGAAAGCAAGAACCTCTATTGCTATTGCAAGAATCGCTAATGTAACGTGGACTCTTTCGGTGAGGATTCCCCGCATACGCACTAGACCGATGCCGAGACCACCAGCAAATCCTGACGTAATGATCGTGAAACCAAGAATTGCAACATACAGGAGGGGATTGCAATGAAACCCGACATAGCCATCAATAGACCCAGAACCAACACCATTGTCGAGGACCTGGGGAGGATAAGTGAGGGCTCTCTCGCACCATGCGAATCGAAAGCCCAACTTGCTAGATTCTTTAGAGGGCGGTATTGCGAGGAAGTCTGCTCGAACTTGGTTGCTTCAGGCAAGCAACTGGACCCGGACAGCGTCAGTGTCCTCACAATAGGCCAAGAGCTTCACAGTCAACGCCTCCCAACGAGAGTTCGTGCGCGTGAGCACCACGGTTGTGTCGAGCTGGCTAAGCTGCTGCTCGTTGTTCTACATGGCGCTAAATGAAGTGCCAAAAAGCCTAACAAGATATACCATAGATTGACTCGCAGACAACTATTCTTTTCTCGCTTAGGTCGCTGTGATCCTCTGCGGTGGACATTTTCCTAGTAGTACAGAACATATCCGACGTGCCAATCGTCTGCCCCGAGAGGATTGATGGGTCGCCGCATATTGTGTACCCAATAGTTCAGGTAGAGTTTCTCATTGAGTTGCAGTTGGAGCCCCGCGTTGCTACCATGAGCTGCGCCGGTGTCGCCGGTTCTTAGGAGGCCGAATACATCGTTCGCCATTTTTCCCGTGGGGGCTCCAATGGATAACCACGTGTCCACATGCATACCGCTAGCTGCCGGGCCTGCGTAAAGGTTAGCGGCATCGGTGGGATGCTTTGCAGGGTCAGTTATACATGGTGGGATTGGTCCGAAGCTACTGATTGCGCCCTCCCAGCCTAGAATCTGGATTGGCAAAGTGATGTTGAAGATTTGGGTTATGTCGAATTCAACAGGACCACGAAAGGCGGGATTCAGAAACCCGTTATTGTCATAGCCTCCCTTGTCGAAATCCAATCTAGGTTGAACAAGCTTGATGTTCGCGGGCGCGCTCGTATCCCGAAAATCGTTCGCAGCCTTCAACATGCCCCCATAGAAATCTAAACTGAAACTCCTCAAGAGCGAAACTTCTGGGCAGAATCAAGGGCCTTCGGCATATTTGAAGCTGGGGGAGAGCCATGCCAACCTAGGGATGGAAAATATGCTCCCCGACGCTTCTCCTTACCACGAACAAATGCTTGAGAACTCTGCCTCCTTCGTGCTAGAGCTCTCTTCTGGCGATAACGCTTCTGTCATTGACGATTGAACCAATGTCATTCATAGTCGATGAGAGAATAGGCGCTTCGGAGCGCCGAGAACAGCTTCCCCGGGTAGGGTGAGATAACAACTGTGTTCGTTGGTGTCCCGTGGGGCTAACCGAGAGCCCTAGCGCAAGGACCCTCCGGGGCTCGGCTCGGGATTAGAAGTGGTTTTGAAACTGAATGGGTATGCATCCCGGCGGCCGCACCAATGAAAATTCTCGCTTGGTTGGTTTGGCCGTATCTCCAAGCCTCGCTGTCCGGCGTCAAACCAGAGGCACACACAAATCAACCCAACAACGACGACGGTTCAGACTAAGACGACCGAGCCATTAATGGCACACACACCAACCCTGAAAACGATGCCCTCAGTAGCCTAGCCTTCCTTATCCCGCGTTTCTTTCCTCTTCTTGATAGTGTCAAGAATCGCCTTGTGAGCCATTACTCTTACCGCGTTGATTTTGATGAATCCTCCTGAATCTTTCTGATCGAATCCGCCCGGTTTGTGCATGGAGCCCAAGTCCTGATCGTACAGTGAAGTCGGTGACTCTCTTCCCACGGTAAACACGTTGCCCTTGTACAGCTGCAGAGTGACCTTACCGTCGATGTATTCCTGGCTTTTGTTGAACGCTGCTGTGAGAAAATCCATCTCCGGTGAGAACCAGAACCCGTTGTAAACTATCTGGGCGTATATGGGAGAGAGCATGTCCCTCAGCCTCATCACCTCTCGGTCCATTGCTATTGCTTCCATGTCTCTATGTGCAGCCATGAGTATGGTGCCACCAGGTGTCTCGTACACGCCTCGGGATTTTATCCCAACGAATCTGTTTTCCACCATGTCTATCCTTCCGACCCCATTCTCAGAACCAATCTGGTTCGCGTAAAGGAAAAGCTCTAGAGGATCAGTTTTCACCGTGCCATCGTTCTTGTTCTCTATCTTAACGGGAGTTCCATCTTTGAAGTGGACTACCATAGTGGTGATCTTGTCAGGTGCCTTCACGGGCGATGTGGTTCTTGAGTACACGCTTTCATCGGGCACATGCGCAGGGTCTTCGAGAATCCCTGCTTCATGGCTGATATGCATCAGATTCTCATCCTCGGAATACGGCTTCTTGTGCGTCTGCGTGATTGGAATACCATTCTTTTTAGCATAATCCATCAGGTCGTCTCTGCCCTTGAATTGCGCGAGAAACTCAGCATCCTTCCAGGGAGAGATTATCTTGATGTTCGGTTTCAGCGCATAGTAGGAGAGTTCGAACCTCACCTGGTCATTCCCTTTGCCGGTGGCGCCGTGCGCAACATACGCAGCTCCCTCTTGTTCAGCCAGTTCTATCTGATACTTGGCTATGAGGGGTCGCGCAAGGGACGTGCCAAGAAGATATCTGCTCTCATAGATTGCGTTCGCGCGAATTGCCGGGAAGATATAGTCGGTTACAAACTCTTTTCTCAGGTCCTTTATGACAACTTTCTTGCATCCGATTTTTCGGGCCTTTTCCTCTGCGGCCTCGAAATCCTCTTTCTGACCGACGTTCGCAATGTAGCAGATGACTTTGAAGCCCTTGTCGATAAGCCACTTGAGTATGCAAGAGGTATCCAATCCCCCCGAGTATGCTAGAACTACTTTCTTGTTAGTCTCTTCGCTAACCCGGAGCGCCTCGCCTTCCGCTTCATCTCCCACTTCAGAGACCTTCCGATTCACCCTATGGAGGCGCGCCTAATTTGATCTTCGTTCTTAGAGCAAGCAGGACTTCGCATTCAAAAACACAATGTCGTTGGAGGATTTGATTCTCCTTCCAGTGTGGTAAGTCTGCCGCTTATCTTCATTAGGAGCGCGCTCGTCCCGGAATCTGTCATGCCCGTCTGGTTACGGCAGGTGGCCATGTTCAACTCCGCTAATCTACGCTATCGACGGGACGCGCCAGCTTGTCCTGCAAGGGGTAAGCCTGCCGGCTTTCTTCGGTCTTCGGAGTAATAGCTTTCTTCGACGCGTGCATGCTCGGCTGGCGGTTTGGATGGTGAAGAGACACCAAGAGGGAGCCAAATGGGCCAAGATACGAATCGCTAGGATCCCTCGTCCCTGACTCTCCGTTGGATCCCGTCGCGAAGTGCCGTATCAGCTGCGCACCGGTTGATTCTTTGTCTACCACTGTCGCAGGACGATCATGGTATTCGTATTCAAGACTCCTTTGACTACACGAATCTGCTCGATGCACTGATCGACGTCGGCAACATTTGACGCTGAGATTATCGCAGCGATGTCGTACTGGCCCGTAATTTCGTATACTACTTCTACCTCCCGGATCTTCTTTAGACTCTCAGAAACCACAGATGTATGTAGCCGAGGG
>Ga0187771_10002640_pt1 | contig 12398 bp, 11 predicted proteins | sample 0116_SJ02_MP15_1_FD_133139 | JGI IMG/M metagenome (GOLD analysis project Ga0187771, IMG submission 133139) | Tropical peat soil microbial communities from peatlands in Department of Meta, Colombia - 0116_SJ02_MP15_10_MG | ecosystem: Environmental > Terrestrial > Soil > Wetlands > Peat | place... | reverse complement strand
GACGATCACGGCAACGTCGATCTGGCGGATCTCAAGGTAAAAGCCGCGCAGCATTCGGACAAGCTCGCGGCAATCATGATCACCTACCCTTCGACGCACGGCGTGTTCGAAGAGGAGATCGGCGAAATCTGCGCCGTGGTTCACCGGCACGGCGGCCAGGTCTATCTGGACGGCGCGAATCTGAATGCGCAGGTCGGTCTGGCGCGGCCGGGAGAGTATGGGGCTGACGTCTCGCATCTGAACCTGCACAAAACCTTCTGCATTCCGCATGGCGGCGGCGGACCGGGCATGGGACCGATCGGTGTGCGCTCGCACCTTGCGCCCTTCCTGCCGAAGCATGTTTCGGCCGCGCCGTACGGTTCTGCTTCCATCCTGCCGATTTCGTACATGTACATCCTGATGATGGGTTCCGAAGGTTTGAGGAAAGCCACGGAAGTGGCGATCCTCTCAGCAAACTATATCGCCGCGCGCCTCGACTCCTCCTTTCCCGTCCTCTACCGGAATCACAATGGCCGGGTTGCCCACGAATGCATTGTGGATCCGCGCGGCCTGAAAGATACCTCGGGCGTAACCGTGGACGATATCGCCAAGCGGCTCATCGATTACGGCTTCCACGCGCCCACCATGAGCTTCCCCGTGCCGGGAACGCTCATGATCGAACCGACGGAGTCGGAATCGAAAGCCGAACTCGACCGTTTCTGCGATGCGATGATCGCCATCCGCAAAGAAATCGCAGACGTCGAGTCAGGCCGCTTCGGCATCGCGGATTCCCCGCTGCGGCATGCGCCGCACACGGTCTACGATCTGGCCGAAGACAAGTGGACACGTCCCTACCCCCGCGCCGAAGGCTGTTTCCCAAATGGGTCAGCAAAGATGGATAAGTACTGGTCGCCAGTTGGCCGCGTTGACAACGCTTATGGGGATCGGAACCTGATCTGTTCCTGCCCGCCTCTGGAAGACTACCGGTAGTGATAGGAGATATATCCTGAGAACGGGTCACCCATGAGCCGCGTAGAACAACTGGAACAGCAGATCGCCGAATTGGATCCTTCGGAACTGCAGGCACTTCGCAGTTGGTTCGCCCAGTTTGACGCCGAGGTCTGGGACCGCCAGATCGAAGCCGATGCGAGGAGCGGTAAGTTGAGCCGGCTCGTCGAGCGAGCCGTCCAGGACCATCAGGCCGGACACTCGACGGAATTGTGAAGCATTACGCCGCGCCTGATTTCTGGGCGTGCTATCGCCAATTGCCGGTCGAGGTCCAGCGTGTCGCAGACAAGTCATTTGAACTCCTCCAGCACGATCCACGACATCCATCAATTCAGTTCAAGAAGCTCGATGCAGTATGGTCCGCAAGGGTCGGGCTTCACCATCGTGCTCTTGCGATCGAGGTATCCGGCGGCTTTCTTTGGTTCTGGATCGGCACACACGCGCAGTACGACCATTTGGTTGGTTAAGCGCTGAACTCGGCTTCGATTCGACAGACATTCTTCACCCGCCGCTGCGTCGCCGGCGCATGCGGACGCCGGAATCTGCCCTGTTCCTGCCCGCCGTTAAGAGAGACTACGGGTAGCAGACATCGCCTTCGAAAACAGCGATGATTCGAAGCCTCTGCTGCTATGCCCGTCGGTATCGACCGCTCAGTGCCTCGCAGGGCCTACCGCATCACAAGCGGTCATGAACGCGCGGCCAATTCGATCCACCTCGGCCTCAAGATTCAGACCATGGGCCTCGGATGCCGAGGCAAATACCTGGAGCCCGTACCGGAGGGCGTGAACGAGAGCCTCGAAGACCCCGCCCGCATTTGGGCCGACCGCAACGTCTCGCTGAGGTTCGTCATCGACCATCAATCCATGCGCTGCAGCCGGGAGCGTATGCTTGTAGCCGCAAAAGATCCAATAAAGCTCCTCGTATTCGATCTCCATCCCGGCGCTTTTGGCGCGTTGCTTCGTGGTCAGTTGCGCCCAACCCAGACCACGTTTGGGGAAGTGCCTTGTCAAGGCGCCCGCTTGAGCGCGAAGGCCCGCCAGATACGATCGGTACCGGCTACGCATGCCCCTTGGGAGCCTCTTGTGGGCAAGAATTTTTTCCGCTTGGTAAACCTTCTCGACCTGCTCAAACTGGATGTAACGCAGGGGCCGGCGCACCGGAGCCTTTCTCATGTACTTCAGGTCAACGAGATTCTCGAAGAGCGATCCGCATAAGGAGAGAGCGTCAACGCCGCAACCACAAAGGCAGAGATTCAGCACGCTCTGAAAGGTTCGGAACGCCTTGCCATAGATCAAGTAAGCAACGGTCTGCAGACTCGTCCTCTCCTCCCTGTCGAGGGCCGGGTGCAGTCGGACCCCTAGAGCGTAAAACTCCCTCGCGACCGCGAAAAGCGGCTCAAGCCGGTGGAGTTCCTCTGCAAGCTCCGCCGGAATCTGAGTTGGCACGTTTACGTAAGTGGCCATCTCAAGATTCTAAGCTGACAAACGGAAGTGAGTGCCCGTGCGAGGAACGAATGGAGGCAGCAGCCCTCGTCCGAGTAAGTGGCCTGTTATGACTTCGAATCAATAATGAACGTCGGAGCAATACCCGAAGCCATCGAGTACCCGCCTGCGCCCGCCGAAGACACAAAGCTCGCGCAGCCGGCCACCTTGCCAAGGAAAGCCTGCGGCTGAACATCCACCTGCATTTCCTTGAACTCCAGATGCCCGTAGCTCATCAGCGGGAACACCGTGCGCACAGGACGAACACGCTCCTGCACCACATACGGTGACCGCTGCGCCTCGCGCAGCGCGCGCGCCCACGAACCCTCATCGTGCTCGTAGCCGATGTAGCTGTGCAGGTCGCCGTACTCGTCGTTGGGACGCAGCACCAGCTTTTCGCGGTTCGCGCGAATGTATTCGAGCAGGTCCGGAATCTCCTGGTCGCGGTAAGTCGACTTGCCCGCCTTCACCACGCGCGTCCACGGCACATGCTCGCGGATCGCCTTGCGCTCGTTGACCGGGAACTTCGCCGTCAGCGCCTCATCGGTGAGCAGCGCGAACATCGCCTTCTTGTGCGAAAGCTCGGAACGGAAGCTGTTCACGATGCAGACCCTGTGATCCCTGTACGCCTGCACCAGCGGATGATTCAGGCTGAAGCGCAGCAGGAATTCCTGCGCGCTGATGCGGCGGTAGATCAGATCGATGTCGAACGTGCCCGCCTTCAGCACGCCGTTGCGGTATTCGAGCTGCTCGGGCGAAACGATCTCGGTCTGATACCCTTCCGCGCGGAAATATTCCTTGTAGATCTCGTACTCGCTGCGTCCGGTGGGATCGCGGAATTCGAGAATCGCGATGTTCGGCTTTTTGCCGTCGGCCGCAAACATCTTATAGGCCTTGAGCAGCGCATTGAGAAACGGCTTCTTGCCGCCCACGCGCGTCAGGTTGTAGCGGCGGCGGAATTCCTTCACCGGCGGACAATCGAGAAACAGATCCGACAGGCCTTCGGCCCACGCGGCTCCCGTCAGAGCGTCCGCGTTATACTGAACCACATGCAGAGAGCCGTTGTGGATCTGCAGATCGAGCTGGGCCGAGACTTCAGTCATCTCATAGCCCGGGTCGATGGCCGCCAGCATTTTTTCCGCGGGGAAGAGCTGCATGCGGCTCAGCAGTTGAGGGGATGCCAGTGCCATTTTCAGCATCCTGTCAACGGCCGAGATTAACGCTTCGCCGGTTTTGACCAGATTGTCGTACTGTTTCTGGGTTACGAAATTCGGCCGCAGGAAGGGACAGAGGAGCCGCCCTCCGGCAGACAACTGCCGGGCTTCCATCTGATCCTGAAGATTCTTCACCCACCGGAGGTCGCGGTAGGGCTCCGATTCCAGGATCCGGTGGTATCGTGTAATTGCTTCGTCCAACTGCGTCATTCGAACCCGGATTCCGTTTCTGGTTACTCAGTATGACACAGGATTTCTTTTTTTGTGAGCGACAAGGAACCCTGCATCTCCGTAAATAATTGAAAACAATATAAATTCTGTTTCAGGCCGGAGTCCGTCCTGTGGCCGAACAGCCACAGTCCAGCGTGGCTCTTCCGTCCCTGAAAAACAGCCGCTCACTGATTGTGATGCCTGAAGAACCGCCCGGGTTGCGTCGCCGCGCGCAGGAGCACGCTAAGATCAAAGTTACCGATCCTCGTTACCGGTAACCGAACCACGGGATTCCCGCACGCCATGGCGCAAAAACAAGAGCCGGTAGTCGCGATCTACCCCGGATCGTTCGACCCGATCACCAGCGGTCACCTCGACGTGATCGAGCGGGGCTCCCGCCTGTTCGACCGGCTGATCGTGGCGATTCTGGGCAACGAGGCGAAGTCGCCGCTGTTCAGCCTCGCCGAACGAATGGAGATGCTGTCGGAAGCCGTGGCCCCCTTTCCCAACGTGCAAGTCGATTGTTTTGAGGGTCTGCTGGCGGATTACGCGCTGCGCAAAGGCGCGCGCGGCATTCTGCGCGGCATCCGCGCCATCTCGGATTACGAATACGAACTGCAGATGGCGCTCATGAACCGCCGCCTGCAGCCGCACCTTGAAACGATTTTTCTGCCCGCCGGCGAGCAGTATTCGTTCGTCAGTTCGCGGCTCGTCAAGGAAGTGGCCCGGCTCGGAGGCGACATCACCGGCCTCGTGCCTCCTCCGGTCGAGCGGCGCCTGCGCGCGCGCTGGGCGCCCCACGGCGACCAGGCGAAGAAGGACAACCAAAAGAAATGACCCCCACACAACAACTCGTCATTGCCGATCGCATCTCGTCGATCAGCGTTTCCTCCACCATGAAGGTCATGGCGGACGCCGACAAACTGCGCCGCGAAGGCGTCGATGTCTCCGACTTCAGCGCGGGCGAACCCGATTTCGATACGCCGGACAACATCAAGGTGGCCGCCATCAAGGCCATCGTCGACGGCTTCACCAAGTACACGCCGGCCGGCGGCACGGCGGAGATCAAGGCGGCCGTCGTGGCGCGCCACAAGGCGGATTTCGGCACCGATTACAAGCCGTCGGAGTGCATGGTCACCGTCGGCGGCAAGCACATCCTGTTCAACTACACGCAGGCGCTGGTCAATCCCGGCGACGAAGTCATCATCCCGGTGCCGTACTGGGTCACCTACAAGGACATCGTCAACTACGCCGGCGGCAAGTGCGTCTTCGTCGATACCGATGAGAAGGAAGGCTTCCGCCTCACCGCGGCGATGATCGAGAAACACATCACGCCGAAAACGAAGGTCATCATCATCAACTCGCCGAGCAATCCCTCGGGCGCCGTGCTCGAAAACGAGGAGTTCGCAAAGCTCTATCACGTCGCGGCGAAGAACAACATCTTCATCATCACGGATGAATGCTACTCGCACTTCCTCTATGAGGGTTCGCCCTGGTCGGTGGCCTCCATCAAAGGCTCGAAGAACACGGTGCTCGTCGCCGGCACGGCGTCAAAGACCTATGCGATGACCGGCTGGCGCCTCGGCTACGGCCTCGCGCCCGAGCCGGTCATCGGCGCCATGACCAAGCTGCAGAGCCACTCGACTTCGAACCCGACCTCGATCGCCCAGAAAGCCGTGATCGAAGCCTATAACGGTTCGCAGGCTTCGGTGCCGCAGATGCTGGCCGAATACCGCCGCCGCCGCGATTTCGTGGTGCCGCGCCTGCGCCAGATTCCGGGCGTGAGCTGCCAGATGCCGGCGGGCGCATTCTACGCCTATCCGAATGTGCGCGCGGCCTTCGAGCGCGGCGGCATGAAGACGCCGCTCGAATTCGCCGATCGCCTGCTGAAGGAAGCCGGCGTGGCCGTGGTTCCGGGCGAAGCGTTCGGCACCGACGACCACGTCCGCATCTCCTACGCGACCTCGATGAAAGAGCTCGAAAAGGGTCTCGACCGCATTCACCGGTTCATCGAGAAACTGGGCTGATTCGTGTCTCATCTGCCCCAGCGACTCAAGGCAACCGCTAAACCAAAGCCCTGGGGTGTCTTCAACACCGAGCCGTGGTATCCGAATCCGCAAGGTTCAAACGAAGAGGCGATCGGAGAGATCTGGTTCGAAGCTTCGGATTCGGTGCCGCTGCTCGTGAAGCTGCTGTTTACCTCCGACAATCTCTCCGTCCAGGTCCATCCGGACGACGAGTACGCCCTGAAGCATCATGGCTGCGCGGGCAAGACCGAGATGTGGCACGTCCTGCGCGCGGAACCGCATGCGAGGATCGCGCTCGGCCTGAAACACGCCGTGACCGAAGAGGAACTGCGCGAAGCCTGCCAGTCAGGTGGCATCAAAGAGATGCTTCACTGGGTCCCGGCGAGAGCGGGCGATACCTTTTTCACCCCGGCGAGGACCATCCACGCCATCGGCGGCGGAATCGTGCTCTGCGAGGTGCAGCAGCTATCCGACATCACCTACCGGCTCTACGACTGGGATCGCCCGGATCGCGAACTGCATCTCGATCACGGCATCCGCGTGTCGCATCGCCATCCCCACCAGCACCGGCAGCATCCGCCCGAACTGCTGGCCGCCTGCGATTACTTCCGCACGGAGCTGCTCGAAGTCATCGGGTCGGTCCGCTGCGCTTCACCCGCGAAGAACACCATCTACGTGGCGCTCGAAGGCAAAGGCACGATCGCCGGCATGGAGTTCCGGCAGGGCGAGGCCTGGGAAGTCCCGGCGCACGCGGAGCCTTTTGAGATCCGGGGGGAGAGCCGTTTCCTGATCACGCGCGTTCCGTAGGTGGACGCGACTTCAGTCGCGTTTTCTCCTACCGCGCGGGAACGTGAATGACTTCGCGGCAGGCGTCGCTGCCGGTGAAGATGTCGGTCGTGTACTTCTGGGTGAGACGCACATCCTTCTTGCCCGCGGGGCCCGGCACCCAGATGTACTTCTCGTTGTACTTGACGTGCACCATGCTGCCCGCCGGCTTCCACGGCGTCCACGACTTGTGGTACTTCGTCAGGTAATTCTTCTGCGGGTCGATATAGTTGACGGTCGGCACGTGCTGGTGCCCCACCAGAACCCGGTTATCCACCTTGAAGCAGTAGAAATGGTCGCTCGTGCCGAAGAAGCAGTCGGCGCAGGGATATTCGGCCTGATCGAGAATCTGGGCATCCCCTTCCGCCGACGGCTTCTTGTCGGCCGACGCGCCAAAGCACGCGGGAACGGCCGCAAGGGCCAGCACACAGGTCAGGACACTCAGCTTCATTCTCATCATTCTACAGGCCACTCAGTACCTGTTCGGCGTGCCCCTCGGGCTTGACGTTACCGAAGATGCGCGCGATTTTGCCGTTTTCGATGACGAAAGTGGTCCGCGCCACTCCCATCACCTTCTTTCCGTACATGTTCTTCTCTTTCATCACGCCGTATTTATTGGCGATGGCCTTGTCGGCATCGGCCAGCAGCGGGAAGCTCAGATCGAACTTCTCCTTGAACTTCGCCTGCGCCTTGACAGTGTCGGGGGAGATCCCGATCACGGTCACGCCCTTCTTTTTGAACTTCTTCACCGTGTCGCGAAATTCGCAGGATTCGATCGTGCATCCGGGCGTATTGGCGCGCGGATAGAAGTAGAGCACGATCGTCTCGCCCTGATGGTCCGCGAGGCGGAACTCCTCGCCTGTGTCCGTCTGGACCGTGAAATCCGGCGCCGCGTCTCCCTCTTTCAGCATGACGTCTCCTTTATGAAAGCCTGGCCTTCACCAGTTCGTTGACGGCAGCGGGATCAGCCTGGCCGCGCGAAGCCTTCATCACCTGGCCCACGAAGAATCCGAGGATCGTGACTTTCCCGGCGCGGTACTGCTCCACCTGCTTCGGGTTCGCGGCAATCACTTCATCGATCATCTTCTCGATGGCGCCCGAGTCGCTGATCTTTCTGAGCCCTTCGCGTTCGACGATCGCGCCCGCGGTGTCGCCCGTTTCGAGCATCTTCGCGAGGACATCCTTCGCCAGCTTGCCGGTCAGTTCGCCGCGCACCACGAGCCCCACCAGTTCGCCCAGATTCTTCGCCGGAATGGGCGATTCCGTGATCTCTTTACCGGCAGCTTTCAGCAATCCCGCCAGATCGCCCATCACCCAGTTGGCCGCCGTCTTCGGATCGCCCGCAACCTTCGCGACCTCTTCGTAGTACTCGCTCATGGCGCGGCTGGCCGTCAGCACCTGCGCATCGTAGTCGCGCAGCCCGTAGCTTTCGACGAACCGCGCCCGCTTGACGGCAGGCAGCTCGGGCATCGCGGCGCGCACCTCGTTCAGCCAGTGCTGGCTGACGTGCAGAGGCGCGAGGTCGGGCTCGGGGAAGTAACGATAGTCATGCGCTTCTTCCTTGCTGCGCATTCCCATGGTTTCGCCGGTTTCCGAATTGAAGAGCCGCGTCTCCTGAAAAACCTTCCCGCCGCTTTCGATCACTCCCACCTGGCGCGCCACTTCGTAATCGATTGCCTGCTTCAGGAACCGGAACGAATTGAGATTCTTGGTCTCGGTACGCGTGCCGAACTTCTCCGCGCCCTTGAGCCGCACCGAAACGTTGGCATCGCAGCGCAGATGGCCCTTCTCCATGTCGCAGGTGGAGGCTTCGACGAACTGCAGCGTCTGCTTCAGCTCCGTCAGATAGGCGAAGGCTTCGTCCGAAGAGCGCATCTCCGGCTCGCTCACGATTTCGATCAGCGGGGAACCGCACCGGTTCAGATCCACATAGGTAAAGCGATCCGAATCGCGGAAGCCTTCATGCTGGCTCTTGCCCGCATCGTCTTCCATGTGGATACGCGTGATGCCGATGCGCTTCTTCGCACCCTCGACCTCGATCTCGACCGCGCCGAACTCGGCCAGCGGCTCGTCATACATCGAGATCTGATATCCCTTCGGCGAATCGGGATAGAAGTAATTCTTGCGGGCGAAACGCGAGACCGTACGGATCCGGCAGTTGAGAGCCATCGAAGCCCGCAGCGCGAGATCCACAGCCTCGCGGCTCAGCACCGGCAGCGCGCCCGGCAACCCGAGACAAACCGGGCAGACATTCGTATTCGGCGCCGCGCCGAAACCGGTGGCGCAGCCGCAGAAAATCTTGGTGCGGGTGCCGAGCTGAACGTGAACCTCCAGCCCGATGACGACTTCGTACTTTGCAATGGCTTCCGGCGAAGCAAGAGTTGGCATCAACCTTACAGAATAGCGGCAGGACTGCGCCGCAAGCCCCTGAAATTACGATTTATTGACAGCATGTTCACAACAGCCGGAACTATCATGGTACTGACGCCCCATGCTCCGGCGCCTCTGGATTCTCCTCTTCCCGCTGCTTGGCGCCGCGCAGACCCCCTCGAAGCCGGCCAATCCGTATGTCGGCAGCGAAGTCTGCAAGACGTGCCACGCCGATGTCTGGCTGAACTTCTACAAGAACCCGCACTTCAAATCGATTGCCTCAGGCAAAGAAGCTCCCGAAAAGACCGGCTGTGAAGGCTGTCACGGCCCAGGTGGAAACCACGTGGCGGCGCGCGGCGGCAAGGCGACCATCGGCGCGTTTTCCAACTTCACGGCGCAGCAGACGCTCGACACCTGTCTCGCCTGCCACTCAAAAGATATCTCGCGCGCCAATATCCGCCGCTCGGCCCATACCGAAGCCGACATCGCCTGCAACAGTTGCCACTTGATCCACAAACCCGCGACCCCGAAATTCCTTCTCGCGAAACAGCAGTCTGAACTCTGCTACACCTGCCACGCGTCCCAGCGCGCGCAGTTTGAAATGCCCTCGAAGCATCGCGTCAACGAAGGGTTCATGCAGTGCACGGATTGCCACAATCCGCATGGTTCGGCAGGGTCGTCCGGTTTCGTAACCGCTTCGGCAGGCGGCGGCTCAGCCATGCTGCAGCCGGCGTTCGATAACGAAGAACCCTGCCTCAAATGCCACGCCGACAAGCGCGGGCCGTTCGTCTTCGAACACGCCAGCGTCAAGGTGGAAGGCTGCGAAGGCTGCCACCTGCCCCACGGCACAACCAACGCGAAGCTGCTGAAACGGCCCGTGGTCTATACCATCTGTCTCGAGTGCCACAACGGCGCGCAGGGCTTCGGACGCGAAAACACCTCCGTCTTTCTCACGCCGAGCACGCACAATCTGCTCGATCCCAAATTCCAGCGCTGCACGCTTTGCCATATCCGCATTCACGGCTCGAACAGCGACCCCAACTTCCTGCGATGAAAGTGCTCTGCAAATTCGCGCTGCTCGCGCTGCCCTCTCTCCTCTGGGCTCAGCAGACCGTCGCGCCCACGACGGGTGAAACGACCGGTTCCGTCCGCGGCGATAATGCCGGCGATTACAACATCGTGCAGTCGTGGGAACTCGGTTATCGTTTCGCTGAAATCGGCGGCGATGAAGGCAAGTACCGCAGTGACGTGAACTACGGCAACGGCATCCGGCTGCTCGGCGGCTCGATCACCATCAACTCGCGCGACGGCCATGGAAGCTGGTTCGATGCCATTTCGCTCACCACGCAGGGCCTCGGCAACGATCCCTACGAATCCGCCACGCTGCGCGTCGAGAAGAACCGCTGGTACCGCTACGACCTGCTCTGGCGCTCGAACGATTACTTCAACCCGGCCCTGACGGTCGCAAACGGCGAGCATCTGGAAGACACGGCCTACCGGCTCCAGGATCACGAAGTCACGCTCTTCCCCGAGAGCTGGTTCCGTGTTCGCGCGGGTTACAGCCGCACCACGCAGGATGGCCCGGCGCTCACCACCACCCAGCAGTTCGATCCGCAGGGTGACGTTTTCCCGCTCTTTGCGAACATTCGCGAGGGATACAACGAATACCGGCTCGGCGCGGATATCACGCGCAGGGGCTTCCGGCTCTCGATTCTGCGCCGCTGGGAATTCTTCAAAGAGGATTCAACCAGCCAGACCCTTACTCCGCTGGCTGGCACCGCGACTCCGTTCGGCGGCGCGGTCCTGCCTGATTCGTCGGTGCTCACGAGCTTCCAGACCGCCCAGCCTTATCGCGGCAAAACGCCGGGCTGGCTCGGCAATCTCTACGCCGAAGGCAAATGGATCGCGGTGAACGCGCGCATCAGTTACGCGGGCGGGCGCGGCGATTTCGTGCAGAACGAACTCGCCATGGGAATCGACCGCTTCGGCGCCGCGCAGAATCGCCAGGTGGTTGTCGAGGGCAACGGCGACCGGCCGGTTCTCTCCGGCGATCTCAACATCACGGTGTTTCCGTCATCGCGGGTCAGCGTGATCAATGCAACCTCAGTTTCCGACACGCGCATCTCCGGCGACAATTCCTTCGTCGAGATCAACGACGCAACCCTGACGACCCAGACTCTGGCGTTCCAGTACCTCGCGATGCGGCTCATCACCAACGCCACCGATGTGCGCTACCGGGTGTCGAAGAAGTTCGACGCTTTCGCGGGGTTCCGCTATTCGAACCGGCTGATTCAATCGACCGAAGACAGCACGACGCCGGGCTCGCCGTTCCAGGGAATCTCGGCGCAGCAGACCAATCAGCTGCGGGCGGGCGTCGCGGGTTTCAACTGGATGCCGTTTCCGGATCTCCGCGTTCATGCCGAAACGGAAGTTGGCCGCAATGACATGCCGTTCACGCCGGTCAGCCCTGGCAACTACAACGTGATCCGCGGCCGCGTGCGCTACGCGAAGCGCACTTACTCGCTCACGGGCGGGTATCAGGAAAACTACAACAACAACTCCATCCAGATCACGGCCTACAGTTCGCACTCGCGCAACTACAATGCCGATGCCACCTGGAATGCGAAATCCTGGCTGACCTTCGATGCTTCTTATTCGAAGCTGCATCTCGACACCATCGGCGGCATTCAGTTCTTTGCGGGATCGCCTCGGGCGACGCTGATCACGGGGGAAGAATCGATCTATATCAGCAACATTCACGCCGGTAACTTCAGCGCGCGCATTCCGATTACCAGGTACGCCGATCTCTACCTCGGCTATACCATCACACGAGATACAGGAGACGGCACAAGTCAATCCTCACCGGTCGTCTACAATCCGTTCACTGGCACACCTTTCTTTCAGAACTTCACGCAGTCGTTCCCGCTCCTTTACGAAACGCCGCTCGTCCGCCTCTCCGTGCGCATCAATTCGAAGCTGCGCTACAACGTCGGCTATCAGTATTACGGCTATCACGAAGACTTCGAGATCCTCTCGCAGTATCAGAACTACCACGCCAACACCGGCTTTACGAGTCTCCTCTGGTCTTTTTAGTGTGATGTACCTGCGCCTTCAGAGACTGAGTGGAAACTCAGGTCAGAGACTTTGCTCCGAAGCTGCCTCTGAGGAAAACCGGGACAGACTCCTTTTTCGCGTTACAAAACTTCTGCGTGAGAGCCAGGACGGCGCGAAAAAGGTTGTCTGTACCGGATTTTCCGGACCACGCTCGCAGCCGAATACCCGTG
>Ga0187771_10002639_pt1 | contig 12401 bp, 12 predicted proteins | sample 0116_SJ02_MP15_1_FD_133139 | JGI IMG/M metagenome (GOLD analysis project Ga0187771, IMG submission 133139) | Tropical peat soil microbial communities from peatlands in Department of Meta, Colombia - 0116_SJ02_MP15_10_MG | ecosystem: Environmental > Terrestrial > Soil > Wetlands > Peat | place... | reverse complement strand
GCGCAGCACCCAATTTCTTTAGCTATCCACAACAACGCCGGCCGATTACCCCATCTGGGAATTTGGCGGGGTGCATCCTTTGCAGAGTTGATTCTGAATCAGCAAACGGGCTTTGGCGAGCCCTGCAAAGGAGCACCCCATGGCAACAAGACTACCTGCTTCGCAGCGCACACGTGAAGAGAGCTCACGGCATTAATCGAAGGGCGCGCTTCGATGATCCGATCGGTTGCGGCTAGCACCAGATTGAAGCTGATGCCGGGATGGACGGCGTTGAACCTTGTGATCAGCGAAGGCAAGAAGTTGCTCACCAATCCTTCCATGGCGTAGATTGTCACTTCACCGACCTGGAGCCCCTTGAGATCGTCGATCGCCGCCTGCGCGCGGCCTATATCGCGGAAGATCGATTGCATGTGCTGGGCGAGTAGGCGACCGGCAGCTGTCGTGACAACGCCGCTCGACGTACGCTCCAGAAGCCGTAGCTTCAGTTCGCGCTCGAGTATCGCGATCTGGCGCGAGATCGCCGACGGTGCGATATGCAAACGATCCGCGGCCTTGCGGATCGATCCGCATTCTTGCATGACGTGAAAGTAACGCAGCGATTCGAGCTTCATTTTAAACCGGGATGTGCTCAGACATATTATCGCAAAAAAAGCTCTCAGCGAGCGGTTGTAGCCGACTGGTCGGGGATGGCATTAAGGGTGTTCTCAGGATTGACCGCAAACCAGTTCTTATTGGTGGTTCAGTCCGTGGATCGTATCTCCATCGAGGCAAAGGAGCGGCCGAAGAACGAGAGCCGCCACTCGTATCATCGTCTCTCATGGCCCACCCGATTTGCTTGATTGACGGCCGGCTCTCCGCGCAGCACACGGATAATGTCTTTCGCTGCCGTCATGCCCATGCGGTACATTGCCTCGTCGGTGAGAGCTGCGCTGTGCGGTGTGATGATGACGTTGTCGCGGCCGATGAGGGGGTTGTCGGCGCGAGGCGGCTCGTCCTCCAATACATCGAGTGCGGCGCCGGCAAGGTGTCCGCTCGTGAGCGCTGCCGCCAGCGCGGTTGTTTCGACCAAGCCGCCGCGTGCGGCGTTAATGAGAAACGCGCCGCGTTTCATCTGCCCGATACGCTGTGCGTCCAATAAGTGTCGCGTCTGTTGTGTCAGCGGTACGTGAAGCGTCACAAAGTCCGATTGGCGCAGCAGGTTTTCGAGGGGCACTCGGCGCGCATTGGGCGCCGCATCGGGGCCAGCATGCGGATCATGGCCGAGTACCGACATATCAAAAGCCTGCACGGCAATTTCGGTTATGCGGGAGCCGATGCGCCCGAGACCGATGACCCCGAGGGTACGTCCGAAAAGATCGATGCCGAGGTATCTATCACGCGACGCCCAGTCGTGCCCGTGGACGGCCCGATTCAACGGCGCCATGCGGTGGGCAAGGGCGATCATGCCGCCGACTACATGCTCGGCGACTGACTCCGTATTGGCATCTGGCGTGAAGGTGACCGGGATGCCGAGCTCTGAGCATATGTCGACGGGGATGTAGTCGAGACCGACGCCGTGCCGTGCGACGACGCGGAGTTTCTTGCCCGCTCGGATTGCGGCCGGGCTGACCGGCATGCGCACCAGTAGGGCATCCGCGTCGACGATCTCGCGCTGCAGCCCAACCTCGTCTGCCTGTTGCAGCACGCGTAATTCAGCCGCACCGCGCAGAAGGGCCATTGCCTCGGGATGTATCGTGTGGGTTAGCAGGACGACCGGGCGCATACAGTTTCCTTCGCTTGACAGAGCGAGCAAAAGAGAACAAGCATCTAGACAACTAGTCAACTAGTTGGCCAGGATGCCTCTAAATACCCGTACACCTGCCGTTCAGGCCTACGAACAGATCAAGGGCAGCATCCTTGATCTCCGCTACAAGCCCGGCGACAAGCTTTCGGAAGCCCGCTTGGCCGACGAGCTCCAGCTCGGCCGCTCGCCAATTCGTGCGGCGCTGGCCCGGCTAGAAGGCGAGGGTTGGATCAGGGTCTTGCCGCAGAGCGGCACCTTCGTCCGTGAGCTGTCGCAGCAGGAGGTGGAGGACATTGCCGAACTCCGGCTTCTGCTCGAGGCCCATGCAGCGCAGCAGGCTGCCGAACGCATCGGCGCGAACGATTTGAAGGTACTGCGCGCCGAATTCGAAACCTTGAAGGCGATGGGCGTCGACGGCCACTTCGACGAATTCCTGCGCGTCGACGATCGTTTTCACACGACGCTCTATCGCGTCGCGGGTAACCGGCGCGTCGCCGACATCCTCGGCAATTTGCGCGACCAGATTCACTGGATCCGCGTCGCCAACGCCATCCTGCCCGGTCGCGTCGCGGAATCGCTGAACGAGATGGACCGCGTGCTCGTCGCGCTTGAACGTCATGACGGCGCCGCGGCAGCGGAAGCCATGCGTGGCCATATCGGCAATATCGCGCAATCCTTCGCAGCCACGGCCGTCGGAAAGGTCGATGGTAATGAATGACGCGCGGCAGCCGATCCTGACCAGCAGGGCGCCCAAGGGCCGCGGACCCTTCTCCCAGGCGCTGCGCGTCGGGCAATTCGTCTTCGTGTCCGGGCAGGGGCCACTCGATCCGGCGACGAATGCGCCGATCCTTGGCACGTTCTCCGAGCAGGTGCATCGGACTTTCGACAATCTTGAGGCCGTGTTGGCCGCCGCCAATCTGAATTTGTCGGATCTCGCTAAGGTAACAGTCTATTTGAGCGATCTCGAAAACATTCCCGCGTTCAACGTCATCTACGAGAAGCGCGTGCCATCGCCGTTCCCGGCCCGCACGCTAGTGCAGGCGGGACTGCGTGGCATCGATGTCGAGATCGACGTCATCGCCGTCGATCTGCGGATGGCCGCGGCGGAGCAGACATCATGAGCGCGCCGGTGTACTGGATCGGCGCCGACATCGGCGGCACGTTCACGGATCTCTTCGTGATCGATCGCGCCAGCGGAGCGTGCCTAACGGGAAAGATCCTCACTGACCACGCCGATCCGACCAACAGCATCGTCAACGGCCTGAAAACGCTAGCCGAGCACGAGGCGATTGATCTGTCGCAGGCTGAGCGCGTCTTCCATGGCACCACATTGGTGACGAATGCGGTGCTGCAGCGTCGCGGCGCGCGCAGCGCGCTCTTGGTCACTGAGGGCTTCCGCGATGCTGTCGAGATCGGAACCGAACATCGGTTCGATCTCTACGATCTCGACCTGGACAAGCCGAGGCCGCTAGTGCCTCGTCGCTGGCGGCGCGCCGTCAAGGAGCGAATCCTCGCCGATGGCACGATCGAATGCGAGCTCGATCGCGCGCAGGTCGAACGCGAGGTAAAGGACCTGCGGGGGCAGGGCGTCGAGGCCTTCGCTGTCTGCTTGCTGCACGCTTATCTCAATCCTGAGCACGAGCGCGCGGTCCGCGACGTTATCCACGAGATTGCGCCGAACGTTCACGTATCGTTGTCGTCGGACATCGCGCCGGAGATCCGCGAATACGAACGCGGATCGACCGTGTCGATCAACGCCTATGTCGCGCCGATCGTCGCGCCCTATCTGCATACGCTTGGCCAGCGCTTGAAGGGCATGGGCATTCAGGCGCAATTGCTGATCATGCAGTCGAACGGCGGCATTTGCTCGCCGAGGGTCGCGGCGCAGCATCCTGTGCGGCTCCTCGAATCAGGCCCCGCCGCCGGAGCCATCGGCGCGGCGCACATCGCCAGGACTACCAAGGAGGACAAGGTCCTCTTCTTCGACATGGGCGGCACGACTGCTAAGGCCTTCATCCTCGACGATGGCCGGCCACTGCTCGCGCGCAAGCTGGAAGTGGCGCAGGTCTATCGTTTCAAGCACGGCAGTGGCTTGCCGGTGCAGACGCCGGCAATCGAGATGATTGAGATAGGCGCGGGCGGCGGCAGCATCGCGCATATCGATCGTCTCGGCCTCCTGAAGGTCGGGCCAGAGAGTGCCGAATCCGAGCCCGGGCCCGCCTGCTACGGCCGCGGCGGCACGCGGCCGACCGTCACCGATGCCGACCTCGTCCTCGGCTACATCGGCGCCGACAGCTTCCTAGGCGGTCGCATGAAGCTCGACGGCGAGGCCGCGCGCCGCGCGATCGCCGAACACATCGCGACGCCGCTCGCCATGTCGGTCGAAGAGGCCGCCTGGGGCATCCATCAGGTGGTCAACGAGAACATGGCCGCGGCGGCGCGAATACATCTGCTCGAGCACGGTCGCACTCCTGAGCGCTACAGCATGATCGCCTTCGGCGGCGCCGGCCCGACCCACGCCTACGGTGTCGCCAAGGCCCTGAAGCTGCCGCGCATCGTTGTACCGTTGCAAGCCGGCGTTGGCAGTGCCTTCGGCATGTTATGCGCGCCGGTCGCCTTCGAGATGGCACAAAGCCGGACGGTCGCGCTCGACGCAGTGGACTGGCCGGAGACCGCGCAGCTGCTTGATCGCATGATCGAGGAGTGCCGCGTCAACGTAGTGTCGGCCGGTATCGACTCCGACGCGACGAGTATCCATCGCTCGGCCGATTTGCGCTATCGCGGCCAGGGACACGAGATCCAGGTCCATCTGGAAGGACTCCCCTGGCCGAACGTGAGCAGCGAGGCGGTCCGCGCGCGCTTCCTCGCCGAATATCGCCGCCTCAATGGCGTCGACGGACCCGAGCTGTCGATCGACGTCATCACCTGGCGCGCAAGCGTGCGTGGGCCGGACCCCAACCTGCCACTGGTGGCAAGCAATGTCGCCGCGGAGCTGCAGTCGGCGGACGGTAGCCGGCCGGTTTATTTTGCGGAAGCCGGTGGCTTCGTGTCGGCCCGCATCGTCTCCTCATCCTCGTTGAAACCAGGCGATCGGATCGGCGGTCCGGCCATCGTCGAGCTAGGCGACGCGAGCGTCACGGTGGGCCCCGCTGCCATGGCGAGCTTCGGTGCCGATGGGCTCATCCGGCTCGAACTGACTGACGGAGAGCAGTGACCGCGATGCAGGCCTACATTCTCGAGATCCTCTGGAACCGGCTGCTCTCGATCGCAGAAGAGCAGGCGCAGGTTCTGATGCGCACGGCGTTTTCGACCATCGTGCGTGAGGCTGGCGACCTGTCCGCCGCGATCTTCGACTGCCGCGGCCGCATGGTGGCGCAGGCGCGCACCGGCACGCCTGGGCACATCAACACGATGGCGCGCGGCATGCGGTACTTCCTCGAGGAGTTTCCGCTCGACACGATTGAGCCCGGCGACGTGCTGATCTCCAACGACGCCTACAAGCTCGCCGGCCAGCTCAATGACATGTGTGTCGTCACGCCGGTGTTCCACCGCGATCGCGTAGTCGGATTTTTCGCGAGCTGCTGTCACATGGTGGACATCGGCGGCGTCGGCCTGACCGCGGATGCGCGCGAAGTCTTTGAGGAGGGGCTACTGGTGCCTTTCTCGAAGTTCCACGTTCGGGGTCTCGAAAATCGAGACGTCGCCCGCTTCATCAAATCGAACGTGCGCGCGCCTGACGAAGTCATCGGCGATATTTATGCGCAGATCTCCGCCGGCGAGGTGGGGGCGTTGCGCCTGAAGCAGTTGCTGGAGGAGTTTACGCTCGACGACATCGAGGCCTTGTCGGACGAGATCATCACCCGCTCCGAGCGGGCGACACGCGACGCGATTAAGGAGTTTCCGGAGGGACGCTTCGAATTCAGCTGCATGAACGACGGATTCGATCAGCCGATCCCACTGCAGGTGGTGATCGAACGGCAAGGCGACACCATGGTCGTCGACTTCGACGGCAGCGCGCCGGCGCTGCCGCGCGGCATCAACGTGCCGCTCGCGTACACGACTGCCTATTCATCCTATGCCATCAAATGCATCGTCGCGCCGGACGTGCCGAACAATGAGGGTAGCCTGACGCCGGTCGAGGTGCGCGCGCCAGCGGGTTCGATCCTCAATCCGCAGCATCCGGCGCCGACCGCGGCCCGGCACATCATCGGACACTTTTTGCCCTCGGTGATCTTCGGTGCGCTCGAGCACGCGGTGCCCGACAAGGTGCCGGCCGACAGCGCGGCCGGGTTGTGGGTGACGCAATTGACGGGCCGCCAGCGCAACGGCAGCAACTTCGCCTTCGCATTCTTCGCCTGCGGCGGTATGGGCGCGCGCCCGACCAAGGATGGCCTTTCGGTGACGTCGTTCCCGTCAGGCATCCAGAACGTGTCGACCGAGGTGATCGAATCGGTTGCGCCAATCGTCTTCCATCAGCGCGAGTTGCGGCCCGACTCGGGCGGGGCAGGCCAATACCGCGGCGGCCTCGGCCAAATTATCCGCTTTGAAGTCCGTACCGACGGCCCCTGCAGTTTGTCGAGCATGTACGACCGCATCGTCTACGCGCCGCGCGGTTCGCAAGGCGGGGCCGCCGGCGCCGCCGGCGCGGTGCTACTCGCCGGCGAAGCCTCACTGTCGCCGAAAGGCAGGTCGACCGTGCCGCCGGGCAAGGAGATCACGCTGCTGCTGCCGGGCGGCGGCGGATATGGCCCCGCGGCGCAGCGGCCGATGACCGTCGTCGAAGAGGATGTCGTCGACGGCTACGTCAGCCGGAAAGCCGCGGACGAATTTGTGAAACTGGAAGGCAAGTGATCGTCTCTAAACAGTGATTGGAGGGTGACTATGAAGCAGCTTCTCGCGTCCGTTGCCGCACTGGTCTTGTTGGCGGCGGCCGGCCCGGCCTCCGCCGAGGTCAAGCTCGGCGTTATCGCCGGCCTGTCGGGTGTGGGCACGTCCTACGGCATCGGCATTCGGCAGGGCGCCGAAATGGCAGTGAAGGAAATCAATGACGCCGGCGGAGTCGGCGGTCAGAAGATCGATCTCGTGGTGGTCGATGATGCCAGCAATCCGGCGCAGTCGGTGACCGCGATGCAGCGTCTAGTCAGTGATGGCGTCGATATCGTTGTCGGCGGCTGGGGCAGCTCGCAGGTGCTTGCGAATATGGAAGTGTCCGAGCGCGCTGGCATTCCCTACGTGATCGTCGGCGCGACCAACCCGAACATCACGACCGAGAAGAACAGGTGGAGCTTCCGCGTCATCCAGACCGACAGCGTGATGGCGAAACAAATCGCCGAGTCAGCGGTCGGCCCGCTGAAAATGAAACGGATCGCGGTCATGAACGACTCCAATGACTACGGGGTCGGTAACCGCGAGGTGTTTGTCGCCGCGCTGAAGAAGCTCGGCCTCGAGCCCGTCGAAGTCCAATCATTTCAGTCGTCGGATAAGGACTTCACCAGCCAGCTGGCACGCATTCGTGCCGCCAATCCGGACGGCATCGCCATCTTCGGCACAATTCCGGCCGCACCCGCAATCATGAACCAGGCCCGCGACTTCGGCATCAAGGCTCGCTTTATCGGCACAGGCGGCCTCGCCAACGAGAACCTAATAACGTTGGCGCCGAAAGCGTCGCAAGGCACAGTCCTGACGACCTATTTCGACGAAGACGTCGACGCGGACGCCAAGGCCTGGGCGGAGCGGTACGTTAAGGAATTCTCCGGTGGTGCGCAGACGCCGCGTCCGGTTCTCGCCGCCTGGGAATATCGCGCGATCAAGTTCATCGTCGCGCCATGCCTGGCGAAGAATGGCGTCGATAAGGCCAAGGTGCGTGATTGCATCGCCGGCTTCAAGGGTAAGCTGTTTGCGCTGCCAGGCGAGGCCAAGTTCGACAAGACCGGCCAGCTCGAGCAGGAGCCGGTGCTGGTGGAGGTACGAGGCGATGCGTTCCGCGGCTTTAAGGCCAACTAAGCATCGCGCCTGAACGAGAGAGTAGCCGGCATGCTTGCTCAGATCCTAGTGGGCGGAGTGGCGACCGGCTGCATCTACGCAATCGTCGGCCTTGGGTTCACGCTAGTCTACCGCTCCATGCGGATGGTCAACTTTGCCCAAGGCCAAATCTTTATGGCGGGCACTTTCCTCGGACTCGTCATCGCCGATCATTTCAAATTGCCGGCCGTGCCGCTGATCCTTGTCGTCGGAGCGGCCGCCTTCGTTATCGGGCTAATCGTCGAGAAGCTGATCTTCCGCAGGCTTTATCACAATCATGAGGTGTTTGTCGTCGGCTCGATCGGGCTCGGCATCGTCCTCACCAACGCCATCCGCATCTTCTTTCCGGAGCCGGTGCCATTTCCGAAAGTGTTCGGCACGGGAATCGTGACATTCGGTGGCGCCTTTTTCCAGATCTCCTATGTCTGGGTGGTCGGGCTCACCGTGCTGCTGGTTCTCGGCCTGCACGTCCTGTTCGCCTACACCAAGATCGGCCGCGGGCTGCGCGCCGTCGCCGCCGATACCGAAATGGCGGGCGCGGTCGGCGTCGACGTACGCAAGTCGATTGCGCAGACTTTCGGCCTTAGCTTCGCCGTCGCGGCGATCGCCGGCGTACTGATCGGGCCGCTCTATTTCGTATCGTTCGACATGGGCGACATGATTGGGTTGAAGGCCTTCAGCGCGGCGGTGTTTGGCGGCATCAACAGCATTCCGGGCACGATCATGGGCGGCGTGATCATTGGCCTCCTCGAGAATCTTGCCGGCGGTTATGTGTCGTCCTCCTACAAGGACCTCGTCGCCTTCGTCATTCTTCTGCTGACGCTGCTAGTGCGGCCGAACGGCCTGCTCGGCAGCGAGACGCCGGTGAAAGTGTGACGCGATGGGCACGCCAACGATCATCATCGCGGTCGTGGCGCTGCTGGCGGTGCCAGTCCTCGCCCCGACCTATATCGTCCATATCGCCACCTTCGTCGCCATCTACACGCTGCCCGTTATCGGCCTCGGCTTTGTCAGCGGCTTCACCAACCGCATCTCGCTCGCGCAGGGCGCGATCTTCGGTATCGGCGCCTATGTGACCGGCCTTTTGACCACGAAATTCGGTTGGTCGCCGGCCACTGCTTTCGTACCGTCAGTCGCCGGCGCAGTTGTGGTCGCGACCGCCCTAGGTGCGCCGGCCATGCGCCTCGCGGGCCTCTATTTCGTCATGGCGACTATCGCCATCCATCAGATCGTCTGGACCGTGCTGATGAACTGGATCGACGTAACCAGTGGCCCGCAGGGCGTGCGCTCGATTCCGTCGCTGTCCATCGGCTCGATCTCGCTCGACACGCCGGAGCGCTATTATTATGCGGCCCTCGCTTTTGCGCTAACATCCCTTGTCCTGGCTTACCGTATCGTGTCGAGCCGCCTCGGCTTGCACCTGCGCGCGCTGTCGGACGACGAACTGGCGGCATCGATGTCGGGCGTTCCGATTTTCCGCGCGAAAGTCGTCGCGCTGGCGCTAAGTGCAGCGTGGGCCGGCACGGGCGGCTTCCTTTATGCGCATTACATGCGCTTCATCCACCCGGAAATGTTTACGCTCGAGCCGTCGATCCTGTTCCTGACCATGGCGATGTTCGGTGGCTACCGCTCGCTGATCGGCATGGTCATCGCCACCGCGGTGCTCGAATCCGCCACCGAATATCTGCGGCCGTTCGGCGAATTCCGCATGATCGCTTACGGCCTCATCTTGCTGTTCGGGATGATGTTCTTCCCAAAAGGCATCCTGACATTGGTGCCAGACGTCCGCGGCTGGATGGCCCGGCTACTGTCAGCCGGCGCGCGGAGCTAAGCCATGCTGCGCGTCGACAACGTCTCGCTCAGTTTCCGTGGCGTGCGCGCGCTCGATGGCATCGACCTGTCGGTCGGGAGGGATGAGATCGTCGGCATTATCGGCCCCAACGGCTCCGGCAAGAGCACCCTGTTCAATGTCATCTCTGGCGTCTATCGCGCGGACGCCGGCGATGTTTTTCTCGACGGCCAATCGATTAAGGGGCTCGGCCCTTCGGAGATCGTCGGACGCGGGCTGGCACGCACGTTCCAGAACAAGCGCCTTTTCGGCAGTATCAGCGTGCTCGAAAACGTCATGGTGGCCGCATTCCGCCACCAGACGGGCAGCGCCTTCGCCGATGTGTTCGGACTGGCGAGCGGATGGCAGGGTGCCCGAGGCAGTGAGCAGGTCGCGCGCGAATGCCTGGAACTCGTCGGCCTGGCGGAAGCCGCCGATATTGTGGCGCGCGATCTTCCCTTCGGCGCGCAGAACCGCCTTGAGATAGCGCGGGCGCTCGCCGCCAAGCCTAAGCTACTGCTGCTCGACGAGCCGGCGGCCGGCCTCAATCCAGCGGAGCGCAAGGACATCAGCGCGCTGGTCGAGACCGTGTTTGCGCGCGGAGTGAGCATTCTGCTGGTCGAGCACGACGTGCGGCTGGTGACCGGTCTGTGCTCGCGCGTTATCGCGCTCGACCACGGCGAGAAGATCGCCGACGGCGCGCCGGCCAACGTCGTCGCCGATCGCCGCGTGCAGGAGGCCTATTTCGGTTCGGAGGAGGGGAGCGATGCTGATACCGCCGCCTGACGCCTCCGGCGTGCTGCTGTCCGTGAATGGGCTGAGGGTGAGCTACGGCAAGGTCGCCGCCGTCCAGGGCGTGTCCTTCAGCCTGCGCAAGGGCGAGGTGCTCGCCATTCTCGGTGCCAACGGTGCCGGCAAAAGCTCGATCGTGCGCGCGCTGATGGGCCTGGCGCCGATCGCCGGCGGTACGATTACATTGAACGGCGAGACCATCAACGATCTGCGCGCCGAGCGGCGCATCGCACTCGGCCTCGCTTATTCGCCCGAGGGACGCCGCGTGTTCGGCGATCTCACGGTGCACGAGAACCTGCTGATGGGCGGCTATCTGCTGCGGGGTGCGCGCGAGCTGGCCGCCAGGATCGACGAGGCCTATGTGCTGTTTCCGCAGCTGTCGGAACGACGGGGCCAAGTGTCGGCGACCCTGTCCGGCGGTGAGCAGCAGATGCTGGCCATCGCTCGCGCGCTGGTCCGCGGGCCGTCATTGCTTCTGCTCGACGAGCCGTCGCTCGGCCTCGCGCCTGTGATGGTTAAGGTCATCTACGAGACCATCCGGCGCATCCGTGACGCCGGGATCACCATCCTGATCGCTGAGCAGAGCGCGCACGTCGCGCTAAAGGTGGCGAGCCGTGTGCTTGTCCTTGAGACGGGGCGCGTTGCGTTCGCGGGCGACGCCGACGCGCTGGCCCTCGAGGCCGGCATCAAAGAAGCCTATTTCGGCGCGGCGTCCTGAATAGACGCGGCCAGGAGGAAATACCGATGAAGATCGCCGATATCACCGCACATGCGCTTTCGTTCCCCGTATCGGACAAGGGCACCGTCGCGCTAGGGATTGGTCGCGCGGTGAAGCGCGACACCGTCGTCGTCAAAGTCACAACCGAAGATGGCATCGTCGGCTACGGCGAGGCGCATCACGGCCGCGCGCCCGGCGCTGTGGCGCATCTCGTCAACACGACTTTGCGCCAGCTCGTGCTCGGCCGCGACGCTAGCGACGTGGTCGGCGTCTGGCAGGCGGTCTACCAGATGCAGCTCAACAGCCACGGCATGGGCGCTGCCACTGCGATGGGTCTGAGCGGCATCGACATGGCGCTGTGGGACATTCGGGCAAAAGCGGCCGGTTGGCCGCTCTATCGCCTACTCGGCGGCGCGCCGCGCGCCATCCGCGCCTATGCCGGCGGCATCTCGCTCGGCTTTCAACCGCCCGCCGATCTGATCGACGAGGCCCTAGGACTGGTGACGCAGGGCTACCGGGCGCTCAAGCTGCGCATCGGCGATACGGTCGGGCGCGACCGCGAGCGGGTCGAGAAAGTCAGGAATGCGCTAGGCCCCGAGATCGACATTCTGGTCGACGCGAATGCCGCCTACAGCTACGACGATGCGCGCCGCATGATGCCGATTCTTGATGCTTGCGGCGTCGGCTGGCTGGAGGAGCCATTTGCCGCGCACGATCATCGCAATTATGCCGACGCCGCGCGGTTCGGCCGCACGCCGCTCGCCGCAGGCGAGAACCATTACACGCGCTTCGAGTTTCACCGGTTGATCGAGGACCGCGCTATCCGCATTCTGCAGCCGGACCTATCGAAGACTGGCGGACCAACCGAAGCGTTGCGCATCGCCGCGATGGCATCGGCGTGGAAGCTGCCGATCAATCCGCATTCCTCGACGACCGGCATTAATATGGCAGCGACCATCCATTTCCTGTGCGCGATCGACAATGGTGGCTTTTTCGAAGCGGACGTGGCGCGTGAGAACCTGTTTCGCGACCGGCTTTGCAGCTCGCCATTTGCCGTTGATGCGCAAGGCTGCGTGCATCCCCTGGAGAAGCCCGGGATCGGAGTTGAGGTCGACGAGAACTTCATCAAGGCTCATCCGGTGATCGAGGGACCTTGCTACGTCTAGGGGCCGAAAACCGTTAACCAAATCCCTCCAAGAGGGCCGATCGGGCCCACTTGTGGCGCCGAGCGGACCTTCGGCCTCACGTTGGTCTAATGT
>Ga0187771_10002638_pt1 | contig 12402 bp, 8 predicted proteins | sample 0116_SJ02_MP15_1_FD_133139 | JGI IMG/M metagenome (GOLD analysis project Ga0187771, IMG submission 133139) | Tropical peat soil microbial communities from peatlands in Department of Meta, Colombia - 0116_SJ02_MP15_10_MG | ecosystem: Environmental > Terrestrial > Soil > Wetlands > Peat | place... | reverse complement strand
TAGGCGCCTAAACCAATCTTAATATGAACCAAAATAAGGTGACTAGTACTATATTTCGAACAACGGTATCAACCGGACGGCGCGGAAACATGTGCTTATATCGCCAGTACTGCCATCCGCAAGTTACTATATATAAGGCGGTGCTGGTTATCGCGAGCGTTAACTCTTTCAATCGATAATATTCACCTCTTCATCATGGTACCCGGTATTAACTTGTAGGTGGAGGCGTGACCCCCCTGCCGTTCGATTTGGGTAAAGGGCCGGACAGATTCTCTTATCCAAGCGGCTGCCAGCAGGATCATTCGTTAACGTCCTCCTCTATCCATCCAGACGGAAAGCCCGGTGGCCTTTATTTTGTTTTGACAAAGACCTATAATCGCCTCTACTCAGGGCTCTTATGGCTGGTTTCCGATGGCTTTGATTCCTTCATCAACCGTAAAGGCGGTCCCGCACTTTGGATATTTTGCTTTCGTTTCCTGTCAAGGGTATTCAGCACAGCCAAGGGTAGAGGCCGCCCTAAACGCAATTGCCAGAACCAAGGTCATCAGCTTCTTTATTCCCCTTGACCTCCCTTCCATTATTGAGAAGACCTCGCTTTAGGGCGGCTTGAATATACATAAACGGGGAATTGGGTGGGTCAAGGATATTGAAGCATAAGCTCTTCGGCTTATTAGGGGCCTCTTCAGCAGGTTTTAAGGGGTTTTCCGGGGTAGAATGGAGAGGGGCCTTTCAACCAATGGGCGAAGCCCGTCTGGGGTTTTTGAGGCTCATCTGGACTCATCGGTTCCTGCCCTAGCTTGACATTTCCCTAAATTGCAGATAAGGTTCGCCTATCGCAACAACGTGGAAGGGTACCGAGTGGTGGACAGTGGTACGATCTCTGCAATTAAATCGCTTGGGAAAAGGTAATAGCAGAAAAAGAAGATCGGAATTCTTTTGATTGCAAGAGTCAAGAGGAAATTTCCTCCTTTTTTATCGGGAGAAAGCCTGAAGGAAATTTCAGAAATTGAAACCCACTTGAAGGGGGGATAAAAATGGCTCTGCCAAGAACGCTTTTATTGATCGCGGTGGTGATTCTTCTGAGCCTGAATTTCGCTTACGGGGCGGATAAAGATACGATTGTCATTGCCCAAGGAGTTGATCCTACCACCTTGGATCCTCACAACCATTACGAAACTCCGGCGTTCAACGTTTGCCTCAATATTTTTGATACCTTGCTCCAGCGGGATGATCAGGTCAAGATCGAGCCCCTTCTGGCGACGTCCTACAATATCATTAACGACACAACCTGGGAATTCAACCTGCGAAAGGGAGTGAAGTTTCACAACGGGGAAGACTTCGATGCCACCAGCGTCAAATTCAGCTTGGAACGAATGATCGATCCTAAAAATAAGCTTCGACAAGTCCAAGTGGGGCAGGTCCTAGATCATGTAGACATCATTGACCCATACAAGGTCCACCTTGTCACCAAGAAACCCTACCCGGCATTAGACGCTACACTTTGTGGCATGGGTTCCATGCTTCCCCCCAAATATGTTCAAGAGAAGGGGGCAGCCCATATCGCCCTATATCCGATTGGAACAGGGCCTTATAAGTTCGTCCGCTGGACGAAAGATGATCAGATTGTACTTCAGGCAAACGAGAATTACTGGCGGGGGGTCCCCAAGATCAAGAAAGTCATCTTCCGCCCGATTCCGGAAGCGACCACGCGGGTTGCAGGGTTGCAGACGCAGGAAGTGGATATCGTCGTGAATATTCCCCCGCACCTCGAACGCCTCATGAACTGGAAGGGCCGTTCCTTTGTTTCCAAGGTTCCAAGTGTACGGGTCATTTTCATGGCCTTTGACAATTTGAAGGGGGGACCGACAGCGGATCGCCGATTTCGCCAGGCGGTCGCCCAGGCCATTGACCTGGATACGATTATCAAGAAGGTCTTGGAAGGGAATGCGATTCGCTTGGGATCGCCTTTGACCAAATACCATTTTGGTTATGATCCGGCGATCAAATCCTACGATTATAATCCCGAAATGGCAAAAAAATTGCTGGCCGAGGCCGGTTATGCCCAAGGGGTTGATTTGGTCATCAATTCTCCGAATGGCCGCTATTTGAACGATAAAGATATCGCCGAGGCAGTAGCCGGAGATTTGCGTAAAGTGGGCATCAATGCGTCGGTAAAAATCCATGAATGGGGAAACTATGTTACCATGACCTATCGCCATACTGCAGGCCCCCTGTATCTTCTTGGATGGGGGAATACCAGTTTCGATGCCGATGGTTCTCTCTTTGGCTTGTTGCGCACCGGACAGGTTCTTTCCAGTTTTACCAACTCCAAACTGGATTCTCTTTTGGACCAGGGACAGGCCACGATGGATCAAAAGAAACGGCAGAAGATCTATTCCGAGGCCTGCAAGGTAATTAAGGATGATGTAGCCTGGGCCTTCGCCTATCAGCAGATGGATATTTATGGGGTGAACGAAAGGGTGAATTGGAAGGCCCGCACGGATGAACGGTTAGTTGTATTTGATATGTCCTTCAAAAAGTGAGGATCGATTTCCCGATAGGTCAGTGAAAATAGCAGAAATGTCGTAAGAAAAAGCGAAGACCATCTTGGAAAGACCGGATGGGAGGGTTCGCTTTTTGGGGCTTATATGTTGGGGAGTAAGCATTTGAGTGAAAACTTGCAACATCTGCCGTCTCTCTATTCTATTTTCCGATCATCGGAACCTTTCGATATGGAAATCGTTTATTGAATCGGCCTGCGTCATTTTTACCCCTAATGAGCAATCCCTAAAGCAACCCTACGCTGAACCATTGGGGAAAGAGGTTAATTCGGCGGGAGGACGAAATTTTCCGACTAAAGTGAGAGCTTCTTCCTGAATATTCCTTTGTAATATTTTGTCAAGGGATTTAGATTTTAAACTATAAGAAAGAGTTGGATATCATTTTTATTCCTTGAATTCTGGCAAAGTGGCACGATAGTGCGCCAGGAGCGCGTGATCATTTTTTTGTTTCTGCAAATTCAATAATCCTAGTAAAATTTCTCTCTTTAGAGGACGCGAAGATGGAGCATTCCACCGTGTGAAAGGAGGCAGATATGAAAAAAAGAGTAGTGAGGAAATTAGGGTTATGGGTACTACCAGTCGTTTCCATGGGCATTCTTTTAACAGCACTTCCTGTGATTGCAGAGGTTTATGATGTGGTGATTTTGAATGGCAGGGTGATGGATCCGGAGTCCAATTTGGATTCAGTGCGCAATATGGGAATATCAAAGGGAACGATAAAGGCGATTACCACGGAGGCCTTGGAAGGAAACCTAAAAATTGACGCCCGTGGATTAATTGTCTCGCCAGGGTTTATCGATATCCACGTGCACCTATTGCCTGGCCAGGATCAGATCAACTTTGCCGTTAAAGCAACAGATGGGGTGACGACGGCCCTCGACCTTGAGGCTGGAACGGAGGATGTGGATCGTTGGTATGCCATGCGAGAAGGGAAAGCAATTATCAACTATGGTGCAAGCGCAAGCCATGCAGGAGCTCGGATGATAGTGATGAAAGACCCCGGTCCCATGTTCCCGACAGGGGATGCTGCGAAGAGGGCCGCAACGGAATCGGAAATAGGAGGCATTAAGCAGCAAATCGAACAAGGCTTGGACCGTGGAGCCATCGGAATTGGCCTCCTTCTCGCCTATACGCCTGCGGCCACGCATGAAGAAATTCTCGAAATATTTCGTACGGCAAATAAGTTCAATGCACCCTGTTATGTGCATATCAAGTCAATCTATTTCGAGTCTCTTCAGGAAGTAATTGAAGCAGCAGATGCCACGCGAGGTCCGCTTCATGTGGTCCATATTAATAGCGTGGCTTTGAAGAATACTCCAAAGTTCCTTCAGGCGGTGAGTGAGGCCCGATCCCGCGGCTTGGATGTAACCACGGAATGCTATCCCTATACTGCTGCGGCAACGGGATTAGAGTCGGCACTCTTTAATGAAGGATGGCAGCAGACCCTGGGAATTACTTGCAAAGATTTAGAATGGGCGGCCACTGGGGAACGGTTGACGGAGGAAACATTCAAAGCCTACCGCCAAAAGGGTGGAATCGTCATCATGCACATGATGACAGAAGACATGATTCAATTCGCCTTGAAAAACCCTCTTACAATAGTTGCCAGCGATAGTCTCTTAATGGGCGGGAAAGGTCATCCTCGCAGCACTGGCACTTTCAGTCGTGTCTTGGGCCAGTATGTCCGTGAAAAAAAGACTCTAACGTTGATGGAGGCTCTACGTAAAACGACATTAATGCCAGCCCAGCGTCTGGAAGGACGGGTTCCAGCAATGAAAAATAAAGGCCGGATTCGTATTGGGGCTGATGCTGATATTACTGTATTTGATCCTGAAAAAGTCATAGATAAAGCTACCTTCAAAGAGCCAACAAAATATTCAGAAGGTATCAGCTATGTTTTGGTGAATGGAGTTCCTGTAATAAAGGATAGTCAACTCTTAACTGACGTCACTCCTGGGAAGCCTATTCGTGCAGGGGTAAAATAAATTGGGCTAGTTGACTAAGAGAGCTTTTTTCAATTCTCAGAGAATGAGGCAGGGCCAGAAATAGTCCTGCCTGTTTATTTTAGAATCAGGATTCGATATGGCAAACACTGGCAAGAGGGCAACGAGTACTTGCTGAAAGTGATACTTGACAAATTCCTGACAATTTCATAGACTTCCAACCGAAATCATCGATAAAGCCAAATTCCGGTCACGCTAACCCTCCTTCTCAAGAGGGGCGGCGTGGTATCTCGAATTTTTCATCTCGTAGGCTAATACTGCGGATCCAACATTAATGCGGGCATACGGGGGCCACCCGAAAAGGAGAACCAAAATGACTTTCAGCCTCTTCCTTTTTTCCCTTATCTTCGCTTTCCTCTTTCCTTCCTGGAGTCACGCGGAGAGCAAAGCCATTATTGCCGAAGGAAAATACAATATGGGAGACGGAGAGACGCCGACCGTCGCCGAAAACCGGGCCCTGGTCAATGCAAAGCGCGATGCCGTTGAGCAGGCGGGAACCTACATCGAAAGCTATTCCAAGGTCAATAATTTTCAACTTACCGCCGATGAAGTGCAGGCAGCTTCCGCAGCGATCCTAGAGGTCACCATCCTGGACAAAAAGCGCGATATCTCTGGAGATGGAGGGATTACCTTTTGGGTCAAGATTAGGGCGAACGTGAACGCCGATAACCTGCCCGGTGTCCTGAATGAGTTGAAAGAAAAAGGGGATGCACATGAAGCCAGGGAAATCAAGAAGGATTACCTGCGTCTGGAAAAAGAACTCAATGAATTGAAGGCACTCATTAAGGCTGCCGGGTCGGAAAACGAAAAGAAGCAGATACAGGCCAAATTTGCCGATCAGGAGAAGCGATTTCAGGCCAAGACGTGGTGCGAAGAAGGGAAGAAGAAATTCTTGAATAAAGAGTACGACAAGGGGATCGAAGCATTCACCTCGGCAATCGCCTTGGACCCTACGTCCGAGCAGGCTTATCGGGGGCGGGGTCTGATTTTTTTTAACCAGAAACAGTACGAACGCGCCTTGGAAAATGTGCAGAAGACGATTGATCTCGTCCCGGCGAATGCGGTCAATTGGAATAATCGGGGGTACGTCTACTACACGATGAAGCAAATGGACAAAGCCTTGGAAGACTTGAGCAAATCTATCCAATTGAAGGCGGATTATGCCAAAGCCTATACGAACCGGGGACGGGTCTATCTCGACAAAAAGGATTTTGACTCGGCTATCAAGGACTACAGTAAGGCGGTTGAATTGGACCCCAGGAACATGGTGACATATAACAACCGGGGAACTGCTTTCCTGATGAAGGGCGATATCGACCCGGCCATTCAGGATTATAATAAGGCTATCGAGTTAAATTCAAAATATGCCATGGCTTATCATAACCGAGGGATCGCCTATCAGAGAAAAAAGAACCTGGCCCAGGCTACCGAAGATTACCGGGCTGCGGGCCGCCTTGGTTACGAGAAAGCCCAGGAATGGCTGACGAAAAGAAACCTCTCTTGGTAGCCATAACGAACGAGCGATGGCCTTCCAGCCTGATCCTCGACAAGTTGTCAAACTGGTAACTGTTACCAAATGATTCTTGTAATGGCACGGCTTTTTAGAGGCAGGGCGAGGGATGATTCTGCCATCCTTTTGAACATTTCTTTCCATAATCATCAACGTCCAAAAGTATCCTCCATTGAAGACTCGGTGGAAGGGTTAAATTTGAAGAAAGGGCAAAATTTATTACTCATTAATGGAAATGTGGATTCGGCGAGTTGCTGATTGCATGATGCAGGAGGTGGAAAATGGAAGAGAAGAAGGAGACAAAGGAAAAAAGGGTTGCGTCAGATGAAATGACTCGACGAGGATTCCTGAAATACGGCACGGCACTAGGAGGAGCCGTGGCGATGAGTGGCCTTAGTTTCCAGACAGCAAGCGGTCTCGATCTGGATCGGAAGGATGAAGCTGGAAAGGTCCGGATCCTCGGGTGCAACCCGATGACCTCGACTGACGGCTTCTGGGACAACGCGAACTCGCCGGTTCTCAAGATCAACTCCGGGGACGTGGTCGAGATTGAAACAGGCATGCATCTCATGGGCCGGATGGTTCCTGGGGCGGATATTAATGATTGGATGACATGGTACAAGGAGATCATTGACAAGACCCCCGAGGTCTACACTTTTCCTGATCCTGTGACCGGGGCCACGAAGAACAAACGCGGGCCGGGCCACCACCATCTGACCGGGCCGATCTACGTCAACGGGGCCGAGCCGGGGGACGTCCTCCAGATTGAGATTTTGGAAATCGTTCCTACTGCCTATGGCTTCAACCTGTTTCCAGAAACCTCCTTCCAGAGATTGGGACTCCTGCCCGAGGATTACCCGCACGGAAAGGTGACGTGGTATCGGGTGGATCTCAAGAATATGAAGTTCGAGTTCCTGCCGGGTATCGAGATTCCCGTACGCCCCTTCCCCGGGACCATCGGGGTGGAGTTGCCGGAGCCCGGCATGTGGAGCAACGTCCCACCAGGGAAGCACGGCGGCAACATGGACAACAAGGATCTGGTAGCAGGGACGGTCTTGTACCTGCCGGTGTGGGTGAAGGGTGCTGGACTCAAAACTGGAGATTCCCATCTGGCTCAGGGCCATGGCGAGGTCAGCCTGAACGCCCTAGAGGGGGCCTTCCGTAACATCACGTTGCAGGTGACGGTTCGGAAGGACCTAAAGGAGTTTGTGGATTGGCCCATGGCATCTTCGTCTAGCCACTGGATTATCATGGGTTTCCACACCAACTTGCTGGAGTCATGCAAAATGGCGGTCCGGAAGGCGATCAAATTCCTGAACAAACACTACAGCCTCACAACAGAAGAGGCCTACGCCTTTTGCAGCATGGCAGTGGACCTGCATGTCACGCAACTCGTGGACTACACTTTGGGAATCCATGCCATGATTCCTAAGGCGTGCTTTGTAGGAAGCCAATACACTCAGAAAAACAAACTACTCCTTTAATGGCCCGGAAGAAGCCATTCCAATATTCCAAAAAGCAATCCGCCTCAACCCTTACGCTCCGACCGGGTATTTTACGACCCAAGGCCAGGCCTGTAGTCTTGTGGGGCGATACGAGGAAGCGGTTTCGGCCTACAAGAAAGTCCTCCAACGTTCGCCCGACAATCTGCTTGCACACCTTGGTTTGGCCTCAACTTACAGCCTGATGGGCCGGGAGAAGGAGGCCCGGGCTGAGGCGGCTGAAGTTCTGAGAGTAAATTCGAGGTTTTCAGTGGATTTATGGGCAAAGACAATTCCATATTATAAGGATCAATCCCAAATAGATAAACTCATTTAACTCCTTTCTTAAGGCTGGGCTGAAGTGATACTTCGGACGTTGAACATGGCCCGTGCAAATTTCAAACGCAAATCTTCACTATGCTAAATTCATATTTGTTACGTATAGGTAGGTGAAAGCGAGCATCGGACCAATGACCTAAAAAAATTATTGCCAAGAAAAGAATGATTTCGTAAGATCACCCTAAAATAGATTCGTCCGAGGAAGAAGGACGAGGAAAGAACCCGACTTCTTCCCCTTTGTCTCCGGCAGGTCCGGGAGGGGAAAGAGCCGGGTTTTTTTATGGGTGAAAACCCTTAAAGCAGATTAAACGGAGCCTGAAATCGTGGCCAAAATAACTAGCACCAATAAAGGGGATGCCCTTGAGCAGGGGGAAGCTAGTTGGGATGAAGTGAAAAGGAGAAAAGGTTTGGGAAGCCGGGGTAGCGATTATTTCCTGAAGTCGAGCTTTTGGGATTTTCCTTAAGAATGCAATATTTCAATCGCAGGTCATCAACCTGGTCCATAAATCCGGGGCCTTTTTGGCAGCCAAGAAATCCCTTGACAATTTTTCTGCCTGGCCTAAAATTCAACCATAGTTTCCCACCCGTAGCAGGTCAACCAACATCAAAATCCTTAACCTTCTGAGGGGTAAAATGAGAAGGTGGGGTTACCACAAGATGGTCATGTAAAGCCCCCAACAGGGTTATGAATCCCCTTTGGGGGTGCCTTCCTGCTTCGTCTTTTATAATCAGGCGTTCTAAATTTATAGCCTTCTTTACCCAAATCCCAAATTTTCTGGAGGAAGTCACGAAAAGGATTTTCCAGAAAGACCCAATGTGAAGGCCCCAGGGGGTTCAATATCCCTTTGGGGCCAGCAAAGAAGATTTTTGTTGATATAGCGATGGTAAAAAACATTTTTTCATAAGGAGGCATAAAATGAGAAAGATTAGCATCTTTGCGGTAATGGTAATTTTAGCAGGGGTCATTTCTTTTTCATCGCAGGCTTTTGGACAAAGCGGCTCCAAAGTCCTCATGATTATCCGTGAAGGACGTTTAGTTGATCCTGACCTTTCCATCAGGATGGAAGTGGGTACGATGATGGTACTTCTTAAGGAGGCAGGTTTCGGAGTGGATGTCACTTCCGTGTACGGTGAGGGTGATGACATTTCAGGTCGTAGCCAGAAAATCCAAAAACTATTGAGATTGTCGGAGGTTAAATTGGATGACTATGTGGGTGTGATTATCCCCTGCATGGGAGCAGAAAATGTAGCGTCTCCGAAAATGGTTACAACGGTAAAAGATGTTGTCGCAAAAGGTAAGCCTATCGCTGCTTCTTACGGTGCTGTTGCTGTCTTGGCGAAAGCAGGTGTCTTGAAGGGAAGGAAATTCGCCTTCATGAAAGATCCTTCGGACCCTCTATTCAAAGGTTACTTTGATATGACTGATTTTGAAGGGGCTACTTATAGTGGCCCTGGTGTTGTCCAAGATGGTAAAATTATCACTGGTGGGGCTTGCCCCATAGTAGAGGCAAATCGTGGTATACAGAATAGAACCTTTGAGCTAACACAGACATTCATTGCAGCAATTGGTACTAAGTAAATTTACAATAAGTTGGCTTGAGATTCTCATGATGACGATTTGAATTAAAAGTCGCACATAGTGAGTTTCAGAGGCAGGGTCAGGGATGGCCCTGCCTTTCTATTGCTGTTTTCTACCAGTAATTCTCAACCTTCCAAGTAACCCCAGGCTGAAGAGTTGTACGAGGTAAGTTCGGACGGAAGGGGAATTTTTCCCAGACGGCCGAGGGCTTCTTCCTGAAAGTATCGCTTGACCACTGGGTCCTATTTTCGTACATTTCAACGAATAATTCAGGATAAGCCGTCTTATCAGTCGGTACAATCCGGGATCTTTGGCCCGGAAGATGTAGCATAGCTGTTGATATAAGATGTTTTTCAAGCATGAAAACAAAAGTGCTCAATTGTCTTATACAGACCGAAACATTGTGCCTTTGCAGTTTTATACAGACTGTATAATCCTTGTAGGCAGCATATTGAAGTTGAAGGAGGTACCATGGAATACCGCAATATTCTCTACGAAAAAGAAGGACATATCGTTACCATCACGATCCACCGCCCGGAGGTCCAGAATTGCCTAAGTGCAGACACAGCAATAGAGCTCCATGATGCTTGGCAGACCTTTCGCGACGATGATGATGCTTTCGTGGCCATTATGACGGGCGCTGGCCGCAGAGCTTTCAGCGCTGGATGGGATTTGAAAGACGCAGCCCGGCTGACGGAGCCTATCGACTTTGATCGCTTTCGCGTGAGCCTTTATAACTCGCCCGGCCCGTGCGGCTACACGCGCCGCGTAGATATTTTCAAACCCACAATCGGGGCAATCAACGGCTATTGCTTTGCCGCCGGTCTTGAAACGGCCTGCACCCTGGACATTCGCATTGCCGGAGAGAATGCCGAATTCGGCTGTCTGGAGCGGAGGTGGAACATCATATTGGCCGACGGCGGTACCCAGAGATTGCCGATGATCGTCGGTTTCAGCAGGGCTCTTGAATTGATCATCACAGGACGGCGTATCGATGCTCAGGAAGCTTTGCGGATCGGGCTCGTTACGGAGGTTGTACCGGCTGACAAGTTGATGCAGAGAGCGAGGGAGCTGGCCGAAGCCATCTGCGAACTGCCCCAGGGAGCTATCAGAGCCGACAAAGAAGCCGCCTTCCGCGGGTGGGGGCGGCCCCTTGAGGAAGGCCTACGGATTGAGGCGGAAATGGTGATGTCCATGTTCCTGAGGCGCGATACACATGCGCATGGTGCACAGTCATTTCTGGACAAGAAGACGCCCGATTGGGACCACCACGGCTTATAAATGATTCGGTCCAATCGAGAGGAGGACAATGAAATTTCAGATGCCGAGGCAACAGCACATAGGTGTATATCGGGTGAGCTTTTTTTCTACTACCCGACTGGCGAATTGATTCCTCTACAAAAAAAATATTCGATTGCATGTCGTCTGTCGTCCCACGGAAGCATGCAATGAATCGAAGGACTGCAAGAAAGGAGAGCTGCTAACATGAGGCATCACCGGATCGCCGATAATTCCAGCTCCTGGCGAGCTTCATCTTGACGCTTTCAATCGATAATATTCACCTTTTCAGCATGGTTCCCGGCATTAACTTGTAGGTGGAAAATTCAACAGAGAGGGGGCTCTTTTCCCTTCTCCGTCAAGAAGTCCCCTTTTCCCGGCCTCTTCTGTTTCCTTTCTGGGCTTATTTTTTTCTTGACAAAAAGTTCAATTTTCCCTATTTTTCTGAGCGAGTTGTCCTACTCATGCGAACAAAGGAGGAGGAAATGTTATCTCTAAAATGGAAGGGATTGATCGCCGTCATTTTTGGAGTTACGATTTTTCTCGCTAGTCAGGCATGGGCTGCCGACACTGTGAACATCGTCACGATCGACCCCATCTCTGGTCCCATGAAAAGCGTCGGTGACATGACAATCTGGGGGGAGCAGTTTGCTGTCGATGAGATCAACGCCGCCGGGGGCCTCCTGGGGAAAAAAGTTAAATTAATTCCCGAAGACAGCCAGCTCAAACCGGATGTGGCCGCACGCAAGGCTACCAAGGCGATCATGCAGGATGAAGCGCAATTTATCATTCATCTTACTTCCACGGCAATCGCCCAGGCCTTGATGGATGTCGCTGAGAAAAACAAGGTCATCTATGTCAATTTAGGAGCAGAGGGTGATTTTCTTACGGGGAAGAACTTCACTAGGTATTCCTTTCGCACCTGCTTTACCACCACCAACCGGGCTCGCGCGTATGCGGAATTTTTCAAGACCAAACCCTGGCGGAAATTTTATCTCATGAATCAGGATTATGCCTTTGGTCATGCAGTAGCCGATGATTTCAAGAAGGTCATGCAGAAGGAAATTCCGGACTTGAAAATTTTGGGAGAAGATTTTGCTCCCATAGGCCACAAGGATTTTGGTCCTTACTTTACCAAGATTCTGGCCAGCGGGGCCGAGGTTATTTACACGGGAAACTATGGGGTTGACCTGGGCAACATGATCAAGCAAGGAGCACAATTGGGGATCAAAGCCCGCTATGCCACCTACTTTATGGATGACGACGTTTACCTCCGCGACATTGGCCAGGCCGCAGTGGGAAGCTTTGTGAACAGCACCTACCTGCCAACGATCGATACTCCGCAAAACAAGGCTTTCCTGGAAAGATGGCATACAAAGTTCAAGGATACCGAGCACCCTTGGCCGGCTGCGAATCTCGGGTATTCTTACAATGGTGTGATGTTCTTTTTTGAAGCGATCAAAAGAGCGAAATCCTTCGATCCTGAAGCAATCATCAAGGCTTGGGAGGGAATGGAATATAATAGTTTGGTCGGAAAACAGATCATGCGTGCCTGCGACCATCAAATTATGATGCCCGGACCCATTGGCGAAATCCAGGCCAAGTCAACGCTTTTCCCTTTTCCCTTCGCCGGGATCCCGGTGATGATCCC
>Ga0187771_10002637_pt1 | contig 12412 bp, 8 predicted proteins | sample 0116_SJ02_MP15_1_FD_133139 | JGI IMG/M metagenome (GOLD analysis project Ga0187771, IMG submission 133139) | Tropical peat soil microbial communities from peatlands in Department of Meta, Colombia - 0116_SJ02_MP15_10_MG | ecosystem: Environmental > Terrestrial > Soil > Wetlands > Peat | place... | reverse complement strand
TGGGGTCCACGTTGTGGCGCCGGAGCAGGTTCCGCTGGAGCGCGCGCTCGGAAGTGAGATCGGCCAGTTCATGCGCGGGCTGCACGAAGCAAACGGGGTGGTCTTCCACCTGGGCGAAACCGTGTCCCGCGTCGATGGCCGGAAAGCAACACTCAGCGGAGGCACGACAGTTGAGGCAGATTTCCTGATCCTGGGCGTGGGAGTGCGTCCATCACTCAGGCTCGCCGAGCAAGCCGGGTTGAAGATCGATCGAGGGATTGTGGTGAACGAATACCTCGAAACCAGTGTGCCCGGCGTTTTCGCCGCCGGGGATATCGTACGCTGGCCCGACGCTTATTCCGGCCAGCTTGTGCGCATCGAGCACTGGGTGGTGGCGGAACGCCAGGGTCAAGTGGCGGCCAAGAATATTCTTGGGCAGGGCCAACGATTCGACTCCGTGCCGTACTTTTGGACCGAGCAGTACGGCGTTGCGATCCGAAGCATTGGTCACGCAGAAATGTGGGACGCGGTCGAAATCGACGGGAGCCTGGAAACGATGGATTGTGCCGTCTCGTACAAGCTGGGTGGGCGGACCGTCGCGCTGGCAACCATTTCGCGGGATATTCAGAATCTTCGTGTCGAAGCGGAGATGGAAGCAACAGTGAGAACAGGATCTGCCACAGGCGGCCAGCGTGTTGCTTAGGATGGGGTGAAAGTACTCTGTGAGGTCTGACCAGCCTCGAGGCCGGGGCGGGGGCCAGCCGGTGAAGATTCAGGCTGGAAAGCCGGCCGGACCGCCGCTTGAATTCAGCGGGGCTGCGGACTGGTTTGAAGGTTGCCTCAGGGCGCGTCCAGCTATGTAGCAAAAACAGCCTTGATGCCTGCGACTTCGATTAAGTCACCGGCCTCGAGCTGCTTTTGGCTGCCCGCGACCACGGTATCATTCACTTTGATCGTTACCTTGTTTTCAGAAGCAGCGATGAAGTAGGCATCCTCGGCTCGGTAAATTAAAGCTGCGACGCGGGGAGCGAACCACCGCTTTAGCCGAATGCCGGCCATCTTCGATTTTCCGATCAAGGTCAGTTTGCTGGTCAGAACATATTTCTGCTGGTCAGTCCGGCCTTTGACGATTGTCAGGGTACCAATGGTTTGATGTACCGCGACTGGGATATTGACTGGCGGCTGGCTTGGAACAATGCTGACTCGCCGGACCGTAACTGGGCCGGCTGGGGAAGCTGCCGCGGCTGCTTTCGCGAGCATTTCTTTCGCTTTTGCCGTGTCCAAGACCATAGTGGGATCAAGTTGGGGCGGCTTTGGCAATTGCCCCTCTACGGCTCCATTGACAGTTCCATATGGCGCGGCGACGGGACGTACCTCGTCCCGAAATTCGATCGTGTGCTTGCCGATGGTCACGTTGTCTCCGTCCTTCAGTATCACCTTGCTGATACGTTGACCATTGACGTACGTACCATTAAAGCTTTCCGAGTCCTCGATGACATAGTGATCGCCTTCCGAGTAGACCTTGGCGTGGTGCCCGGAGACGGCAGGATTGTCGATCCGCACTATGTTGTCTGGTTGACGTCCAATCGTGACTGTGCCGCCGGAAAGTAAACGCTCTTGTAAGACGCGGTCTTCAAACTTGAGAAACAGCTCGGCCATTGCCCGGCTCCAAAATACGCGATCTGCAAGTGAAGGTCTGGTATCGCAGGGGAAACTTCCCCTGGCGCTACCACGACATTCACCATCTATTATTGTGCGCACGAAAGCACACAAGGAAAGAGTACTAAGGTACCCGACTCCTCTCTGCCTCTTAACGACTGGCGGGGATCACTGCGGGAACAGCTTACCCAAACGCGCGGCAAGCTTGCGAACGGCCTCGTTGAGCGCAGGAAGGCCGGGGGTGTCGAAGTCAACGTCGAGGCTTTCGAGGTCAACTGTAACGTCCTTGACTAGCTGAGTGACCATCTCAATGCGCTGTCTCACGACCTGCTCCATCAGCTTGTAAGGATCGCCTCCCTTTCCTTGTGCCTCCAGCCATTGCTGCACTGCTGCGCTGGCCTGGCGAGCCCGTTCGGTAGCGGTCCGGAAATCCATCAGGACCTTCACATTGATCATTCCGGTCTTTACTGAGTTTTGCAGGTTCTTCAGCTCGTCGTTGGTCTTCTGCAGACGAGACGAAAGCTCCGGATCCCTCTTTAAACTCTCACCCATGGTTCAATACTCCTTCCCGCTACGAAAGGCCGCGATTCCCCTAAACACGGCGCCGCCGGGCTCTCTCGGCAGGTCCACTGCTGAGGCACTTCGCCGAATCAGTCCTCGACTGGCAAAAAGTCAGGATTCCTCTTACAACTTGGCATCTGCGGACACAGCGAGATTGAATTTCTCGTGCAGAAATTTGACTGCTTCGTCGCGCTCAGAAGATGCACGCTGAGGAACTGAGTTCAAGTACAACACGTACAATTCCCCGGCTCCGTCTGTGTCGCCCTTTTGCGCCAGTGCTCGCGCAGCCTGCAGGACCGCTGCCGGCAATTCCGCCACCTTTTCTTGCACCGCCTTGACCAAGGCATTCCGGGAATCAATTTCCAGGTCTGTAAGAAACTGCCCCCCGTCGGGTTCCATGCCCTGGTTGGTGATTCCTTCGGTGTCTTCCGCTTTGACGTCTTGCCAAATAACTGTCGTGCTGTGTTTGTTCTTACTCACATCCACAGGTTGCCCAACAAAATTACCCGCCCGGTCGCGGAATTGGAATTCGATGATCGCCGACGCTGTCAGATTCACGGTCTTCTTCGTGTAGTGATAAGACTCGACCACGGTCTCCACGCGACTCTGTTCGGTCGTATCCAGCTTATGTCGCAACTCGTCAATGCTCTTCTGCGCCCGCTCTACCGCGTCATTGGCATCCGCGATGACTTGTTTCTTCTTGTGTTGCGTTTGGGCGTCCGCCAGCGCACGCTGCGCCGAGCTCAGCTGCTGCTGAGCGGATTCATAGCCACTTTCAACCTCCAGCCAGGCGGGACTCTTCGTCTCGTGCGTGCCGGCCCGGTATTTCGATTCCGGAGCGTCCAGGTTTGCGTTCTTGACCACGCGATGTTCCAGAACCTGCCCCACCAGCATGAAACTGGGCTGCAGAGCCTCCTCCACTTCCGAGGAATTCCGCACAACCGCAATCGGCAGCCCGGAGGAATCAAGCCCGCTGGTAACGGCATCCGCTAACTGGTCGGCGAAACCATGGCTGTCGCGTCGCGAAGTCTGATCGCGAAACGCAATGCCAACCGAGAGTTGGGCACGCCGTTGATAGAGCGGCTCGTAGCGGGCCATCTGATCCTTAAGACTGTCGACGTCGGTAACTCCGTAATGTGCGGCTTCTTTCAAATAGAGCCATCCAACCCCAGCTCCAGACCCACCGGGCTTGCGCAGATACCGATTGGCCTGGTCGAGGTAATAGGCACTGAGCTTGGCCGAAAGAAAATCGCGTTTGACAGTGATTGCCGGGTCATCGGCTAGAGAGCTGGCGCGATCCCACAAAACATAAGCTTCCAGCGCAGCATTCTCGTCGGTCGCGTTCTTGACCGGAACGTGCGACTCCTGGAGTTTCTGCGCCTGCCGCACGGCAGCGCCGATATAGTCATGCGACAATGCCGCGAGCTGCGGCGTTACAAGCGCGCGCTGCTTCTCTGGCAGGTCGGCCAGTACGTTGTAGGCCTCGACGAACTGATGTTTTTCCTCGTACTCGTCGCTCTGAACAACAGCGGCGTTCGCCGCCTGCTGATTGCGTTGGGCCTCGATTTGAGTCGCAGCGTTATCGGCGGCTGCCTGCGCTTCCTTGCGCTCGGGACGGATAGCCGCCGCTTTGCCAAACTCCTGTGCCGCTTTTTCCCACTCCTGATGAGCTGCCAGTCTCTGTCCGTTATCGTAGTGGTGTTTGTAAGCAGCATTGATCACACCATCCACGCGAGGCATTTCGGACGCGAAGGCGGCGTAGGGACCCAGGGAGTTGACGGCCTGGTCGTAACGCGCCTCGACCATCAACACCTCCGCGTTCACGAGGGTCTTCTCCAGTTTTCTCTGCTCGGCGGCAATCTCTTGTTGAAGACCAAGCAGAGGAGCGTAGTCTGGCCGGACTTCCAACAGGCTTTCCACGTGCTGCTTCGCGGCCAACAGTTGCGAATGGCCGGGCGTGTGCTCTTGCAGGGCTTTTCGGTACGCTTGCAGGCGCATCTGATCGGGTCGCGCCAAGTTGTCCAACTCCCGCCCGATGTTGTCCATGAACTGCGCAGCGGGCTTGGAGCCGGGAGACGATTGACTCGCGGTTTGTGTCTCCAGGACTGCCTGCCGCAATATGGCAATGTCCGGCGCTTTGCCGCTGCTCGAACTCTGGTACTGGGCAAAAGCCGCTTCGGCTGCCTGCTGATGAAATCCCGCGATGGCATTTTGAGCGGAAACTCGGCGAGCGGAAGACGGATAATGCGTTAAGAAATCCTCCCAGTCCCGGACCGTGTTTGCTCGTTGCGCCCGCAGGAAGTCTGCAAGTTCAACGTCGGCAGCAGCGACAAACACCAACTGCACGCCGGGCTTGAATGCTGGCATCACCGCATCGCGAGGCGATGACGAGACGGGCGTGCCACGAATCGTGGCTTGTTCAGCCGCCTCCGCTGGCGTGAGTTCGACACTCCGTTCGAATTTCAGATTGCTGGGGACAACACACACAGACTTGCCGTTCGCCGTCAGCGTGAGTACGCCGTCTGCGCCGCGCTGAAGCGAGCTGGCACCTGCCAACAAGAGGCGGGGGAGCCCATTGTAAGCGCTCTTGTCGAGCCTCGAGATGCCGTCACAGCTCCGAACTTCGATCTTTCCGTTTAGCCCCGCGTCCGTGATCTGTACATATGCCGCGCCCTGCGGTCCGGTGAACAAAACCACCGCTGTCAGGGACGCATCCTTGGTATAGGCCGTGATCGAAGATCCGATGACGGCGACAGCGGCGAGGCAGTAGCGTCCCAGACGAAAGGTCTCGCTCGCCCGCTGCCAACGGAAGCGGAACGAAATGAATTTCCACAACTTCATAAAGGCCCGGAGCATACATTTTCTCGCAGGACGGAACGGCTGAAACCAGATCGATAGTCTTAATCACAAACTTTAGTAAGTGGGAAGCAAAACCTGGCGGGGCTATGATTAAGATGCAGCGCTCAGACTCGATAACTCGCGCCTTTGCGTATATTTGCGAGGAAACTCGATTAGAGATTTCTCATGGAATTGCCAAAGCCACCCAACAACCGCGTCGAGCCGCACGGAGCTGCTTCCGTGGGCCGGTACCAGATTCAGGAAGAGCTCGGACGCGGTGCCATGGGGGCCGTCTACAAAGCTTTCGATCCGGTAATTGCCCGCACCGTCGCGCTCAAGACGATCTTGATCGACAGTCATGCCCCCGATCGCGCCCAGATGATCGAAAGGCTCAAGCAAGAAGCCAAGGCTGCAGGCGGACTCGATCATCCCAATATCATCACCATCTACGACGTTGGCGAGGAAAACGGCGCAGTCTATCTAAGCATGCAATTCGTCAAAGGAGTCACCTTGGCCAAGCTTCTGGCCGACGTTGGCGTGCCCTTGCTGCCAACGCTCCTCGCATGGGCTGATCAGATTTTAGCGGCGGTCGGTTTTGCCCACGCTCGCGGTGTCATTCACCGTGACCTGAAACCGGCCAACCTCATGGTGACCGATCAGGGCGCCATCAAGGTTCTCGACTTCGGGATTGCCAAGATTGAGAACACTTCGCTCACGCAAACCGGCCTGGTCGTCGGTACGCCCGCCTACATGTCTCCTGAGCAGATCGTCGGCAAGAAAGTGGATCATCGCGCCGACATCTTCTCCTTAGGCTCCGTCTTCTACGAGTTGCTGACCCGCGAAAAGCCATTCGCCGGCGACATCGCGACAATCCTTTATAAGATCGTGAATGAAGATCCGGTTGCGCCGTCGCTCATTAACCCGGCCATTCCCGGCGGGATCGATGCCGTCATTCGCAAGGCCCTCGCGAAAGATCTCAAGGATCGGTTCCAGACTTGTGAGGAAATGCGGCTGGCTTTCCTCGAACAGTCGGTTCGCGCACCGCTGAAGGCGGCCGCAAGCGTTGCTGCGGAAAAGGTGGTCGGCAACCGGCCGCCAACTTCCGCAAGCGCTCGTCGCGCCCCTCAACCCGAAAAAACCTCTCCACGAATCTGGCCGCGCTTGCTTCTGACCTCAGCCCTCGTTCTCGTCGTACTGGTAGGTTGGGCTTTCTATGTTCGTTCCCGCACGGGCGCGTTTCCTCCGTTCATTGCGAAACTTGACAACAAACTCAAGCCAGCGCTGACTTCAACGGCCGGCAGGTTCACCGAATACTCAGCGTCGGCCTCAAGCCGTGCCGCTGATGAGCACAGCGCCGCGCCTGCCCCTCTACAAAATCCGGCCATGGCGAATGTTCCAGCAACCGCGTTGCAAACACCCACGACGCAAACACCCACAGCTCCGGAGGCCTCAGGCCCCGCAACCGTACCAACCTTGCAGCCGGTCGCAGCGCAGCCGCCAACCGATCAGCCAACTAGCGAAAGCGCACCCTCGTCAGGAACACCCACGCCGTCTCCGGCGGTGGAGACGTCCCAGAAGCCGGTTGATCCATCCCCGCGTGTTTTATCTAAAGCGGCTCAGTCGACCGACACCAATCAACCCCCGGCCGACAGCACAACCACCCACGATTCAGCCACCACATCGGCCGCCTCGATCGAGGATGGGAAGCAAAGTGCATGGTCAGCTGCACCAAAGCCGCCTGCACGAAAACGTGCTCCAGAAACTTCTTTAACGGTAGACGGTTTCACTCGGCAGGATGTTCCCGATCTCCTGCGCCAGGCTGATTCTTCAAGCGCGCGCGGCGACTACCGTCTGGCGCGCTACGAATACGGCCTTGTTCTCAAGCTCGATCACAACAATGCCCAGGCGCGAGAAGGGCTGCGCCGCCTGCTCGCTGCATGGCAGTCGCGCTGACCCCCGAAAGTACGGAACGTAACTACGGCTAGCCGGAGGCAGGTTAGTTCGGCAGGCACATTAGTTCGGCACAACTCGCCCAGACGCGCGATCCGACAGTAAACTCAAGTCGCATTCACCTTTGATGCCGAGCCGCCGTACCGATCCCCGCTATGTCCGGCCTCAACAACTTCCATGTTGCCGACCTTGCGGGAACTGGCTTGGTTTGAGGACACTGGGGCGCTTAGCGAAACTGATCGGACAGGACAATCAGGATGAAGCTCGAACGCTCCCTCTAGCTGGTCGCCCACGATGGGCGGCGGCGCGCCGCGTGTCTTTTTTTGTTTCTAAAGAAGAATGTCTGTCTAGAGTCGTGGGATCGAGAAGTTGGGACAATGCTGTTTTCAAAGAAAGCAAAATGCGGGCGCGGTGCGGTTCGGGCAGGGCCAACGCGAACCGGGTTGTGGCACTGGCCATCTCAACTGCGATCAAGGCGCGATCATACAGGGCGCTGGCGTCGGATTCAGGATGCTTCTTTTGTAGTGCAGCGGCGATGCGCTGCGCATTTTGAAGCGTGTCTTCAGCATTGAGGGCACGCAACTCGATCGACGCGGCGATGCAGCTCCATATCTCGATAAAGGCGGGGTTCAAAGCCTGCAGTTCGGCCATTCGGTCGACAATCATTGCAATAAGGTAATTTGGATCGCTCCTGTCTTCCTGGATGAAACGGCGAATCCCCGCGGCTAACGCTTCTGAAATTGTGGAAGTGTAGCGGGTCCACATTTCGCGCACGATGGCCAGCTTCATGGGGAAATATTGGTAGACGGAAGCGATCGGAATCTTGGCTTCGCGAGCAATTTCGCGCATAGAAACATCTTCATAACCGCGCGCGGCGAAGAGGCGGAGAGCACTTTTCAACACGGCCTCAAAACGAACCTGGCTGCGTTCCTGACGTGGGATCCGCTTTATCTTTGTTCTGCTCTCGGCATGGAGCATTGTGTCCTCGTAGGTGAATATTTGTTCCCAAACTGCGGCCGAGCACGGTCAGATTTTCCTGACAGAGCCCGCTTTTGTCGAGTATATGCTCATTTGACAGAATCCGACTATTGCTCATATTCTACAGAAGAAGCTTGAGCTCCGCGATGCCCGCTACGCGTCACAACCAGCTCGTGCTTGCAGTTGATCTGGGAACATCAGGTTGTAAATGCGCATTGGTTGGAATGGACGGAGTGGTCCAAAGATGGAACTTCCGGCCTGTCCCTTTACACATCGTTGACCAGGTGGGCGCGGAACAGGCGCCCGAGGACTGGTGGGGCGCACTTCGAGATGCTGCGCGAGAAGTTCTCGCAGCCTTGCCCGAGTTGGGTGGCGAGGTCGCAGCCATTTGTTGCTCTTGCCAGGGCGAGTGCACGGTTCCAGTCGATCGGGCCGGTAACCCGCTACATCGCGCGATCCTGTGGATCGATATGCGCGGCTCAGAGCCCCTAAGGCGCAGGGTTGGAAACTCATGGTTCTCCGTTGCTGGATACGACCCTCTCAAATTGTGGCGCTGGATCAGCCGGACAGGGGGTGCGCCTGCGCTCTCGGGCAAGGATTCGGCGGGTCACATCGCTTTTATCCGGGAAGCTAAGCCCGCGATATACCAGCAGACCTACAAGTTCCTGAGCGCGCTCGACTACATAAATTTTCGGCTTACGGGCAGGTTCGTTGCCACGGTGGATTCTATTTTGACTTCATGGGTCACCGACAATCGCCAGGTTAATAACATCCACTACGACGAGAAGTTGCTGGCACAGACCGGCATTGCGATGGAGAAGCTGCCGGAGATTGTGCATTGTACCGATGTCGTCGGCCCGCTTTGTCCTTCGGCCGCCAGAGAATTGGGACTGTCCCAAGCTACGGTTGTCGTAGCCGGAAGCGTTGATGTCTCGGCAGCCGCCGTCGGATCGGGCGCGGTAGGCGACGGCGAGACTCATATTTATGTGGGCACATCCTGCTGGATCGGAGCCCACGTTCCCTTCAAAAAAACGAACGTTGTTTCCCAGATTGCTTCCGTGCCCTGCGCTGTGAACGGGCGTTATTTGGCGATTGCGATGCAGTCGTCGGCCGGCGCCAGTCTCTCTTTTTTGTGCGACAAAATTCTCTTTCATCGCGATGCGCTGGGTGGAGAGCGACCTGACGATGCGTATGCGATTCTGGACCAGATTGCGGCATCGGTTGAACCTGGGGCGCGAGGTTTGCTTTTTACCCCGTGGTTGTTCGGAGAACGAAGCCCGGTCGATGACCCTTACCTGCGAGCCGGAGTCCTAAATCTGTCCTTGGAACACTCCCGTGCCGAGTTGATTCGCGCCGTTCTGGAAGGTGTCGCATTGAATACGCGTTGGATGGCAGGACCGTTCGGTCGCTTTCTCGGCAAGCCTCTCGATCAAGTCACCATGGTTGGCGGCGGCGCAAAATCTGACCTCTGGTGCCAGATCTTTGCCGATGTGCTGGGCATTCCGATCCGGCAGCCCGAGGCTCCAATCCAGGCAAACGCCATCGGGGCTGCTCTCATCGGTTTCGTGGGGATCGGCGCAATTTCCTACAACGACATTGCTGCGATGACGCGAATACGCCAAACGTATCACCCGGACCCCGGCAGGAACGCCACCTACGACGAAGTGTTCGAGGCCTTCAGGCTTGCGCACAAACGCCTGGAACCTCTGTATCGAAGACTCAACCGAGGGAAAGTGCTTCGATGAATTTCGATCAAGCTCGCTCGGAAGTTCTCCAAAGCTGCGTGCATCTCGCGGATCGGGGATTCCTCGCCGGAACAGGCGGCAACCTCGCTTGCCGGATTGACGATGAACATTTCGCAGTTACCCCGTCGGCAACCGATTATTACGCGATGAAGCTAGAGGATATCTGCGTGCTTCGTTTGCCCGATCTAAAGCAGATAGCGGGGGAGCGTCGCCCTTCGGTTGAGCACCGGCTGCATGCCAATATTTTCCGCGTACGACAAGATTGCCGCGCCAGCATTCACACCCACCAGCCGATCGCGAGCGCTTACACCCTGCTTGGACGAACTCTGGAAATTCGCGATCCACGGCACCGAGTGTTGTTGGGACCAGAAACGGCTCTTGTCGGCTACGCGCCCTCGGGCACGCGCTGGCTCGCCTTGAAATTGGAAAAGGCATTGAAGCCGCACATCAATGCATATTTTCTTCGCAACCACGGCATTGTTTGCTGTGGTCCAACGCTCGGAGAAGCGGTGGCCCGTGTCGAGGCACTGGAAGTTGCTTGTGCGCAATATTTTCAGGACGCGATCGCGCAGCACTCAGATCCGGCGGGCGAAAAGGGCCAACCGGAGGTTCTGATGCTGTTAGCCGAGTCGCTAAACATGGAGTCAGTGCCATGAACATCACATATGTAACCACACCCACGACAGAGAACAAGTCCGCTGAATCTGCATATGGCATATCAGAATGGCCCGATACTGAAGCACTCTATGCGCGGCTTTCGGCGCTCGTGAAGCAACCGATCCGCCCCATTCGCCGAGACAACATGGCGGCTGTGCTCAAGTATTTCGAGGAGAAGTGCACGGGGTCGAAGAACATCTGGGAGAGAGCTGAACGAGTAATCCCCGGCGGCGTGCAGCACAATCTTGCTTTCAACTATCCGTTTCCACTCGCGATTACCGGGGCTAACGGCGCGTATTTGAACGATGTTGATGGAAACCGTTACATCGATCTGCTGAAAGCCGGCGGACCAACTTTGCTGGCATCCAATGACGCCAGCGTCCGGCGGCAAGTGCACGCATTAATCGACTCATGCGGCGCCGTGACGGGCCTACTTCATGAATACGAAGTGAAACTGGCTGAGCTCGTCTGCGAGGCAATGCCGGCCATCGAAATGTTCCGAATGCTCGGCTCCGGAACGGAAGCGGTGATGGCCGCTCTCCGGCTCGCTCGCGCCTATACAGGCAAAAAATGGGTGATCAAGATCGGTGGAGCTTATCACGGCTGGAGTGACCAGATGGTTTACGGTATGCGGATTCCGGGTACCGGCCGGAGAGAGGCTGTAGGCATACCAAGAGCGGCGACCGCCTATGTCCAGGAGCGATTTCCAAACGATTTGGAAGCCTTGCGACGAACCCTCTGGCTCAATCGCTTCCGTGGTGGAACGGCTGCCATCATCGTCGAACCACTCGGTCCAGAAAGCGGAATGCGCCCTGTCCATCGCGAGTTCAACCTCCAGCTTCGCCAACTGTGCGACGAATTTGGCACACTCCTGATCTTTGACGAAGTGGTCACCGGCTTTCGCGTCGGCATGGGTGGTGCGCAGGGCTATTTTGGCGTAAAGCCAGACATCACTGTCCTGGGGAAATGCCTCACCGGGGGTTATCCAATGGCGGGAGGCGTGGGGGGACGGCGCGATGTCATGATGCTGCTTGCGGGCGGTATTGGGGTCACATCCAAGCGAGCGTTCGTGGGGGGCACCCTCTCCGCGAACCCACTTTCTTGTGTCGCGGGCTATTTCGCGATTCAAGAAATGCGGCGCACGAACGCAGCGGTCGAGGCAGGCCGTGCGGGAGACCGGCTTCGCCAGGGCCTCGCCGAAATCATCGACCGCCTCGGTTTGCCGTATGTCGCCTACAATCTGGGTTCGATTGTTCACTTGCAAACCTCAGGCGTGATGCTCTTGAGTATGCGAAATCCACTCAAAGTAATGAAAGAAGTGGGACCTCGCAAACACATGATGGAAGAAATGGCGGCAGCTTTCAGCTCGCACGGAATCATGACGATTGCCGGCAGCCGCATGTACACGGGCCTTGCCGACACCGATTCGGTGATCGACGATGCGCTGAACCGCTTTGAAGACGTGCTGAAACTCGTTTGACGCGGGGACTTACCTTGCAACGGTCAGAGCTTGAATCGCGATTACTACAGGGATGCCGGCGTCTTGCCTGCAAGGGGTTCCTCAATGCTCCGACAGACAGTTTTTCCGTCCGCGTGCCTGGAAGCCTGGAAATGATTCTCGTTTCGGACTGCCAGGATTGGAGACAAGTTGGGGTCGCGGATCTCCGCACGGTACCTTTTTCTATTACGAATGGGTGTAGCAGCCTCCATGCGTCGATCTATCGGGAACGCGCCGATGTTGGTGCGGTGGTCGTTTCGAGCCCTAAAGGGGTGGGTGTGCTTGCTGGCTTCGGCGGCCGCTTGCCGCTTCTCTTCGACGAGCAGGCAAGGCACCTCGGCGTGGCTACCAAGCCATTGTCCGACGGGGGAGCTGTACCGATCGAGATCATCAGAGAAACATTGGGACAGGGCGCCAACGCGGTGCTGCTCGGAGAACGCTTGCTCTGCCTTGGGATGAACTGCGAGCGAGTTGTTTGCAATACCGAGCTTTACGAGAAATGCGTACAAGCCTATGTCATCGCGACGGCCGGTGGCAGCCGTATCAG
>Ga0187771_10002636_pt1 | contig 12412 bp, 5 predicted proteins | sample 0116_SJ02_MP15_1_FD_133139 | JGI IMG/M metagenome (GOLD analysis project Ga0187771, IMG submission 133139) | Tropical peat soil microbial communities from peatlands in Department of Meta, Colombia - 0116_SJ02_MP15_10_MG | ecosystem: Environmental > Terrestrial > Soil > Wetlands > Peat | place... | reverse complement strand
CGGGCCGGGCGGGTGCTTCGCCGACGAGTACCACTGGCGCAACGGCATTGGCCCGCAGCGAACGGTGACGCTCAATCCGAACTGGGGCGGCGTGATGGAGCCGAATTCCTTCGGTACGCATGAATTCATGGATTTTCTCGCGCAGATCGGCAGCCAGGCGTACATCTCCATCAACGTCGGCTCTGGCACCCCGCGGGAAGCTGCCGAATGGCTCGAGTACATGACCGCTGCGCAGCCCACCACGCTGGCCCTCGAGCGCGCCGCCAACGGCCATCCCGGACCCTATGAAGTCGGCTACCTCGGCATCGGCAACGAAAGCTGGGATTGCGGCGGCAACATGACTCCCGACTACTATCTGAGCCAGCTCAAGGTCTACAGCCGCTTCGTCCGCAATTTCAATCCAGCCCAGCAGGACAAGCAACAGATGCTGAAGATCGCCGTAGGCCCCGGCGGCACCGGACCCCGCTGGACCGAATGGACGGAAACCATCATGAAGGCCTATCAGCGCCACACCTGGAGCTGGGATATCAACGGCCTCTCCATGCACAACTACACGGTGGGAAGAAGCTGGCCGGTATCCTATGCCTCCGTCGGGTTCGGCGAAAACGAGTACAGCCAGATACTCAAGTCGACGCTGGAAATGGAGGATGTGATCAGCACGCATTCGGCCATCATGGACAAGTATGACCCGCAAAAGAAGGTGGCCCTGGCAGTGGATGAATGGGGCGCCTGGTACGTCCCGCTGCCCGGTACGAATCCGGGGTTCCTGGTCCAGCAAAACAGCCTGCGCGACGCCATCCTGGCTTCGCTCAACCTGAACATCTTTGCCCGTCACGCGGACCGCGTGCGCATGGCCAACATCGCCCAGATGATCAACGTGCTTCAGGCCATGATCTTGACCGACAAGGAAAAGATGGTTTTGACGCCCACGTATTACGTATTCAGAATGTATGTGCCCTTCCAGGAGGCCACCTTGGTTCCGGTCGCGTTCGATGCCGGGACCTATACGCACGGAGACATCAGCTTGCCGCGCTTGGATGCCATCGCTGCCAAGGACCCGGGCGGCAAGCTCTGGCTGGCCATCACCAACCTCGACCCCAATCAACCGGCGGAAATCGAGGCAACCCTGGCAGGCATGACGGTGAAGTCGGCGGCCGGAGAAACCCTGGCCGCGCCTCAGGTTGACAGCGTCAACACGTTCGAGGCGCCCAACACGGTCGTGCCCAAGCCCGTTTCAGCAAGGATTCAAGGCGGCAAGCTGGCCCTGAAGCTGGAGCCCAAGTCGGTCACGGTGATCTCCGTCGAGCAATGACGTGAGAACCCGCGCCTCGCTCGCTGCACGCATCACCAGTGTCCACCCTCGGAAACGGGAGGATTGCCTCGTGCATCCGGAAGCTAGAAGTCCGGCGTTGACCCTTGCTTGTGCCCAAACTCAACCTGTGAGCGCCACGATCAGCGAGGATCGCCAGACGCTCACCTTCGCTGTGCTCAACCCTTCGGACTCGGAGCAGCGCTTGAAGCTCTCGGTCAGCGGGGCAAGGCTCTCCGGCCGGGGCCATCTGTGGCGCATGGCGCCGCCCAAGGTGGATGCGACAATTACGGTAGGGCAAGAGCCGGGAGTCCAAGTGGACCAGAGCGAACTGACATCCGTGCCCGATACGATGTCCGTGCCGCCCTTTAGCGTCAGCCTGTACTCATTTCCCGTGCAGTAGTTCGCCTGGTTTTGAATCTGCGCGGAGAAATGTACCCGGCTGGGACGGCCCCCAGGGGGAGCGAAGTGTTGCAACGGCGAATGCGTTGTGGCTTGAGCACCGCGCTGGTTGTAATCGCGGCAACGGCGCTGACGGCGTCGGCCCGGGCATCCGGTTCCGATTTCCAGCTTACCTACGACAAGCCCGCCGCAAAATGGACGGAGGCCCTGCCGGTCGGGAACGGGCGCATCGGCGCGATGGTATTTGGCGGAACCGAAGACGAGCGCCTGCAAATCAACGAGAGCACGCTCTGGGGTGGAGAGCCTCACAACTACGCGAACCCCGGCGCTTATGCCCGTCTGGGCGAAATTCGGAAACTCATTTTCGATGGCAAGGTAGACGACGCGGAAAAGCTCTCCGTCGGCCTGATGGGCGAGCCAAAGCTGCTCATGCCCTATCAACCCTTTTGTGACCTGCGCTTGCATTTCCCGGGTCATGGCCAGGCGGCCGAATACGGACGCGAGCTCCGTTTGGACGATGCCATTGCCGAGACAGCTTACAAAATAGGCGCGGTGAGCTTCCGGCGCGAGGTGTTCGTTTCTTACCCGGACCAGGTTCTCGCAGTGCGCATCCAGGCGAGTCAGCCGGGACAGCTTACGTTCAGCCTTTGGCTGGATTCTCCTCAAGCGGGGACAAGCGTCCAGAGCAAGGCCAATGACACACTGGAAATGACCGGTCAGATCCAGCCGCGGCAAAACCCGGCTTCTTCCTGGACAGGCTCCTGGGATCAGCCCGGCATGCGTTTCGCTGCGCTGCTCAAGGTAATGGCCCAGGGCGGTTCCGTTCGCAACGCCCAGGGACGCCTGGAAATCTCCAGCGCGGACTCGGTTACCATCCTGTTCACGAACGCAACCAGCTTCAGGGATTACCGGGATATCGGCGGCGATGCCTTGGGCGCGGCCCGGACGTATCTGCAGCGGGCCTCTTGGCGGCCCTACGAACGTTTGCGCGAGAGGCATGTGCGCGATTTCCGCCGCCTGTTCTCGCGGGTGCAGTTGCGCCTCGGAGAGGAACATTCCACTGAACCTACGGACCGGCGCATCGCGAGTTTCGCCCAAAATGAAGACCCCAGCTTGCTCGCCCTCTACTTTGCATTCGGCCGCTATCTGCTCATCTCCTCTTCCCGGCCAGGAGGTCAGCCGGCAAACCTCCAGGGGATTTGGAACCAGGATTTGCTTCCCGCCTGGGGCAGCAAATGGACCACGAATATCAACCTGGAGATGAACTACTGGCAGGCGGATGCCGGCGATCTCTGGGAGACGGAAGAGCCGCTGTGGAGTTTGATCCGCGATTTGCGCGTCACCGGCGCGGAAATCGCCCGCGTGCACTATGGCAGCGGGGGATGGGTCCTGCACCACAACACGGATCTCTGGCGCGCGGCTGCGCCGGTGGATGGCCCCTGGGGAATCTGGCCCATGGGCGGGGTATGGCTGGCCAACCAGATGTGGGACCACTACGAGTTCAGCGGCGATCGCGAATTCCTCCGGCGGCAAGGGTATCCGGCGATGAAAGAAGCCGCGGAGTTCGCACTCGGTTTCCTTGTGCCGGCGCCTCCCGGAACGCCCTTCGCCGGGCGCTGGGTCACCAATCCGTCCACTTCGCCGGAAAACCAATATGTTCTGAATGGCAAGCCCGAACATCTGACCTATGCGCCCACAATGGACCTCGAGCTCCTTGGAGAGCTTTTTGAGAATTGCCGGCGCGCTGCGGAAATCCTTGGGACAGACGCCGGGTTTCGATCTCGACTCCTTCGAGCCCAAAGGCGTTTGCCGCCGCTGCAAATTGGCAAGCGCGGACAATTGCAGGAATGGATTCAAGATTATCCCGAGGTTGAGCCGGCGCACCGGCATGTCTCGCATCTGTATTCGCTTTATCCGGGACACGACATCTCTCTGAACACCACTCCCGGACTCGCGGCCGCCGCCAAGAGAGCGCTTGAACTGCGCGGGGACGGCGGAACAGGGTGGTCTACGGTGTGGAGGGTAGCCCTTTGGGCGCGGCTTCAAAACCCTGAGCACGCCTACGCCAACCTGAAGCTTCTGATCACCACGAGCACATTGCCGAACATGTTCGATCTCTGTCCGCCGTTCCAGATTGACGGCAATCTGGGTGGTCCGGCCGCGATTACCGAAATGCTGGTGCAGAGTACGGCGCAGGAAATCCGCGTCTTGCCTGCCCTGCCGCATCAATGGCCCAACGGCAGCCTGAAGGGCGTGCGCGTACGCGGCGGCGGCAAGGTGGACATCACTTGGAAGGGGGGCCGGCTCACGGAACTCCGGTTGGCATCCGCTCGCGCGGTGAAATACCGGATCGCCTACGGCGAGCAATCAGCTGAGGCCCGCGTTGAACCGGGCAAACCCATCGTCCTGGACGCTAATCTTCGCAGGGTCGGTCAATGACCGCCTTGCGCACTTTCGGTGAGAGGGCATGGCGATGACGACGGCCAAATGGCTTCGCGTGATGGCGCTTCCGTTCGCTGTCTGCCGGGGTTTGCGGGAGGCATGGGCTCTTCTCCTTCTGGGCGCGTGCTGTTTCCTCTGGAGTGCGGCGCCGGCAAGAGCCCAGCTGTGGGACCTGCCTCCGCTCCCTCCGGTCAAATATGCGCCCGCCCCGGACGGCATGACTGCCATGGTGGGGAACGAAACGGTTCGTATCTCGGTTTGCCGTTCCACGGTCATACATTTTGTGGCCGCGCCCGGGTCGCCCAGTACGGCTGCACAGAACCAGCCCTGGATGCTCGATGCGAAGGAGTCGTGTCCAGGCGCGAAGTTCCAGGTGTCCCAGACAGCCGATGAGGCCATTCTTGCCACCGACGCGCTGAAGGTACGACTTTCGCTGAAATGGGGGAACGTGCAATACAGCACTGCGGGAGACGAGAGCCTTCTGCGGGAGCGAAACGCCATTCCGCGCACGTACGAGCCGGCCGAACTGAACGGTGAGAAGACCTTTCACGTGGAAGACCGGTTTGCGCCCGACGCAAGCGAGGGTTTCTACGGGCTGGGGCAGCACCAGAGTGGAATGTTCAATTACCGGGGCGCGACGGTCGAGCTCGCGCAGAACAACACCGACGTCGCGATTCCCCTTCTGCTGTCGAGCAAGGGCTACGCGTTGATGTGGAACTCGGCTTCCCTCACTTGCGTGGATAATCGCTTCCCCTTGGAACTGAACCTGAGCTCGCTGGCGGGACATTCCGTGGATTACTACCTCATTTACGGCCCGGAAATGGATCAAATCATCCATGAATACCGAAACCTCACCGGACACGCGCCCATGCTGCCGAAGTGGGCTTATGGGTTTTTCCAATCGAAAGACCGCTACGTTTCTCAAGATGAAGTCTTGAGCGTCGCGCATCGCTACCGCGAAGAACATATCCCCCTGGATGCCGTCGTTCAGGACTGGTTTTGGTGGAAGGCGGAGGGCGATCCCGTCTTCAATTCCAACTTCCCCGATGTTCCCGCGGAACTCCGTCGTTTGCATGATGAGCACGTCCACGCCATGATTTCGGTGTGGGGGCTGTTTGACACCCAGTCTGAAAACTACGGGGAACTAACGGCGCGGCATTTCGACGTGCCGGACGCCCATGTGTATGACGCCACAAACCCGAAGGCGCGCGACTTCTATTGGGATCGCTTGGTCGGCAAGCTCTTCTCCCAAGGCTGGGACGCATTTTGGCTGGACAGCGCCGAACCCGAAGAGTACTGGCCGCACATGGGTGACGCCATCCTGCGCAACAAGCGCATTGCCATCGGCAATGGCGCAGAGTACACGAACCTATTTCCACTCCTGCACACTCTTGGCGTTCAGCAGCACTGGAGAGCGACCACCGAAAGCAAGAGGGTTTTCCTGCTGACGCGATCGGCGTTTCTCGGCCAGCAGCGCGTTGGAGCAACGGTGTGGTCCGGCGATGTGTACGGCTCTTACTGGGGTTTGCGGCATCAAGTAGCCGCCGGGCTGAACTTCGCACTTTCTGGCTATCCGTATTGGACAACGGACATCGGAGGTTACTGGCCGCCTCATGACAACCCCCTTGCGGATCCCAAGTATCAAGAGCTTTACGCGCGCTGGTTCGAGTACGGAGTTTTTTGCCCCATCTTCCGCACGCACGGACACAGGCCGCAAAACGAGATTTGGTCTTATGACCAAGTCGAGCCGATCCTCATCGAGTACGACAAGCTGCGCTACCGCCTTCTGCCTTACATCTATTCTCTCGCTTGGCGCGTCACCCACGGGGACTACACCATCCAGCGACCCCTGGTCATGGATTGGCGCACCGACGCGGCAACGCGCGACATCGGCGATCAATTCATGTTTGGTCCCGCAATCCTTGTCAGTCCTGTTCTTGCGCCGGACGCTGCCGTCAGGAGCCTCTATCTGCCGGATTCCCCCGCCTGGTATGACTTTTGGACGGGGGCATTGCAGAAGGGAGGCCGTCGAATTGAGGCGGACGCGCCCTTGGAGCGCATTCCACTCTATGTGCGCGCCGGTTCGATTCTTCCCCTCGGCCCTGAAATTGAGTACGCCGAGGAAAAGCCAGCAGGGCCCGTCGAACTGCGGATTTACCCCGGCGCCGACGGTGACTTCGAACTGTATCAGGATGCTGGCGATAGCTACGACTATGAGGATGGAGCATACTGCATCGTCCCGATTCACTGGTCGGAATCAACTCGAACGCTGACCATTGGGAACCGGGAAGGAGGCTATCCCTCAATGCCCCGGAGCATCCAGTTCAATATTGTCTGGGTGTCCGGCGAGCGCGGTTCAGGGGCTGCGCCTGTGGCCAATCCCGACAAAGTGGTCGAATACACGGGAAAAACAATTTCCCTGCAGGCGCCTTGAAGGATGTTGTTCCGAAGGTTCCACGTGAAACATCTCTGGAAGGAGGTACCGATGATCAGCAGGATGAGTTTGTTATCTGTGATGATGCTGGCGGCAAGCGTGGCCCTGGCGCCTCGCCTGGATGCGCAAGTGCAGACCGAGGAGCCCGCGGTGGTTCCAGGCGCGCAGCCTGTCACGGTCGAGCACATCAAGGTCCACGGGGCGGCTTTGGAAGGCAACCTGGAGGGCGACGCTGTGGACCGCGACGTGTTCGTCTTCTTGCCGCCCAGTTATGGTAAGGAGAAGTCCCGGCGCTACCCGGTCGTCTACGCCTTGCACGGTTATTCCATTGGCGCCGAGCAGTGGACCCACGAAATCCATGTGCCGCAAACCATCGAGGGCGCCTTCGCCCAGGGCGCGAAGGAGATGATTGTCGTGCTGCCCGATTCCAAGACGGTGCACAACGGATCCATGTATTCCAGTTCGGCGACCACGGGAGACTTCGAGCAGTTTATTGCCCACGATATGGTTGCTTACGTGGACGCTCATTACCGCACGATTCCCCATCGCCTCGGCCGCGGCCTGGTGGGCCACTCCATGGGAGGCTACGGCGCCGCCCGCATCGGCATGAAACATCCCGATGTGTTCGGCAGCCTGTACATCATGAGCCCGTGTTGTTTGTCGGCCCGGGCCGCCGGACCTGCAAACCCGGAAAGTGAGAAGGCGCTCGCAGCCGTCAAGACGCCCGAAGATTCGGCCAAGCTGCCGTTCTTTCTCCGCGCTCAGCTTGCTTCGGCGGCGGCCTGGTCGCCCGATCCGAAGAATCCGCCCCTTTACCTTGACCTGCCCGTGAAGGATGGAGTATCTCAGCCGGACATCCTGGCGAAATGGGCCGCGAATGCGCCGCTGGCCTTTGTGGACCAGTACATCCGGAATCTCCGCCAGTATCGCGCCATCGCCATGGATGTGGGTGACCAGGACGGTTTGCGCATAGATGCCGGCAAGCTGCATGACGTTCTCGATGCCTATGGAATCCCGAACAGCTTCGAAGTCTATCCGGGCACTCATACGAGCAGGGTGGCTGACCGTTTTCAGAACCACGTGTTGCCCTTTTTCAGCCAGCATCTTTGTTTTCAGGCCGCTTGCCGATGACGCCTGAAATGCTTGTGCCGCTTTCCAGTCAAGGGAAGCGGTCTCTCGGTCTCCTGATACAATACGGAGCCGGTGCAGGCCTAGACGTGCAGGGTGTTAGCCCGCTTTCGCAGCCGAAATTCCACGCCTATCGGGAGAAACGATGAACGATTCCGGAAAGCTCATGCTGGCCACGCTCGCCGCGAGCGTCCTTCTCATCGCCTGCGCCGCCAGTGCGCAGGACATTTCCAGTTCGCCTTATATGGACCCCAAACTCTCGCCGCAAGAGCGCGCCGCGGACCTCGTGCACCGCATGACGCTGCAAGAGAAGGCCTCGCAACTTGTCAACCAATCCCGGGCCATTCCGCGCCTGGGGGTTCCCGCCTACGATTGGTGGAGCGAGGCCCTGCACGGCGTTTCCGTCAACGGCACCACGGAATTTCCCGAGCCTATCGGTCTTGCCTCCACCTTCGATGCGCCGCGCATTCACGAGATGGCCACGGCCATTGGGGTCGAGGGCCGCATCAAACACGCCCAGGCTGAACGCGCCGGCCACTCAGACATCTTTGAGGGTCTGGACTTTTGGGCCCCCAACGTCAACATTTTCCGAGACCCTCGCTGGGGCCGCGGGCAGGAGACCTACGGCGAAGATCCCTTCCTGAGCGCGGGGATGGCGGTCGCGTTTGTCACCGGCCTGCAAGGCGATGATCCCCGCTATTACCGGGCCATCTCCACGCCCAAGCACTTTGCCGCGCACAGCGGGCCTGAACCCACCCGCCACTTCGCCGACGTGGACGTCAGCAAGCACGACGAGGAAGACACGTATCTTCCCGCGTTTCGCGCCGCGGTGGTCGAGGGGCGCGCCGGCTCGGTGATGTGCGCCTACAACGCGATCAACGGCCAGCCAGCCTGTGCCAACGAGTTTCTGCTCGAACACACACTTCGCGGGGCCTGGCAGTTCCAAGGCTACGTGGTCTCTGACTGCGAAGCGATCCGCAACATCTTCACCAACCACCACTACCGCCCCACCCAGGCGCAGGCTTCGGCTATCGCCCTCGAGCGCGGAATGGACAACGAATGTATAGACTTCCGCACCAAGGTTGAGGACGACCGCGACTACAAGCCCTACATCGAGGCGGTGCAGCAAGGCTATCTTTCCGAGAGCGCCGTGGACGCCGCGCTCATTCGCTTGTTCACCGCGCGCATCCGCCTGGGCATGTTCGATCCGCCGGCGATTGTGCCGTTCAGCAAGATTGATGAGAATCAGCTCGATAGCCCCGCGCATCGCGCCCTCGCGCGCCGCTTGGCCGATGAGTCCATGGTGCTGTTGAAGAATGACGGCGTACTGCCCCTCAAGTCCGCCAAGCGCATCGCCATCGTCGGCCCGCTCGCCGATCAGACCGCTGTTCTCCTTGGCAACTACAATGGCATCCCCTCGCACACCGTAAGCGTGTTGGAGGGCATGAAGGCCGAATTCCCTGGAGCGAAGATCACCTATGTCCCCGGCACGCAGTTCCTCTCCAATCAGGGAACTCCCGTGCCCGCCTCGCTGCTGACCACCCCGGACGGCCAGCCCGGTCTCAAGGCCGAGTACGGCTCGCGGCCGAGCTTCGGGGCCGCGCTCACCGCGCTGCTGTCGCGCATCGAGCCCGGTTTGGACTTGAAGGAGAGCAACGTTCCCGAACAGGCGAAGGGAATCCAGGGCCTGGCGGTGCGATGGACCGGCTTCCTCAATCCCCCCGAGTCTGGCGATTACTTGCTTGGGATCAAGGCCGATGGTTTCGCGTTCCTCACCGTGGACGACCGGCAGCTCATGCGGACGTTTGGCCGCAGGTCCAGTCTCGGCCAGGTGCATTTGGAAAAGGGCCGCCCGGCAAAGTTGGAGGTCCTGTATGCGCAGCCTCCCGGCGGCAAACCTGAGGCCCAGCTCATTTGGGCCCCGGTCAACAGCGCCCCGGACCCGGCGGCCATCGCCGCCGCGAAACAAGCGGACGTGGTCGTCGCCGTGGCCGGCATCACCAGCCTTCTCGAAGGCGAGGAGATGCCCATCGAGCAGCCGGGCTTTCTCGGTGGGGATCGTACCAGCCTTGACTTGCCCCAGCCGGAAGAGAATCTGGTCCAGGCTGTGGCCGCCGTCGGCAAGCCCTTGGTTGTCGTGCTCATGAACGGCAGCGCCCTGGCCGTCAATTGGGAGAACGTCCACGCCAACGCCGTCCTGGAAGCCTGGTATTCCGGCGAGGAAGGCGGAGCGGCCATTGCCGAAACCCTGAGCGGAAAAAACAATCCCGCCGGCCGTCTCCCCGTCACCTTCTATAAGGACGTCCACCAATTGCCCAATTTTGAGGACTACTCCATGACGGGCCGCACCTATCGCTACTTCGCAGGGGAGCCTCTCTGGCCGTTTGGCTACGGCCTCAGCTACACCACTTTCAGCTATAGCAAGCTCACCTTGCCGGACGCGCCCATCCGCGCCGGCGATCCCTTGAACGCCTCCGTAACCGTCACCAATACGGGAAAAGCTGCGGGAGACGAGGTGGTGCAGCTCTATCTGAAATTTCCGGACGTGCCAGGCGCGCCCATCCGCGCCCTCCGCGGCTTCCAGCGCATCCACCTTCCGCCGGGCGCCAGTCAGGAGGTCGAGTTTCACCTGAACCCGCGGGACCTCAGCATGGTCACCGATGCAGGAGACATCATCGTCGCGCAAGGCAAATACACCGTGTCCGTCGGCGGCGGTCAGCCCGGAACCGTCGCCCCCTCGGTCGCCGGGGCCTTCGAGATTCATGGCCAGATTGTGCTGCCGGAATAATGGAAGCCCGGGCTTGCCTGATTTTCCCGGGAGCTTCCGGGGGCAATGGCGCCGCGTCCGAATGGCGCCCCTCTGAGAACGCGAATCGGCGCCTGCGGCGGTCAGCCTTGTGAACCAGTTGAGGACCGAAGCGGACCTCGGCGGAGTGCCCGTTCCTTCATCAAAGCAAAAAAAACGGGTACGAGGATCAGGACGTGAATCGTGGAAGTGATCATCCCCCCGACGATGGGAGCGGCGATCGGTTTCATGACGTCGGAACCGATGCCGCTCTCCCACAGGATGGGAATCAGACTTGCCAGCACCGCCGTTACGGTCATGAGCTTCGGTCGCAATCGCTGGACGGCGCCTTCTATAGTGGCGACCTCGATGTCTTCGTGCCGGATGGGCGCACCGGAGGCCAGTCGCTTATCGAGCGACTCGCGCAGGTAGACGACCATGACGACGCCAGTCTCGACGGCAATTCCAAACAGGGCGATGTACCCCACCCACACCGCGACGCTGAAGTTGTAACCGAGTAGCCACTGGAGAATCAAACCGCCCGTCATAGCGTAAAAGGTAGGGAAAATAAGAACCGCGGCCTCGGTCACGGAATGAAACACCATGTACAGCAGAACGAAAATTACGAAAAATACGAGCGGAAGAATGAGCTTCAGGCGCTGTTTCGCTCGTAACTCGAATTCGTATTCACCGGACCATTTGTAGGTGTATCCGGGAGGCAAGCTCAGCTTGTCGTGCAGCAAGCGGCCGGCCTTGGCCACAAATCCTCCGTAATCTTTCGTTGCCAGGTCGAGATAGACATATCCGGTGAGCAAGCCGTCCTCGTCTCGAATCATGGACGGGCCGCGGCTGAAATAGACCTTGGCCACTTCGGAAATCGGAATCTGGGCTCCCGTGGGCGTGGCAATCAGCACGCGCCGGAGTTGCTCCACGTTGTCACGAAAATCGCGGCTGTAACGCACGTTGATGGGATACCGCTGCCGTCCTTCAACGTTCTCGGCGATATTCTCGCCGCCGATGCCGGAACTGACCGCGCGTTGCACATCGGCGACGGTCAAGCCATAACGCGCCGCCTCAGGACGGTTTACCTCGACGTTGACATAAAAACCCTCGGCCACGCGTTCGGCGAAGATGGACCGCAACTCCGGCATCGTACCGAGCACCTGCTGCACCTGAGCACCGAGGCGCTGGATACCCTCGACATCCGGCCCCTGGATTTTCAAACCCACGGGCGTCTTGATCCCCGTCAGTTCCATGTCTAGGCGGTTTTCAACCGGCATAGTCCAGGTGTTGGTGAGGCCCGGAAACTGAAGCTTTGCATCCATCTCCTGGACGAGCTTCTCGTAGGTCATGTCTGCCCGCCATTGGTCGCGCGGCTTGAGCATAATCGTGGTGTCGTACATATCGAGCGGCGCGTTATCCGTGGGACTATCGGAGCGCCCAACCGTACCGAAAACAGTCTCAACCTCGGGGAAGGACCTGATGATCCGATCTTGTTCCTGAAGCAAGGCGGAGGCTTGTGTGATCGAGATGCCGGGCAGAGCGGTGGGCATGTACAGCGAGGAACCTTCGTAGAGGGGGGGCATGAATTGACTTCCGATACGCCAAGCGAGCGGAACAGTCACGGCTAGGAAGGCTAGGTTAAGCAGCAATGTCGTCTTCCGGTGCCGTAAGCAGAAGCGCAGGACGGGGAGGTAAAGAGCTTGAGTGCACCTCGAGAAAGGATTCGCGGATTCCGGCCTTAGACGTCCCCGAATGAAAAGCGGCATGAGGACGGGAACGAGCGTAATAGCGAGAATCGAGGAGAACGCTACGGAAAGCGTTTTGGTCCACGCCAGAGGACGAAACATGCGGCCTTCCTGCGCTTCCAACAGGAATACCGGCAAGAACGAAACAAGAATAATCAGAAGCG
>Ga0187771_10002635_pt1 | contig 12413 bp, 11 predicted proteins | sample 0116_SJ02_MP15_1_FD_133139 | JGI IMG/M metagenome (GOLD analysis project Ga0187771, IMG submission 133139) | Tropical peat soil microbial communities from peatlands in Department of Meta, Colombia - 0116_SJ02_MP15_10_MG | ecosystem: Environmental > Terrestrial > Soil > Wetlands > Peat | place... | reverse complement strand
GAAAGAGACACGTTCACGAGTTACTATCACAAGAATTGGGTTAATGGATACAAAATTCTCGCTCAGAGACTGACCAATCAGTAAATGTCTAATTAGCGCGCTGCCTTGTCCCGAAATTGTGTTGAAGCTTGTTTTAGGCGGGGTCTCGTGGTTTGTGTCGCTGGAGTCGACGATAGGCTTGTGCGGGTACACGCTTGTTCTATGAGTGGTTTGTGGTGGTGTTGTGGTGGTGTTGTGGTGGATTTCTGGTTCCGAAAGGAACCCGCAGCAAGCTTCTTTCGCTAAACATAGCCATTTCCGAGCTGGATTCTGGAAAAACTTTTTTGCCGCTAAAAGCCATGTCTGCGGGTTCAACGAGAACCACGCCCCTCTCAGCCTCAGGGACCACGCGCACCAAAAAAACAGACCCACGCCACGAATCAGCCCCAAGAAGGAAAAAGACTATCCCTAAACCATTTTAGAGACAAGCCAGCGAGCGAAACTACTCTGTTCGAGTGCAACGTACTTTTTCATTAGAGCATAAGCATTCTAGCGTCAGTATGATTGAGTCAAGAATTAGCATTATCGAAGGAAACACCAAATAAAGGAAATGAAGAATAGGGTTGGCCGAGAAAAAATTAACGATCCTTTTGATCGAATTAGAGAAACATGTTAGTCGGAAAACAACCGAGCCTATCTAAAGTGCCAAGAACCCCGTAGATAACCAAGACTCATCCAAGAATTTCTAGGTTTCGTGCACCGTACAAGAAATACTCTTTTCTTTGTGTTTTCCGAATATTGAGAATAATAAAATGAAAAAGAATCCCACAGACTTGTTTGCACATCCACCGCGAAATGTTGGTCCTGCGTAAAATTCTTAGTTTACTTCCCATTTATCTAAGGGAAGGAGAATAGGATGACACCTGTATTTGGTGCTTGTGGGATATACTGCGAGCTGTGTCCCTTATATCGTAGCGAGAGATGCGAAGGGTGTTTCAAGCGAAATCAGTGGTTTAAACCGGAATGCCAACTGTTCTCATGCGCCACTAGCAAGGGCGCGAAATGTTGCTTTGAGTGCAAAGGTTTTCCATGCGATATGCACTACGAGAAAGACATGGTATACACCCAAGAATCACTCGACAACTAGAAAGAACTCATGCTCAAACCGAAAAAGTACTTCATTCAAATCAAAGAACGATTCAAAAAAAGAGCCTAATTGCTGAAACACCATTACATTTCGAAGACCTATACTCCCCTTCAGCTTCATATCTCACATAATTTTCAACATTGCACAATCAATCGACAACCTTCGTTGACCTTTTCTATGCTGCTCTTAAATCCCAACAGCTTGTAGCCGTAAGGATAAATTATAGAACAAATGTGATCACAGAAGTAGTCAGCAGGCAAATCTGCGATGCCGATTGCTCATCAGCCTGATTGGGCACTTCATCACGACGCCAATATACTCCTCACTATCCAATTTTTCGACTTCTCTTCCCACCCATATCTTTTCAATCCTAGCCTCAAATTCAAGAAATTCCTTTCTAGATCTTGCAACCAAGCTTTTCCTTTCCAACGAGGCAGCGGTTTCTCCCCAGAATCTCGCAAACCTTTCAAGCTCGTCTATGCCATACATTTTACCAAGATATTGAGTTATCAACAGATAAGCTCCGAACTCGAAAGACTTCCTGAGTTTAAGCTCTTCCTCAGTTGAAACCGCTATTTCCTTGTCCCTCCCTGACACAAGAAAGAATAATATTCAAACGTCATATCAAAAGCTTTTGCGAAAGTTAGGACCTTTAGCACGCATGGCTGTTCCAAAATTCGTCTGCCCAGGGAACTTATGCCGCTGGTTCTGCTTCTCTGGCATAGTTGGATCATATTTGGAATAGTACCTTAAAGCGCAGAATATGTTTCTTAATTGTATATATAGAGAAACAACATGATTCAAAGTCTAAGAAGAGAAAATCTTATTTCTGAAGAGAGAGCAAATCGCGAAGAGATAGCAATGAGGTATACTAAGCAACGAAGTGGCATGAATGTCCTCTAATGATGAAATACGCATTTCAATTCTTCAGCATCTTTATGCGTTCTACTACCGAGATCCAAGATTAATCGGAATAAGCAGAGCCGAGATGTTGAGACTATTGAATACTCAAGAAAATCTAATGGATTCTAACATGCTATACCTTGAACAAAAAGGCTTAGTTAAGCTCTTAAAGGTAATGGGTTCACTTTGGGAAGTAGCTGGTATAACTGCCTTTGGAATCGACGTTATTGAGAACAAAGAAATGTATAAACAGCAATTTCCATTTATTACAGTTCAGGTTCAGGAAATCTATGGCAACGTTCATGGAAATGTTGTTCAAGCAAAAGATTCAGAAGTCATAATCCAACAAATAGATAACGTATTCCAAAAAGCTTGTAGCATGACTGAATCAAGGACAGACATTTCTCCTGAGCTAAAGAAGGAAATTCTATCTAGTCTGGCTTCATTAGAGGAAGAAATGAAGAAGAAAGAACCTGATGCTGGAAAGATCCAGAAAACTTGGAACTGGTTAAAGAGAAATGCGAATTGGGTTGCTCCAGTTCTCACACAGATCGTTTCAGAGGTCGTGAAACTGCTCTATTAGATAGTTTATCAAGTGTAGATTTTCATCCTTGCTTTTGTGCTTCCCACGTTATCTCTGCAATTCTCTTGGCAGCCGAAAGGTGTCTTGCAAATTGTTCTAGGGAATCAATCAGTCTTTCGAGATCTAAGGATATGTTGAACATCTTCTCAAAATCTTCAAGAAATTCAGGTCTAGCTACCTGCAATAATCCCCCATTAACAAGGTCTTTCAATCTTTTCACCTGCCCGTTTCGTATTTCCTGAATCATCTTATCGAATTTTGATGCATTATTTCCAAATTCTGTTTTATACATAGCAAGATGCAGCTTATATTCACCGTAGCTCTCATCAGGAACTAATTCCTCCAAAAAACTTATTTCACGATCAGCCAACTTGGCTTCTTCATTGAACCATTCCTTGGCTTTTTTAACAACATGCTCCAAAGCATCTGCAAATGCACTCAAGAATGGCTCACGCTTGTCTTGTCTTTCCTTGACTATAGCTTGGAGTTTATCGACTTCTCCCAATAGCCTTTTGTAGTCTTCTGATTTCATAACGATTCACCATTACTAATCATAGAGTTGGATGTTCTAGACTCTAATCTTCGCTAGTTCAATTAGTTATTTTAGTTCTAGTATAAGCCTTTTCAAGCAGTTTAGAAAGAGAAGTGATGAAAAAAGTAGATTCCTCTAATTTATATATGGTTGTTCAGTTTTACTTGAACCTTTCTTTCTTGTTAGAAAATAAAGCACAATAGCCAATAAGCCAAAACAAAATGGAACTATCACGTAGCTTCCATACTCTGCTGGAAGATAGAATATGGCTGCAACACTTATCAAAAGCATTAAGATAGATATGGAAGAGGGATTTGTCTTAATTGTCTTCTTGAAGTGTGGCTGAAAATGTTTTCCCCTTAGACTGTTCAACCGTATACCTACACCAAACAAAAGGATTATGACTATAAGTCCAAAAATCCAAGGTAACCGAGTAGGAAAAGCAAGATAACCTAGTAATGTAGAAAAAAGTCCTAATAAAACGAAGTCAAGTAAGAGAAAAATCCTTGCCACTCCTTTGAATGTGTCTGCTAATCCTTTTCCTATAATATCACTTGACAATCCAAGAACCATAGTAAAGGCATACAAAGACCATAAAATGATTGTTGTGTTTAGAAAAGGAGTGAGGTCAAAGCTTATTGCCCCTATGGTTACAGGCAATTTTGGATTCTGATATCTTATCACAATCATTACTGCTAACAAACCTAGAACAAAGAGACCTCTAATCTCTTCTACTTTTTGATTATCATCTGATGATCCTTGAGTCAAATAGTCACTACTCTATTGGTTTTTCTATTTCTGCTATAAGGACTTTATGGATAGTGTTGATGGTTACTGAATATTCTTCCTAGTTTCTCGTCTTTTGCGGTTAAAGTATCTTAAGCATTGAGCATAGTTTTGACACTTCTTACAGCAATACTTAGCTTCTTTACATTTAATCTTCTTAGAACCAATATAATAATTGAATTTGTTACAATGTTTCGGTAACATTTACCGAAAGTACTTATTAATCATAATGTTGGATTTGTATTCAATGCGCGCGCGCTAAGAATTTTCAGATCCTGAACCTGTGACTCTTGAGTTTTACGTTTGTGTCCATTTCCGTGGCTAGTTGTTCAAGCAGTTCTCTTTGTTTTGAAGTGAGCTTTTCTGGGACCGTTATGTTTACACGTATGAGCAGATCTCCTCGTCCGTATCCTCTTAGTCTCGGCATGCCTTTGCTCTTGAGTTTAAAAATTTCACTAGGCTGGGTCCCTGGGTGTATTTTAAGTGTGGTTTCTCCGTCGAGTGTGGGTACTTGCACTTCGGCACCTAGCGCTGCCTGGGGATATGTTATATTGAGGTTGTAGAGAAGGTCGTCGTCTTCTCTTCTGAAATACTCGTGAGGAGCTATGTGAATTAACAGGTACAGGTCACCTGCAGCCCCGCCGTGTGGAGGCGTTTCCCCTTCTCCGTTTAGTCTGATCTGGTAGCCATCGTCTATGCCAGAAGGGATCTTCACTGTGATCTTTCGTTCTACTTCCATGAGCCCTGTTCCTTTGCATTTCTTGCAGGGCGTGTCTATAATGACACCTGTTCCTCGGCAAGTTTGGCAGGTGGTGATTTGGACGAACGTACCGAACGCGCTTCTTCTAGCTGTTCGTATTCTGCCTGTTCCCTCGCATTTAGGACATTCCCTAGGCGCGGTGCCCGGCGCTGCTCCCGAACCTTCGCAGACATCACACTTCTCGGTTCTCGGTACAGTTACTTCCCTTTCTGCTCCTTTTGCCGCATCTTCGAGAGTTATTTCAAGGTCATAGGCGAGGTCTTGCCCTCTCGCTGGTCCTTGTTCATATTCCTGTCCGCTGAATCCACGCCCGCCGAAGAAAATGTTGAACAAGTCTCCAAAACCGAAGCCAAATCCAAGGTCTCGAAATATCGAGTCGAAGTCCGCACCTCTGAAGATGTCTTCTCTCGTGTAGCGTTGGTCGAAGCCCGCATGCCCCAACATGTCATACTGCTGGCGCTTTTCGTCATCCGAGAGCACAGCGTAGGCCTCGGATATTTCCTTAAATTTCTCTTCTGCCTCAGGAGCCTTGTTCCTGTCTGGATGGTATTGCATGGCAAGTTTTCTGTAGGCATCCTTGATTTCGTCTTTGGAAGCCGTTCTAGGTACGCCAAGAACTTCATAGTAATCCCTCTTTTCTGCCATGCTTTCATCATCAGCCTACTGACCAAGTCAGTGAACATAATTTTTCTTACTTGACTTTGTAGTCCTCCGAGTCGACTACCTTGTCTCCGCTTGGAGGCGGAGTCTCTGCGCCTTGTTGGCCTTTCTGCTTTGCATAATCGGCCGATGCCTGTTGATACACGGTCGTTCCGATGTCTTGTAGTGCTTTCGTTAGTTCGTCTGATTTTGTCTTGATTTTTGCCGAGTCGTTGCTGGCGAGTGCGTCTTTTAACTCAGAGACGGCTGTGTCTATTCGGTTCTTCTGGTCTTGGTTGAGTTTGTCTCCAAGGTCTTTCTTTGTTTTTTCTGCGGTGTAGATTAGGTTGTCCGCGTTGTTTCTTATTTCGGCTTCTTCGCGTTTCTTCTTATCCTGTTCTGCGAACTGGTCAGATTCCTTGATCATTCGTTCCTTTTCTTCTTTTGAGAGTTTGGTGCTGGCTGTTATGGTTATTTTCGCTTGTTTTCCTGTTCCTAGGTCTTTAGCGGTTACGTTGAGTATGCCGTTCGCGTCGATATCGAAGATTACTTCTATCTGTGGGACACCTCTTGGCGCGGGGGGAATGTCTACAAGGTTGAACGTGCCTAGGGATACGTTGTCTGTGGCCATTGCGCGTTCGCCTTGGAGGACATTTATCGTAACGGCTGTCTGAAAGTCTGCAGCTGTTGAGAAGACTTGGCTTCTTCGTGTGGGAATGGTGGTGTTTTTCTCGAGAATTCTTGTGAATATGCCGCCTAGCGTTTCAACTCCCAGACTTAGGGGGGTTACATCGAGCAGCAATAGATCTTTCACTTCGCCTGTTATTACCGCCGCTTGTATGGCTGCCCCGATGGCGACGCACTCCATAGGATCGACGCCTCTTTCGGCTGGTTTGCCCATGATCTGTTCGACGAATCTTTGGACCAGCGGCATACGAGTCATGCCGCCGATGAGGATTATCTTGTCTATGTCATTTGGAGTGAGCTTGGCGTCCTCAAGGGCTTTTACGATAGTTCTTTCCGTTTTCTGAACTATAGGCTGGGCGAGTGCTTCCAGTTTAGCTCTGGTAAGGGTGAGGTGCAGGTGCTTTGCGCCTGTTCGATCTGAATAGATGAAGGGAAGGTCTATATCCGTAGTCATGAGGGTTGACAGTTCAATCTTCGCTTTTTCAGAGGCCTCCTTAAGCCTTGCCATTGCGGTCTTGTCGTCTTGGAGATCGATGCCCGTCTGCCTTTTGTACTCTTCTGTCACATAGTCTACCACGGCTTGGTCAAGGTCTGTGCCGCCGATTTGCGTATCGCCACTCGTTGACAATACTTGAAACACACCCTTGCCGAAGTCCATAACGGTAACGTCGTGTGTTCCACCGCCAAAGCTGAAAACCAGAATTTTCATTTCTTTTTCAAGCTTGTCCACGCCATAGGCAAGGCAGGCAGCAGTTGGCTCATTGATTATTCTCATTACCTCAAAGCCCGCTATTTCCCCCGCGTCTTTGGTGGCTTGGCGCTGGTTGTCATTAAAGTGGGCGGGCACTGTGATAACCGCTTTTCTTATCGTCGTGCCTAGATACGTTTCTGCGTCTTTCTTTATTTTTTGTAGGACGAAGGCGCTTATTTGTTGTGGCGTGTACTGTTTTCCTTGTATAGTGACTTTGTAGTCTGTGCCCATTTTTCTTTTTATTTCGTAGATTGTCCCTTCGGGGTTGGCTGTGGCTTGTCTCTTTGCGGGCTCTCCTATGAGGAGTTGACCATCTTTTGTGAAGGCAACGACAGATGGAAACATTTTGCCAGCCATCGTTGGTCCTTCCGCGCTCGGTATAACAGTGGCGTGTCCTCCTTCGTATATGGCTGCTGCTGAGTTAGTTGTTCCAAGGTCTATGCCCAAGATTTTTTCTAAGGGTTTTACGTTACTCATTTCCTTCTACCTCTCTTTGTGATTCGGATTCAGGTTTTACTGCAACCTTAACTATGCTCGGTCTAATCACTTTTTCCTTCATTATATATCCTTTCCTTACTTCTTCGATTACTGTACACTCTTTGACGTCGTCTCTTTCTATTCTTGCGACGGCGTTGTGTTTTGAAGGGTCGAATGGTTTGCCAACGCATTCGATCGGAGAGACTTGCTCGTTTTCGAATATTCTTTTCAGTTTCTTCAGGGTCATTTCGACGCCTTGTGTTAGGTTTTCTGCTGATTTGGAGTTGCGGCCCGCTTTTACGGCCATTTCAAGCTCGTCAGCTATTTCTAGGAGTTCGACGATGAGTGGCTCTGTGCAGTATTTTTTGACTTCTTCGAGCTGTCTGTCGGTTCTTTTTTTGAGGTTTTCGAAATCTGCTTGAACATATTTAAGGCGGGCCAAGTAGTCTTCTGCGCGTTTCTTTTCGTTTTCAAGGTCCTCTTTTAATTTTTCGGTTTGGGCGTTATCTCTCGGTTGCTCTTTTTGCGCTTCAGTCATCCGATCTCTCCGCGTAAAATGCTGGATTTCTAGTTTGTAAGAACAAAAATATATACCATGCCCTCTTGACTTTTCTTGTATTGTGCACGCTGAACGTATTCGAATATGCTCAAAGCAATGCTTTTACTTGTTCTAGTGGGTTAATCCTTTAGGCATTATTATTGCTTGCTCGGGAGTTCCGTAAATAACGGCATTTCCTTCCAACCAAAGTCTCCCCACAAGAGCACACGTAACAGCGTCCAGCTCATGATCACTCATTCGACTATTCAGCCCTTTTACTCCTAACTCTTCTAAACCAACCCTTAACCTGTCAAGTCCTTGCTGCTTTCTGGGAATCCCAAGAACGTCTTGGGCGCCTCCAGGATAAACCTCTATTGCCCGGAACTGCTTTTTCTCAAGGATCTTTCTGAGGTTTATTCCTCGCGCAGTCAATTTTCTCATGGGTCCGAGGGTGATTGGAAAGAATTTTATTCCTTTTTGCAGGAGTTCCTTGTCGCATTCTCTCAGATGAACATTTGTCTTCTGTTCTATAGACTCTCGCCCCGCAGGAAGGCTGAGAGGCGCATCGATAGCAACTACTCGGGGTTTGCTTTCCTCTATTATCTTCACTATTTCCTTATCCGTATAGACCAGAGAAGTTTTTGCCTTAATGCCTGTAAGGACACAAAGACCCGTAGGTCTAGTCTTGACACCTGCTAAATCTAAGCCGACTATTAACATCAAACTTCAATGTATCAGTTCTACGGCTAATCTTATAATTCTTCTTTGAGCACTCTCGCAAGATTCTAATGCCTGAACAAATGGCGAGTATGGCTATAACAGATTTTGCATATGAATCTTGGGTTCATAATACTTTTTTATAAACTGGCCATTTAACGTCTAATTAGTGATTAAGAAATGTCACCTAAAATCCGACCCTTCATGCGAAGGAAACCTGGACAAAAGAAAAGGACAGTTCACGTGAAAGGCCACTACAGGCACGCATAGCCTTAATCGGCAATAAGACTTTTGTCCAAGTCCCGATTTTTTTCTGAACAGAGAAAGCGCTATTGTGAAGAAGACATAGTGCAAGTTCAGCAAGAATCAGCGAATATACTGGAATTTCTGAAATAGAGTTTACTGCAAGAGACACAGCCGTAGATCTATGAGTAAGGAATACGAATCGAAAAGGGTTTAGAACCCCCGCCGACTGCTAGCGTGAATCTTGCGTCGCGTCTAATGTGCCAATTCGACATACATGGGAGGATTGCGGTCTTCTGGGATTATTGAATATTCTATCGTTGCCTCTTTTAGTTCTTTGATTCGGTCAGCCACAGTCTGATGAAGTTTTTCTGCGAGGTTATGATCGTCTGCACTGATTTCTCTTATCTTGTCCGCTAATTCGCGGTCTCCCAATGTCTGTTTTATCCACATGACGAAGTCGCCACGTTTCATATGAAAAACCAGCGAAGCCTGAAGCTGCAAAGATTGTGCCGAAGCGAGTTTGCTGCAGAAGTCGAGTAAGCTCGTAGCGACTTGTCCTGTAGGTTTGCCAATTTCCTGATAGAAACGAAAGCTCATTTCCAACGGTAGATCTCTCAGAATGGTCTTTGTTTTTCGCTGCGACGGCGTCGAATAACTCCGTCTTGGTTTGGGCTCTTTCCCTTTTTGTTTTGTTCTCATTTTGATCATTTGAAGGTTAGTCCGTTGGTTGATATGCGTTATGAATCCAAAATCTACAAAAAACATGAAGACACGGTATTTGTGGTAAAGTCGTTGCGCCTAGATTGATTCTATCGAATCATCTCACGTGTCATGGATTTAGACTGTCTGATGTGTCTATCAGGGCTGCTTCATGAATTCAATGAATTCTTCAAGAGTCCGTTTCTCCAAAGTGTAGTTAGTCTTTTTCTCTAGCCCTATGGTTGAGTGCGGTCTAGGTCCGTAGTCGTGACCAGGATACACTTCGATGTTGTCATCCAACTTCATTATCTTGTCGAAAAGGCTGTGGTACATGTCTTGAGGGCTTCCACCGGACAAGTCTGTTCTGCCGCATTCTCCAACAAAAAGCGTATCGCCGGTTAGCAGTTTGTCGTCGAATAGTAGGCAGATGCCGTCTGGACTGTGTCCCGGTGTATGAATAACTTTTATACGAATTTCGCCAACTTTGATGATGTCTTCATCGACTACGCTGATGTCTTTAGCAATTCTGGAGAGTCTGTGGGCGACAATTTTAGCGTCAAAAGCCACCTTGATGTCCTGGTTGCCCGCTGTGTGGTCGGCGTGATAGTGAGTATCAATTACATACTTCGCTCTGAAGCCTAGACTGTTTAACAACGAGATTATTTCGGCAGAGTTAAAGCTGGGATCAACAACCGCGGCCTCTTTGGTCGTTTCATCCGCAATTATGTAGGAGAAATTGTCGCCCCCGTGCTTGATTTGTTTAAAGAACATAACTTGACACCTCACTCCTCTTTATTTAACGAACGTATTTGTCGGTGGGCAGATGTTCGACCCTCATGCCCTGAGCGGCCATGTCTTTATGATTTTCAACGCAACCGATGCTGGCGTCGATGTTTCGATGAAACGGATGCACCCACATATGCGCTGGAACAAGGTTGAACTGCAAAGGTAGCCTCAAGGCAACGCCATACCTCTCTTTCAAGTCTTTGACGAGCAAGCTTTTCATGCAAGTTAGGCGAGTGGTAGTGTAGCTCTTAAGTAGTTCAGACGCGCCAAATGCGCCTATACCGTGCCACAGCACTGCGTCCTCTGGCGACGCCAGGGAATACAGAAAGAACTGAGGCGATGAGGGTGTCTCCTTGAAACTGTAATTCACAAACCTGTCTCCCTCCATCTCGAAGCTGTCCTCGGCTCTGGCTTCACTAATATCGTTTGGATCAATCGCGTTCGGATAAAGCTGTACCGTACGATAATTGACTTTGAGTTTTTTCAGTTTCGAACCGTCAAAGTAGATCCTGCCTCGCGCAGCGCGTTTTGAACCGTAGCCCTTGGTTGACTGAGGAACGGTTAGGAGCGTGGTCAGGTTTTTCATACTCCTGCCCATGCACGAGTAAACGCATTCGATCGACGCATAGTCTTTGTGGGTCTCTCTTATGATGTAATGGAGCAAGCCTTCGGTTGTCTCTTTCTTCAGCGCAGTTATAGGTAACCGCATCGATGGAAGACAAAGGTTGATTCCAAAAGAACCGAAGAGACTTTCAAGCTGTTCATATTTCACCTTGTCTACCATGTCCATATAATTGTTGTTGTCACAAGAGCCTAAGTAATAGGCTATGCGTTCGATTTCGCCTTTTGATATCAGGGAACCGCCATATTTTTGGACAAACTTCTGGTCAATCTGCAACTTTTCCGTCTTCACTGACGCTGCAGGAAACGCGCTTTGCCCGCTGTTCAGTATGGACTCCTTGAGCGGGTTCATCGAGTACCTGTCTGGTTCAATATCGTCTGTGTTGAGCAGAAAAGCGACTATTTTTCCCGTAGGCGGGTCCTCGAGAATCCGGCAGATTTCATCAATCTCCCCCTGACCATACTGAGACACTCCATGCTCATAAAAAAAGTTGCCACAAACCTCAAGCAGACGCGCAGCTATTATTCCCTGAACCTCTTCTACAGTCAACGGAGGGTTTGAGTATTCGACAGAAGCTCGTAGAAAGAAGTGTTCGCCATCAAAAGTCAAGTCTTTCTGTTGACCATTTCTAAAATAGTAGAAGGGAACTTTTGATCTGTTTTCTGTCTTGAAGGTGCCGAGATCAGTGACGAGTGCCTGGATGCACAGCCATGAGCTTTTCAGGAAATCCTCAACTATCATTCTCGACAAGTCAGAGGGCAATTCTTTGTATCAACCCCTTTCTAGCGATTCTGCGGCGTAAATGCAATCTCTGATGACAGGCGGTCCGAAAAACATTCTTGAAACTCCGAAACTCTCAGTGAAGCCATATTTCATGAGCGTGTCGATTACTGGTGCTTCTTTCTTGCAGATGCACAATGACACTTCGTAGCCCTTCAGCCTATCAAGTGCGGCCTTTATTAGGCTAATCGCAATGTCGCTTCGCCTTCGACTGCAGACCAGCGGTCCCAACTCTGCCGTTTTGCCGTAAATGGCAGCGGCCACGAACCCGACTAGTCGATTGTCTTCAAGGACTATGTAGCAAAAGTTTCCAAGGTCGGTCAGAATCGGTTCCAGTACTTTTCCTCTGGCGGCACCGAAACAATTCTGGTCAGACTCGACAATTTGCTCCAAGTCGCGTCTTTGCGCTTCAGTAACGCGCGCATCAACAAACGAAGAGGTGCCTGTTCCTTTTAAGACCGTAAAATCTGAGTCATACTTGAAACCAAGCTTTGTGTAAAAAGGAATCGCGTCAGGGTACGCATACAAGCCAACCGTCTTTACCTTCTTCGTTTGCAAATATTCAAGAGCGTGATTGACCAGCAGTGACCCTCCGCCTTTTTTCCGTTCATCCTCGTGGACGATCAAGTTTCCGAACCATCCCACTTGACCAAAACTCACCGTGGTGGCGATTCCCACTTCTTTCGAGTCATCAAGTAATACGAAGCTGCCTTCTGGTTCCAACTTGAGTACAAATTCAAAATCCGCTTTGGTAAGTCCCCAATCCATCGTGCTGGTTATG
>Ga0187771_10002634_pt1 | contig 12413 bp, 2 predicted proteins | sample 0116_SJ02_MP15_1_FD_133139 | JGI IMG/M metagenome (GOLD analysis project Ga0187771, IMG submission 133139) | Tropical peat soil microbial communities from peatlands in Department of Meta, Colombia - 0116_SJ02_MP15_10_MG | ecosystem: Environmental > Terrestrial > Soil > Wetlands > Peat | place... | reverse complement strand
TACTATCCTGCGGGCCATGAAGTGCTATTGTTCGGGGGAACGTTCTCGGGGTTCGCGTTCTACGGGGACACTTGGGGCTTTTCTGACGGTAAGTGGACCGAGCTGATCAGCAACACGACCTGCACCCCGACGACCTGCCCCGCGGCGCGGGCGGGCGCCATGCTGGCCTACGACCCCGCGAAGCAGGCGATGCTCTTGTTCGGCGGCCTGAACCTCACGGTCACCTTCAACGACACGTGGCTGTTCGCCAACAACACCTGGACGAACATCACGACCACCCTCGGCGTGGCGCCGTCCCCCCGCTTCTACGGGGCGATGACGTACGACTCGCTCGACAACTACATCCTCTTGTTCGGGGGAGAGGGGCTCAACTTCAACGCGCTTTCGGACACCTGGAAGTTCGCGAACGGCGAGTGGACCAACATCACTTCCAGCGTCTCCACCCCGCCGTCCGCCCGGATCGGCGCAGCGATCGCGGACTCGCCGAGCGGCTACATCATGCTCTTCGGGGGCGAGGACGTTTACGACAACGGGAGCAAGACCTACCTGATCACGAACCCCTGCAACCCCGCCGGGGAGGAGGTCGCGTGGTGGTTCTACCAGGGGAAGTGGAGCATCGAGTCCGGCTACGAGGACACCTGCATCGCGGGGCCGGCGTCCCCGAGTTCGGCCACGGCCGTCCCGGACGCGACCGGGGTCCCTGCGCCTCCCTGCGCCCGCGACGGCGCCGCGCTCGGCTGGAGCCCGAAGAACAACCGGTTCGTCCTCTACGGGGGCTACGGCTACCCGACCTCCGCCTCGGACGTCTGCCAGGGCAGCGCCACCTACCTCAACGACACGTGGAGCTACGACCTCGAGCCGGGCGGCGACTTCCTTTGGAACAACGTGAGCGGTGGGACCGTTCCCGTGGCGCGCGGCTTCATGGGGTACACCACCGACTACTCGGACGATTACTTCGAGATCTTCGGTGGGACGAACGGGTTGTTCTCGGAGCTCAACGACACCTGGCGGTTCTACGAGGCCGTCTTCGCTAAGCTCACCGGGCCCCAGGCGATCGCGACCTCGGGGGAAGTGCTGTTCCGTATCCCCTACACCGTGCTCGGCTACGGCGGCACGGGGAGCCTGAACTACCAGCTGTCCGTGAAGAACACGCGGAACTCGAACCAGCTCACGACCGGGGTCTGCGACTGGTTCTACAACGCCAGCAGCACGCCGCTGCCGTACAACGGGACCGTCATCATCCGATGCGACCCGAAGCCCTCGAACTTCGGCATCTATCGGATCACGCTCACCGTCACGGACGAAGGCAACGGCTCGCACCCGAGCGCGACCGCGAACTGGACGACGACCGTGGTGCCTCCGGAGGAGATGTACATCTACTCGGAGTACGCCGGGGACTTCTACACCGGGGTCGACTTCCCGAACACGTTCACGATCTACGCGGAGGTCGCGAACTTCTCCGCGTCGAGCATCTCCGCCACCATCGGCGGCCAATCGCTGAGCTTTGCCCAGTCGAGCCACCCCCGATGGTGGAACGCCACCGACGTCCAGATGTCGTCGTTCTCTCCGGGGACGACGATCCAGGCCACGGCCGAGTTCAGCAACTGGACCGAGAACGCGACCTTCTACGTCCAGATGATCTCGACCCCGTCCTGGCTCGGGACCCTGTTCAAGGCGACCGGCGCCAGCCAGTCCGTCTCCTCGAAGGGGGCCGGCCCGTTCAACAAGACCTACACGATCACTGAGCAGTACAACTGGAACCTCGGGAACTCGACGAACTTCTCGCTCCCGGTCCCTCTCGTAGGGGGCAGCTACGGGCTGATCCCCTCGATCAACGTCACGTTCAACGCGACGTCGGCCGGCAACCTCAGCGTCCTCGGTACGCTCTCGCTGACGCCGCCGACGATCGACATCGGTCCGGCCTCCCTCAAGATCACCGTCTCGCTCCAGATGGGGGGGACGTTCGACGTTGTCGGCTCAGGCGTCCAGTGGGGCCAGGCCCAAGCGAACATCCAGGTCTCGGCAAGCCTCTCGGCCAGCATCCCGATCTACGGCTTCAGCCTGTTCGGCTGCAACGTGGGCTTTACCCTGCAGCTGACGATCAATCCGTCGATCACCCTCCAGATGATTCTCGCCCCGCTCCAGCCGGGCGGGGAACAGATCATCCAGGGCGTGGACGTCGAGATCCAGAAGTTCCTCGGCAGCTTCACCCTCGCGCTCTCGGCCGCCATCAACTTCGGGATCGGGATCGCCTCCGTCGGCCTTGGGGTCGGTCTCTCGGTTGCGGTCGCCTTCCAGCTGCGTCCGTTCTCGGTCTACGCCGGCTGGGTCAACGGCTCGATCTTCGTCACGGCCCAGTTCCTCTGGTGGTCCGATTCGTTCAACATCGTCGGTCCCGCCACGGTGTTCTCCTGGGGCGCGGCCGCGCCCAAGGACGCCCCGTTCGTCGGCACGAGTTACAACGAGGGGAACGGCTCCAAGTGGACGGTCCAGGTCGAGTACTACAAGGCGTCCGACTACGACGGCAACGTCTGGAATCCCGCGGCCTCCTCCGGCCCGGCCGTCTCCGACATCTACCCGTGGACCGAGGTCGCCGGGGCGGCCGCGTTCAACGGAGCCTACCTCTTCTACACCGACGACAACACGAGCCTCCCCGAGTCCGCCGGCCTCCTGATCTCCGGGGCGCGGCTCAACTCCACGACCAACGCGTTCTCGGCGGCCCCCGGTCCCCGGGACTCCGCCGACTACGAGCTCGCCAACCCCGTGGCCGCGACCCTTACCGACGGGTCGATCTACGTCCTCTGGTCGGCGCTCCCGAGCGCGGAGTCGTCCGTCGACAGCCCGCTCAACCTCACCTCGATCGAGCTCCAGGGCGCGGACTTCCACCCGAACACGGACCAGTGGGGCTCCATCCGGACGTTCAGCGCGGGAGGGTTCGCGCAGTCCTACCAGGTCGACGGCACCGGCACGTCCGCGAAGGTCCTCGAGCTCACCTCCGAGCAGCCGTTCCTCGGGAACAAGGCGCCCGAGCGCCTGGTGGAGTATGACGAGGGGAGCAGCGCGGTCGTTGCCAACGTCAGCACGACCGACCTCTCCGAGATCGTCTCGTTCCGCGCCGCCTCGAACCTCGCGGTCGTCGAGTCGCTCGGTGGCAACTTCACCCTCGTGAGCCTCCCTTCCGGCGACGCGACCCCGATCTCGTACACGCCGCCATCGGGCGCTTCCCTCATCTCCGCGACGTTCGCCATCGGCTCCTCGACGACCTTGGTCCTCCTCTACCGGGAGGCGAGCGCCTCCGTCCTGGTCGTCTATGACACCGCGACGGGGCAGACGCTCGGGACGCTCGCGCTCGGGGCCGACGAGCTCCAGGCCGAGGGGATCTCGAGCAACGCGACGACCTACGTCTTCGTCCGGACGGCCGCGGGGGTCGACGGCTGGAGCGAGGCTGCTGGGACGTTCACGAACCTCACGACCCTGAGCCTGCCCGGCGTGGTCAGCTACGGCCTCGTCCAGGCCGCGAGCTCGATCGTCGTCTACGCGATCGTCCCCACGGGAGGGAACGCCACCGAGCCGATCCGCGAGCTCGACCTCACGGAGATCGGGGCGGCGATGCCGCAGGTCGTCGTGCCCCCCTCGGTGAAGTCGAGCGGCTCCTCGTTGCCGACGTCGGACTACGCGCTCTACCTCGGGGTCGCGGCGGCCGGCGTCGCAGTCCTGCTCGCCGTGATTGCCGTCTTCACGCGGCGCAGGCCCCCGACAGGGTCGTCCGCTCCGGCCGCCTGGACCGGGCCGACGTCAGGGACAACGGCCGAGCCGCCGGCCGGGGCCCAAGGCGGCAGCACCCCACCGGCCGCGGCTCCCGGCGATCCCCCCTCCTCTCCTCCGCCTCCCCCTCCGTCCGGTTGAGGGCCCCGGTCCAATGTTCTTTCAGGTCGTTCCGCACGGGGTTCCCCAAAGGCGGCACCAGGCGTCGCTGCTCGTGGGCATCTGTCTGGTCGTCACCACCCTCCTGGTCGTTTGCCCCGGAACGGTAGGAGTGCGTTTGACCGCCCCGGCGGTCGGGGACGCGGCGGCCCTGGTGAGCCCCGCGCGCATTATCACCATCGAGCAGCAGACCTGGATCAACGTCACCCCCGCGGGCAAAGGCAACTCCCCACCGGCGGCGTCCGGCGGGATGTCGGCGTACGACCCGGTCGACAACGAGACGGTCTACTTCGGCGGCTGCCTCGACGCCAACTGCTCCGCCGTGAGCAACCAGACCTGGGTGTTCTCGAAGGGGGTCTGGACGAACGTCACGAACCCTCACTCGGCCCCACCGGCCTCCGACTACGGCAGCATGGACTTCGACTCGAACATGGGCGGCGTGCTGCTGTTCGGTGGCACGGGCCCAAAGGGCGCCGCGTTGAACGACACGTGGCTGTTCCACGCGGGGGCCTGGATCAACGTCACGTCCTACGGTACGCCCCCTCCCGCGCGCTGGGGCGCCGCCATGACGTTCGACCCCCAGCCGGAGGAGAACGGCTCCGTCCTGTTCGGAGGATACGGGCCGGGGACCCCCACGGGGTACCTCAACGACACCTGGGTCTGGCAAGGCGACGCGGGCTGGGTCCGCCTGAAGAGCGCGTCGACCGCGCCTCCTGAGGTCGTCGACCCTGCGATGGCCTACGACCCTTCGGCGGGCTACGTCGTGGAGACGGGAGGCTACCTGCTCTCCGGGGCCGACAGCAAGGCGACGTGGGAGCTCTACTCGGGCCAGTGGTGGGCCGTTCAGCCGGGGACCTCGGCCCCCGCCCTGACCCTGGAGGCGATGGTCTACGACCCGGCCCTGAGCGGCGTTCTTCTCTTCGGCGGCCTGGACGGCGCGACCGGCTACCAGACGAACCAGACCTGGCTGTTCTACAGCGGCGACTGGAGCGAGCGGTCGCCCTCGACGGCTCCTCCCGCCACCTACGGCGACGGCTTCGCGCTGGACGGGACGGGCACGACGCCGATCGCGGTCGGAGGGTTCAACGGGACGAGATATCTCCCGGTGAACACCACCTGGGCCTACGAGTACGCCCCGTACATCTCTTCCGTCACCTCGAACGTCTCCTCCTCCGAGGTCGGCGACGACGCGACGTTCAGCGCGACGGTCGAGGATGGGACGAGCCCCTACTCGGTCGAGTTCACGTTCGGGGACGGGACGTATGCCTTCGTCTCGGGGCCAGGGCCGACCCTCTCCGTCTCCCACGCGTTCATCCGGAACGGCACGTTCAACGTCATTGCGAGCGCGACGGACGCGGTCGGGGCCGTAGCGACCCCCGAGAGCACCCCGTTCACCGTCTCTCACGCGCCGTCGGTCACCGCGTCGGTGGTCGGAACGACCGGCGATGTCGGGGTGCCGCTGTCGTTCGTCTGCTCGGTCGTCAGTCCAGGGACCGCCCCGCTGACGTTCGCTTGGGCGTTCGGTGACGCCGGGACCGCGACGACCCAGAACGCCTCCCACGCCTATGCGGCGACCGGGACGTTCACCGCGACCGTCGTCGCGACCGACGCCCACCACGCGACCGCGAGCGCGAGCGTCGTGGTGACGGTCGTCGCCGCGCCGACCGTCGCCGTGGCCGCCGCGCCCGCGCACCCGGCCGCCGACGCTCCGATCACGTTCTACGCCAACGTGACCGGGGGCAGCGGTTCCTACACGTACACCTGGCGTTTCGGGGACGGGGCCTCGAGCGCCCTGCCCGACCCGACCCACGCCTACTCGACCGCCGGGAGCCACACGGCCGTGGTGTACATCAACGACTCCGCGGGCGGCTTCGCTCACGCCCCGGTCACGGTCACCGTCGGCCCGGCGAGCAGCTCCGCGACGACCTCGTCCAGCGGGTTGGCCGGGGCCCCGGTCTGGTTCTGGGGTGGCCTGGGGGCGCTTGCGGCGGCGGGGGCGGGCGGGAGCGTCGTGCTGATACGACGCGGTCGCGCGCGGAAGCCGTAGGCGCCGCGTCCCGGTCCCATGGCCCGCGACTACGTCGACTGATTCGCTCGCGGCCCAGGGGTCTGTCCCAGGTATATCTGTCCGTGACTGCTCCCGGGGCCCGTATGCGTTCTGTGGTCTGGTCGACCGTCCTCCTCGGGGCGGTCCTGCTCGCGCTGGCGGTCGCCCCCGCCTCGGGTTCTGTGACGTCGGCTCACCCCGCGCAAAGGTCTACGGCTCCCTCCGGCCCAGAGAGCCTCCTCCCGTCGGGGGGCGGGAACCCGGGCTCGTTCGCTCGCCTGACCCCTTCCTCCAGTCCGACCTCCCTCGCCTTCGACCGGCGGGTCGACGAGACGACGACCGCGCTGGCCCGGGCCGGGGTACCGGCCCAGCAGGTCCGCCTGCCGTACGTCGGGGCGTCGGCCCAGATGGTCGGCGGGGCCATCGTCCCGGGCTATGCCGTCACGGCCGCGAACGTGAGCCCAGACTACCCGAGGGCCCCGGCGCCGGTCGGGCTCGCCTACTACGGCGAGAGCGACCCGTCCGGAAAGGTGCTCGCGACGACGGTCAACGCCTCGAGCGTCGCCGGGACCGTCACGGTGGACCAGATGGACGCCCTGTACCTCGACACGGATGTCCCCGACATGTGGGGGATCCAGCTCAACGCCGTCCTCGGGGACGTCACGGTCGCTGGTGCCGCCGGCTACGAGTTCTGGGTGCAGAACGCGGTCGACGTCTTCCAGCACAACGACACGATCGACCTCGGGGAGGACACGTGGAACTTCTCGAGCCCTTCCGCCTCCATTCCCACCGGCACCGCGACGATCCTCAGCCACGACCCGAACGGTTCCGTGACCGCCGGGCTCTACATCGGCGAGGGGCCGTGGATCCACACGCCCCTTCCGTTCACGCTGACGCTCTATCTCAACTCCTCCGTCACCGCCGCCGGCGACCAGGAGCTCTGGTACAACTACAGCGTCGTCGCGGCCGGAGGTCTCCATGAGCACGGCAACTACGACTGGGTCGTCTTCAACTCGGGCGGATCTCCGTCGACGCCGATCGCTCCGTTCGTCGCGGACGGCTCTCACCTCGACCCGGTCGGGCTGCCGAACGACTACGAGCTCGACTTCGGGATCGGGGGGTTCAACGGCGCCGACATGGACGTCCTCTCGGCCAACGCCTCCGCGACGCTCGACTACTGCCCTATCGCCGTCGGCGTCTGCGCGCCGGGAGCGTACCTATCGGTCCCTGCCGCCGAGAACTTCGGCGGGGAGACCGGAGAGACGTCGACCGGGCTCTGCGAGACGTTCGTGGGCACCACGGCGTCCGCCTCCGCCGGCCCGTTCATCCTGCGGGGCCTGTGGGGGTTCGCGGGGGCGACCGGCGCCTCGGCCGGCTCGACCGCCGTCACGAACGGGATCACGGTCTCCGGGCAGCCGGACAGCGGGGCGGTCAGCCCCTACGTCTTCGTCTTCCTGCACACCCCGAGCCTGTTCGACGACCAGTTCGAGTGGGCGCCCGACGTGCCCGGGTGGAGCCTGGCCCCCGGCACCTACGACTACGAGGTCCTCCTCGGAGATTACGCCGAACAGACCGGTACCCTCGTGGTCGGCAGCTCGCCGGTGAGCCTTGCCGTCGACCTCGCCTACGACACGGCCGCCGGGGTCTACACCCCGCTCTGGGCGTTCTCCAACGCCCAGCTGGCCGGTATCTCGTTCTCGGGGACCGGCACGGTCGGGGACCAGTACCTCCTCTTCAACACCCCCACGGCCAGCTGCACCGACTGCGGAGGCGCCGGACCCAACGAGCTCGCCCCCGTCTTCTTCTCGGCCAACGACTTCCTTTACCCGACGTTCCCCGGGGTCCTCCTCGACGGGACGACCGCCTACGTCGACCTCGACGCCCCCGTGAACTTCACGGTCGACTCGATGTCGTGGGGGCTCGTCGTCTCCGGAGCGATGCCTTCGGTCGACTTCGACCTGCAGATCGGGCTCGTCTCGACCGAGCACGTCACCCTGAGCAACGCCTCGACGATCGGAGGCTGGCCGGCGATGTTCGAGGTCGAGACGCTCGCGGGCCTGGTCAACGCGACGGAGAACCCGTTCCCCCAGGCGAGCGTGATGATCTGGAACTCGACGAGCGACCTCGTCCGCGGGAACGTCTTCGTCCCGACCCCGGTCGTGCCGCAGCCCGGGGAGGCCTGCCTTGGGGTCTGCCCTGCGATCACCTGCGACGGGTGCGTTTCACCGGATGCCCTCCTCCTCTACGGCGGCTCGGCGAACACCGTCTGGGGCAACACCTTCCGCGAGGCGACCGGGGACCCCGCCGTCACCGACTCGCTCTACGCCGGGCTCGCGGAGGCGGAGAGCGGCGACCTGCTCTACAACAACAACTTCTCCGTCGATAACCCCACGGTCTACCTGCCGTTCGACGTCTACACCGATGCCTGCCCGGACGGCTACGCCGGCGACTGCGGACCGCTCGTCCCTCCGGTCTACGCCGACACCTGGAACGTCTCCGCCCAGCCCGCGTCGGCGATCTCAGCGACGGTCAACGGATTCCCGCTCTCCGGGAACATCCTCGGGGCGTCGTGCCCGACCCAGGGGGGGAACTTCTGGAACGACTACGGGAACGCCCTCAACCCGAGCGGCCAGCTCCCGTTCGTCGACCGGTACAACTACTCGGAGATCCTCGGGATCCTCCCGGCGGGGAGCACCGCGGTCCAGGCGAGCGTCCGCGCGGGCGGGGACTTCCTCCCGCTCACCGCGACCGCCTGTCGTGCGGGCGGCCTGCAACCGGTCCGTTTCCACGAGAGCGGGCTTGCCCCGGGCGCGAGCTGGTCGGTCTGGGTGGACGGGGCGTACCAACTGACGTCCGCCGGCCACTGGATCAACACCAGTGTCTCGGCGGGTCTCTTGACCTACGCCTTTGAAGGGCCGGTCGGTACCGAGCCGGCCCGGGTCACGGGGCCGGGCTCGCCGACGTACTCGGCCACGAACGTCACCGGCCCGCTGACGCTGAAGGTCCGATTCAGCCTGACCGAGACCGTCGAGTTCGAGGTGAGCACCACGCCCCACTGGCCGGGGCTCGCCGCGAACGTCTCCTGGGGCGTGACGGTGACGTCGCTCGGCAAAGGCGGGCCGCCGCCGGCCAGCAACTCGACCGAGGGGAGCGCGATCGCCTTCCGGCTTCCTCAAGGCGACAGCTTCCGGTTCGCGGTCTCCAAGCCGTCGACCTACCTCGCCTCAGGGGGTCACGGCTCGTTCACGGTCCCGTCGCATACGCTGGTGAAGCGGGTGAAGTTCCGGCTCGACCTCGCCGCGGTGACGTTCGTCGAGCACGGATTGCTGCGGGGCCAGTCGTGGAGCGTCACGGTCACCGAGCTCACCCCGACCCCGGGGAGCCAAGGGAGATCGTCCGCGTCGACGCACCTCGAGTTCCTGCTCCTTAACGGCTCGTACTCGTACTCCGTCCCGACGCTCGACGGCGAGACCCCCTCGCCCGCGAGCGGTGACTTCAACGTCAGCGCTCCGCACGGCGCGACGTTCACCATCTCCTTCCACGACCCTTGACGGGTCCCGGGCGTCCGTTCGCCCGCGGTGCCGGGCGGCCCCTTCCGTGGCGGCGACCAACCCGGCCGGCTCCCGGCGGGTGCCGGGTCCGGGGCCCGCGCGCCGACACCGGTGACAACGGCCTGCCGTAGGTCCGGCGCGGGGGTGCTCCCCTCCGTGGCGTCCTGGCGGGATTCCCCCCGTGGCCGGAGCGGCCCATCCCGAGGGCGCCGATCGACCCGTTTCCGATCCGAGCCCGGCGGGATCCGGCACGACGGGACCCACGCGCCTTAATACGGTTCGGAAGTGAGGACCGCATGGCAGGGGCTGCCCCCGCCCCCTCGACACCGGGCGGCGGACCGGGGCGCACCCAGAGCGTTCCGCGAGCCGCCCCCGGGGTGCGGGATGGTCTATCGCCTCGCCGCCGGCCGTTTCCTCGGGTCCACGCACGCCCGGTGCTCACGGCCGCCCTCTGCCTCGCCGTCACGCTCCTCGTGCTCACCTCCGGCCTCTCCGGCCTCGTGAAGGGCTCGACGTCCGCGGCGCCGGTCCTCTCCGTCTCGGGGATGCAACCGCAGATCGTCACGATCGGGGAGCCGGCGGTCGTGACCGCGAACGTCACCGGCGGCGTCCCCGACTCCGGGGTGGGGGACCTCTACCAGGGGTACCTGGTCTACTTCTTCTACGGTCAGACGAGCTCGAACGGCTCGATCGGCTACCAGAAGGAGGTCGTGAACGCCCCGGTCGGCTGCCTCTCCGTCGACCAGGTCTGCGCGACTCCGACGGAGTTCTCCTTCTCCCATGTCTACAACGCCCCGGGCTCCTACGACACGTCGTTCACGATCTACGACGCGGCGGGGGACTACGCGATCGGGACCGATGTCGTCACCGTCCTTCCGCCGGCGGTCACGGTGACGCCGTCCGCGAACCTCTCCGGCGCGTCCGTCGACACGCCCGTCGCGTTCTCCGCGACCGTGGCGACCTCCCCGACGAGCTACGAGAGCGACACCTTCGCCTTCCAGTGGGAGTTCGGCGACAACGCCTCCGCCTGGGGCAACCCGGTCGTGCACGCCTTCAACTTCTCGGGGAACTACGTCGTCACCGTCCGCGCGTTCGACAACCGGACCGGCACCGCTGGCCAGGGCTCCATCACGAACCTCGTGATCACGGACCCGGCGCCGAAACCGGTGATCTCGGTCGTGACCCCGAGCGTGCTCCCGGCCGTCTACGCGTTCCCCGAGGACACGTCGGTGAGCTTCTCCGGGGCGCTGACGACCGACGTGCCGACCGACGTTCCGTCCCTGCGCTACCTCTGGAGCTTCGGGGACGGCGCGGTGGGGGTGGGGCTCGAGACCGCCCACGAGTTCACCACGAACGGGACCTACACCGTCACGCTCACCGCGACCGACCGGGAGGACGTCCAGGGGTCGTGCTCCGTCCGGGTCATCATCGTGGACGACGGCCCGACCGCGAACGCGACCACCCCGCCCCCTCCCACCCCGGTCGGCAACGTCGTGACGTTCACGGCCGGTAGCACGGTCGCCGTTCCCACGAGCCTTCCGTCCGAGAACTACACCTGGTCGAGCAGCGACGCGGCAGCGACCGACATGCCGACGTCGTACGGGATCGTCGGGCGGGCCGGCTACCTCGTTCCCGGGACCTACCGGGAGACGGTCACCGTCCGCGACAGCGGAGGGCTCCGCTCGACCGCGGGGACGCCCGTCGTCGTCACCGACGCTCCCCCGAACGTCGGGGTCGACTCGGCCTACACGCTCGCCAACCTCACCTTCGGGCTCTCCGCGAGCGGGGGGACGACGATCAACGCGAGCGTGCTGGAGGACGGTCGCTGGGTGGCGGGCCGGACGGTGACCTTCGAGGTTCGAGGCCCGACCACCTCCTACGTGACCCTCAGCCGTGTCGAATTGCCGCTCGCGGACTCGGACATCGTCTCCGTCCGCGAGACCCCCACGCTCTCGGGAGGGGGTGGCTCGGGGAGCCCGGCGACCGTGAGCCTCTCGTTCTCGTTCTGGGGAGGCGGTCCCGGGTGCGCTCCGTCCCCTGGCTCGATCTGCGGGCCGCTCTCGTACTTCGGTTCCCTTTCGCCCTGGGGCCCCTGGACGGTCTCGGCGAACGCCGCGTCGGTCGGCCAGACCGTCTTCCTCAACGCCCAACTGTTCTCGCCGGGCCCGACGCCGCTCTCCACCGTCTGGGTGTTCGGGGACGGGGGCTCCCAGACCACGTACACTACCGCCCCGACCGGGGCGGAGCCGACGCTCGCGAACGTCCTGATCACCCACCGCTGGCCCGCCGGCGGGTCGTATCTCCTGACCCTGCGGACGACCGACGCCTACGGCGAGAGCGACCTGACGAGCGTGGTGGTCGGAGAGCACGGCTCGGCGGGAATCTCCGGACTCGCTCCGATGGTCACGCTCGAGCTCCCGAACCCGGTCCCGGCGAGCCCCTCCGTCCCCCTCTCGGCGACGGTCGCCTCCCAGGACTACGGGGCGAGCGACTTCGGCCTCTCCTGGAGCTTCGGGGACGGCCAGCGCGCGACCGAGTCGGTGGTCGGCTCGAGCGCCTCGGAGGTCCACCTCTTCCCCTACTCCTCGACCCGGTACCTGGTGGTCGCCCGGGCCTCCGTCGGCTACCTCGGATCCAGCTCCGTCGCCTGGGGGTTCCTGACGATCCCCGCCGCCCCGCCGGTCGCATCGTTCACGGCCCCGACCGGCCCCGTCTTCGTCTCCGAGGAGGTCTTGTTCGACGCGGACTCCAGCCGGCCGTCCTCCGGAGCCCCCCCTGGCGGGCTGGTCTACGGCTGGACGTTCGGGGACGGCACGACCCCCGACTCGCTCACGGCCGCGGGCCCGGTCGTCGAGCACGAGTTCGACCGGGTCGGCACGTTCCCCGTGACG
>Ga0187771_10002633_pt1 | contig 12415 bp, 10 predicted proteins | sample 0116_SJ02_MP15_1_FD_133139 | JGI IMG/M metagenome (GOLD analysis project Ga0187771, IMG submission 133139) | Tropical peat soil microbial communities from peatlands in Department of Meta, Colombia - 0116_SJ02_MP15_10_MG | ecosystem: Environmental > Terrestrial > Soil > Wetlands > Peat | place... | reverse complement strand
TTCCCTCCTCATAATAGCGTCTATTATAAACCGAAAGGGGTCATCGAGGCCATGGTCGACGCTCCCGAAGGAGGCGAGCGGACACAATAGTCTTTTCTTTCAAGATCTAAAGATTAACCCTACCACGCAAAGATAAGCGAAGAGGGATTTTTGAAGCACGGGGAAAAGGCATCTTTTCTGCAATCGTACAAGATCAACTCCATAAACCAGGATGGCGACACCGCGCGTGCCGACGTGCTCCTGAAGTTTGCGCCCTCGGAAAAACTGAAGAGGACAGTTCCGGTCTCTACGACCGTTACAGAAGAACTGGTAAGAGATGGCGGTGACTGGAAGATCAAGGCGTGGTAAGGTTAAGTTTCTTTATCAGGCTGCGTCGCCCGGTGCGAATCACAACACCAGGAGTTATCATTAAAGAAGCGTTACTATGAGAGCCGTTGCCACCAAGTCATACCTTTTTCTCAGGTCTTCCTCTTCAATTCCAGTCTCAGGAACCTTCTCGTACTTTCCGTAGTCCTAAACCTGTCATCCCCCCGATGCCCAGCGACCCAGACGATATCGTTCCCGGTCACGACAATAGGGACCGCATCCCGTTCGTCCCTTGGAACTTTCTCGTCCACAAAAAAGTCCTGGAGCTTCTTTCTCTTGCCGAATCCGAGTGGATAGAAGAAATCCCCCTTTCCCCTTGCACGTACTGCGAGTTTGTCGTGCACCTTGTCCGCGTCAAATACTGCGCATGATTTCCCCTCTCCGCATACTCCCCTGTCTTCATTTATTGTCGCCTCTATCACAGCTTTTATATCCTGCAAAAAAGCCTTGCCGGGCACATCGAGACCAGATGCGTTCAGCCTGAAAGGAGGCTGGGACGTCATGACAAGTGTGGAATAGTTCTTTATGACCCTTAGCCCTTTAGGCAGATATAGCCGGGCCCCGTGTCTGCCTCTCCTTACCAAGTCTATGACCTCTTCTATATGGACGAACCCCATGCCGCGGAGTCCCCTTGTCTCATCAATGGCCCTTCTTAGTACTCGCCTAAGGATCACTTTATCCATAGCCTCAAGAGGGGTGAGGAACAGGTCTATCCTGTCATCCGTTTTTCTGCATATCAGCTTCATAAGCGACTTCGTAACAATTAGGTCGAAATACCTCTCCTCTTCTCTAAGGACCCCCATTGTCCTAGAAACGGTCGCAGTGATGTTCGGATTTATCTTTCTGATCTCAGGAACCACCAACAATCTGAGCTTGTTCCTGAGGTAATCCTCCTTCAGATTTGAGGAATCGACAAGGTAGCTCACCCTTTGTTGATCAAGAAACTTTTCGATCTCGCGCCGTTCCACATCTATCAACGGCCTGATGATCTTTGCGCGTACAGGAGGAATGCCTGCGAGACCTTTCGGCCCGGAGCCCCTCAAAAACCTCATGAAAAAAGTTTCTAGCTGATCATCTGCGTTGTGGCCGAGGGCGATTTTGTCGGCTTTTATTACAAAGAACACTTCATCGAATGCCTTATATCTGAGTTCCCTTGCTGCCTCCTGCTTGTTCATGCCATGCTCTGCAGCATACGCCTTCACATCGATGGACCTTGAAATGAACGGGACCGAAAGAGTTTCACATATATTTCCGCAGAATTTGATCTCACTAGGTGTTTCAGCTGGCCTTAGGCCATGGTCGACATAGAGGGCATGAAGCTTGAGGTTGAAGTCGTCTTTCAAGGTATTCAGTGCAGTGAGAAGACAAACGGAGTCTGGCCCGCCAGAAAGGCCGATCAGGATCGTCTCACCTCCGGAGAGCATAGAGTATACAGAGATCGTAGCCTTAACCTTTTCGAGAAACATATCACGTTTTGGTACATTTTCCTGCATCCCTACCCTACCTCGAGTCCATACTCTCTTATCAATCTTAGGTCGTCCTCATAAGGTGTCCCTGTCGTGGTGAGATAGTTACCTGTGAGTAGGGAGTCGGCACCAGCCATAAAGACCATCGAGTTGAACTCGCCGAGGATCTGTCTTCTGCCTCCGCAGACCCGGATCTCCTTTTGCGGGAGCAAAAGCCGATAAATGCTAATAATTTTCAGGGCCTCAAATGGATTAAGGCTAGCACAGTTTTCCAGAGGCGTCCCCTTGACGGCGATAAGAAAGTTTATCGGAACAGAGTGCACTCCCAATTTTCTCAACTCAAGCGCTATATCTATCCTGTCCTGCCAGGACTCGCCCATTCCAAAGATGCCCCCGGAACAAACGGAAAGACCGGCAGACGTGGCGTTTTCGATCGTCCTCAGCTTGTCCGAATAGCTATGGGTGGAACAGACCGAAGGGAAAAAATTCTCGGAGGTCTCAAGGTTATGGTGATAACGCTCAAGACCGCTTTCCTTAAGTTCCACTAGTTCATCTTTCTCCAGAAGTCCAAGTGTGGCACAGGGGAGGAGACCAACTTCGCGGACCCTTCCGACTATCGACGCGATCTGGCCGAGTTCCCTCTTTCCCGCCCTCCGCCCACTCGTGACAATACAGAACCTCTTCACCCCTGACTTTTTTGCTTCACGGGCTTTTCCGAGAACAGCCTCTTCTTCGAGCAAGGGATATACCGGAACATCAGCCCTGCTCTTTGCTGACTGTGCGCAGTAGGAACAGTCTTCGGTGCACGCTCCGGACTTGGCATTAATGATCGAGCAGAGGTCCACCTTACCTTGTCTAAACCTTTCCCGGACCCTGCTTGCGCTCAAGAAGAGCTGAACGAGGTCTGTGCCCTGAACGGAAGAGATGTGTGCTGCGTCCTTCCCAGAAATAAGTTTGCCGGACAGGACCTTTTCCGTAAGTCCGTTGATCATCGGTTACGTCCTCAGGGATTCGAGTATCTTTGCCGTATCGGAAACCGTCTCGAGCCTCACCGACCCTACTTTTTCTGGAAGGACGAATTTCAACCTCCCGGCTATGGCTTTCTTATCGATTTGCATCGCCAAAAGTATCTTCTCGGGATCGATCCCTGGCGGCATCTCAGAAGGAAGATTGTAGGAGTCTATCAGAAAACGCACCCTCTCCGCCTCTTCCTTGTCCATTAGACAGCAGAGCGAGGAAAGTTTGGCCTCATGACACATGCCGATAGCAACCGCCTCTCCGTGGAGATAAGAGGTATATCCAGTTGCAGTTTCGATGGCATGCCCGATGGTATGGCCGTAATTCAGAATAGCCCTTAATCCGCTTTCCCGTTCATCTTTAGAGACAACATCCGCCTTTATTTCGCAGGAACGCCTGATCACATACGCAACGGTCCCCCCATCAAGACTGAGGATCTTTTCGTTGTTCTCTGCGATGAACCGGAAAAACGCCTCGTCCCATATTACGCCGTATTTGATAACCTCAGCCATGCCTGCAACAAACTCCCTCTTCGGCAATGTCCTCAACGTGTTCACATCCGCCCATACGATCTTAGGTTGATAGAACGTTCCAATCATGTTCTTGCCCATGGGATGGTTCAATCCAGTCTTACCCCCGACCGAACTGTCCACCTGTGCGAGAAGTGTCGTCGGTACCTGAATGAAGGATATTCCCCTCATATAAGTGGAAGCCACAAACCCTGCCATATCTCCGATAACACCGCCTCCCAAAGCAATAACAGCAGAAGCCCTGTCGAGTCTTTGAGCGAGGAGTTCCCCGTATATGTAAGACGCCCACAGCAGATCCTTGTATTCTTCGCCGTCGGGAATCAGAATCACCGATGCTTCGAAGCCCGCCCCTTTCAAAGAGGCGGAAAGCAAATTCCCATAAAGACCATACACTGTCGGATTGCTAATTACCGCAACGCGGCTGAACTCAAAATACTTGAGCCTATCTCCGAGTTCACCGAGGATCCCCGAACCTGCCACAACGTCGTAGCTCCTCTCCCCGAGTTCAACCCTTATCTTTTGCATCCGGCTTCCTCCAATATTTCCTTTGCGATCTGAAGTGGCGTCTTTTTCTCGGTATCGATCATGAGGTCAGCCTTTTCGTAAAAAGATCTCCTGTGTTCCAGCAGTTCCCTGATCTTCCTCAGGGGATCATCCACCTGAAGAAGTGGTCTCCTATTGTCATTCTTCGTCCTCTTAAAGATGGTGTCTGGACTTGCCCAAAGGCATACTATTATCCCTCCATCCCTCAGGATATCCATATTCTCCTGCCGGAGCACCGCGCCACCCCCGGTCGATATGATCACGTTCCTGTTGCGAGCGACCTTTCGTATCATCGCTGTCTCGATGTCCCGAAAAGCTGGCTCCCCAAGTCTGCCGAAGATCTCGTTTATGGTCATGTTCTGCTCATTCACAATTTCGTCGTCCACGTCGATAATTCTCCACCCGAGGAGATGGGAAAGCTCCTTTCCGACTGCGGTTTTGCCGGAGCCCATGAAACCGGTGAGAATAATGTTCTTCATATATGGTCCGACCTTCCTGACTTAACGTTTGATTTTTACCACATGGGAACCGAGACACAGGGTCGGAAAATCCCGAATTCAAGCATCCACCTTCCAGACAATCCGAAGCATCATGTACAAGTCCTTAAGGCCTTGGCGTTTGGTGTCACCCAAATTGCACTTCTCATATTCCAGCTTGTTGTACTTGGTTCCCCCGGGTCTCCGTGGTCGATTATCTCTCGTCAGAATTGTCTCACATATTCAAGGTATGATCTGTAGTTGCTTGCGACCTCTTCCATACTGTCTCCACCGAACTTTTCGAGAAATGCATCTGCAACTACCATCGAGACCACAGACTCTCCTATGACCGACGCCGCAGGGACAGCGCATACATCAGCACGCTCGTAGGCCGCCTCAAAAGGCTCCTTCGTGATAATGTCAACTGACTTTAGGGACCTTTTCAGGGTTGGGATGGGCTTCATCCCGGCACGCACAATTACGGGCATCCCATTGCTCATGCCACCCTCGATTCCTCCTGCATGGTTCGTTTTCCTGTAAAAGCCGGCGTGCATCGTACAGCCTTTGCCGTCTGAGGACTTGCGGTTCGTGGCTTGTGGCTTGTCACGACCTTCGTAAAAAATCTCATCCATTACCTCAGAACCGAAACGGCTTGTCATCTCGAATCCGAGCCCTATCTCGACCGCCTTGATCGCCTGGATCGAGATCAAGGCCTGCGCAAGCCTTCCCTCCAGCCTCCTGTCCCATTGTGTATGACTACCAAGACCAACCGGGACACCGGTAACAAATACTTCGAATGCACCGCCCAGGGAGTCTCCCTCCCTTATCGTGTCTTCTATCAGCCTCACCATCTTCAGAGAAGCGTCTTCATAGGGACATCTAACAGGCGATGTTTCTGCCTTCTCAAAATTAATGAGAAGTTCTTCCTCTGAACCTTGAGCCTTGAACCTCGAACCTTGAACTGTGCCTATCTGTATCACATAGCTGCCGACCCTGATGCCGAATTCTAAGAGAAACTTCTTCGCAACCGCACCCACAGCGACCCTCGCAGCGGTCTCCCTCGCGCTGGAGCGCTCCAGTATATTCCTCACGTCACTCTGGTGATATTTTATTGAACCTGCGAGATCGGCATGACCAGGTCTCGGCCGCGTCACTGCAGGGATAGAACCAAGAAATTTAGGATCGACCGACATCCCTTCGCCCCAATTCTTGTGGTCCCTGTTCTCGATCAGAAGCGTAATTGGAGAACCAATGGTCTTGCCCCAGCGGACACCGGAGAGTATATCCGCGTGGTCCGACTCTATCTTCATCCTTCCTCCCCTTCCGTAACCCGACTGTCTTCTCTTCAGTTCCCCATCTATATCGTCGATCGAAAGAGCAAGATTGGCGGGAATACCCTCGACAATCCCAGTGATGGCCCTGCCATGCGACTCTCCTGAAGTCAGAAATCTCAGATTCGACATGCTAGAGTATATCATAGAAACCCAAGAAACATGATATTTGAGAAGCAGTGAAAGATAAGTGATGGCAATATATTGGATGTCTTCCAATAGAGAAGTCCCATGACCAGAGACGGGAAAAATGTCAGGAGCGAGTACGAATCGCCATAGAAGACGAACCGGGGGGAATGCATGAGAGAGAAAAGGACACTTACGATCATTACTCCCTTGATCGTGTTCCCAAGTTTTTCCTGGAGAAAGCCCCTAAAATAGACCTCTTCCGGAAAAGAAATGCCGAGTAGCTGATAGAGCATTGTCCCTGCCGGCAACATGACGAACACCTTTCCCGTGCGAGCCATGAAGTACCAGAAAGGAAGCAGCACAATGACCGATACTATGACGCCCGTCGCCCCGTCTCTGAGAGAAAATCTGAGGCTGATCCGCCCATTGAAAAGGTAGGGTACCAGAAGTAGGAAAAGAGGAATCAGATACCGCACAAGAGAGAGAGAAAAGGCATGATATAAGAATACCAGCACAAAAAGTATCAGGTACGTATAAAGTGCCTTTTCTCTCCGTATGTTCCTAACCCTTAACCCTCGATTATCTCCTGCGTCTCAACAGCGCTACTAACAGAAGCGGCATGAACAGCACCGCAAGGTCGGCTGCCGCTGTAGGAGTATTTTGCGTAGCGCCGATCGAGCAGCCCCCTCCTCCACTCGGCGGTGCAGGCTGAGGCGGGGTAGCCGAGGTCGTCACAGTGGTAGAAACTGGCAATGAATCTGCAATACTGTTATGCACATTTAACCTGTAAGTGTAAGTGGTCTCCGGGCTGACTGACGAATCAGTAAATGTTGAGAGCGGAGTACCTGACGTAATATCGACAAAATTGGTGCATTGTACTTGCCCCACCCACGTGCATTTTTCGATCCTGTAAGCCCTGTCAAAGGCCGTTGCATTATCTGACCATGTAAGAATGACCTGGGTCGGAGACGGCGTGGCCGTCAGACCCGTGGGCGCCAGCAGAGATGAAACGGCCATGTACGCATTGATTCTTCCCCCTGTCTGTATCCATCCGTTCAATGTCGGCAGAACATCGAGATAACTTAAGATGGTCGAACGGACTTGAGATGGCGAAAAAGGAGTTTGCGCGGCGCCGTTATGGACATTCCCGTCATAGACACTGTAGAGCAGTCCTACAAGCCCCGTTACATGAGGTGCCGCCATTGAAGTGCCGCTGCAGAAATCATACCCCGCTGCAAGAGAACCTGAACAAAGGGAAAAAGTTAGTCCAGCGGGAACCGTGCTCAAAATATACACACCGGGTGCTGCCACTTGAACGGAATTCATCCCATAGCCGCTGAAGGAGGCAAGCCTGTCCTGTTGGTCAGTGGCTGCAACGGCAATTATATTGGGAAGACCTCCGAATACCGGATTGCTGTAACCCGCGGGGAATACGGGTGTAAAGTCGTTGTTGTTAAAATAGTTTCCGGCAGCGGCAATGAATAATACTCCATTGTCGTTAAGCGTGCTTATGGCGTCCTTCTCAGACGCGGAAAACTCGCTGCTGCCAAAGCTTGCGTTTACCGCCTTAATGTTCCATCCTTGCTTGACTACGTTGTCACTCACGTACTGAAGAGCAGTAATCTCATCAGATACTTGACCGTATCCCTGAGCATTGATGAATTTCAGTGGCATCAGCTGAACGTTCCACATGACACCAGCAATGCCAATGCCGTTATCACCTTTTGCGCCTATGATCCCGCCGACATGAGTACCGTGACCCACATCATCCATCGGGTCGTTGTCACCCTCCTTCGGGGTAATGCATGTCAAAGCCCCCGAAAGAGTAATTTGCCCCGAGATCTCGCCTGCATGGTAATTAGTCGATTCGACATCCACATAAAGCCCGTTTGCCTGCAGCTGGGTCAGCTGAACTGTCGTCAGAATAGTGCCATCAGGTATAGAAAACGTCCCTGATTGCAATCCCACGCCACCAGTTAATGAGATGGGAGGAACGTTTGTGCCTGTTATGTGGGCCCCTGTCGCAGGAGAGCTGAGCCCGCTGAAGTTGACCGTTCCACTGATAGCCCCTGTGTTAAGATCTACGGTCATGGTAGCTGAGCCAGTGGCCGATGTGGCACCACTCAGCGTTGCAGTGGCAGTAGTAGTTGCAGATGAAAGGTCGAACTGTGCGCAAGTCGTAAAATCCCATCCCTTGCAATCGTTTACATACCCGTTATTATCGTTATCAATACCATTTGCACAGTTGGTCTCACCCGGGTTTTTCCACATATTTACCGCAAGATCCTGGTGGGTATAATCTATGCCAGTGTCGAGAACAGCAATGACGACATTGCTGATCCCCGTAGTCGTATCCCATGCACCAGGCGCCTTTATATCGTCGCCGGCAATGCCATCGGCGAAAGTACCTGTGTTCTGAAGTGCCCATTGCTGAGGGTCAAAATAAGGATCGAGGGAAACCTTTGAGATACGTCTGATATAATTCGGCTCTGCATATTCGACATTTGGGTCCGACATATATCTGACAACTGCATCCCTCACAGAAAGATTGGCTGGCAGCTTTACGTGCTGGAGATTGGGCACAACCGAAAACCTCCTGACAACGGCAGCTCCCAGTGAACGGTGCGTCCTCAAAGACTGAGCCACGACGCCTGACTTGAATTTGACGAGAAGTTCTCCTTCCACATATTTCCCTTTGTTCATGTTTTCAAGGACAGATTGCGCAGTAACCTTCATGGCAGACGCCTGTACGGCAGCATTGGTAGTAGTATTGGATGGAAGGCTCGCAGTCTTGCTGTTTCCGCAGGACGCAAGCACCAAAGTCAACAAAAGATAGATAACCCTCTTCATATGTATTCTCTCCTTGTTAAAGAGATTTTGGCTATGTCAGGTTAAATTGAATCATATAAATTCTTTATTGTCAAGTAATTTTAAGGTTTTATTAGAGTTTTTTATTAAGATGGATAGTCTAACAATTAATCCGCTGATTGCGGGAAAGTCTGCCCTTTGGTCCTAAAGTCTGAAGGGATGAGGAAGCAGTTCCGGGATCGAGTATTTCCTGATGCCTTTGTCACAGGCAATATAGACATCGATATCCGATGCAAACTCGGCAAGCATCTGCCTGCATGGACCACACGGAAAGCAATATTTTCCGCAATTTGACGCTATAGCCATTGCTCTAAACGTTCTTTCTCCCTCCGTCAAAGCCTTGATAAGAGCAGCCCTTTCAGCACAGAAACTGAGCATAAGTGAAGGGTTTTCGATATTGCAGCCCCTATAGATCCTGCCTTCGCCGGTCATCAGTGCGACGCCTACTGAAAAGCCAGAGAAGGGTGCAACGACACTCGCAATCGCTTCTTCCGCCGCCTTGACTAGTTTCAGAATGTCAGAGGGAAGCATCCCATTTGCCATCAGCTATCATCAAATGAGCTTTCAGCGACACTGATTGCTTAAAGCCCGTGAAACCCACTGGCAAGCCCATGGAACCCTGCAAAGCCATTAATAATTCATTATCTCAAGGAGGTCGTCAGCATCTTTTTCTTCGTCACCTCTCAAGAGAAGCTTTCTTTCCTTAAGGGCTTTGATCGCAGCTTCCCGGTCGCCCCTGTATTCAGGATCCAGTTCTATCGCTTTTTTCAGGGCCGTTGCAGCCTCTCCGTATCTCCCCAAGGCATTATAGCAGAGGGCAAGCCCATAGTAGGGGAGGTGAAAGTCCGAAGACCTTTTTATTGCTTCCCTGTATGCCTCCAACGAGTCCTCGTATTTCCTCATCTTATAATATACCCGTCCAAGGTTGTTGAAAGCCTTTTCCGCATTCCTGTAAAGCAGGTTTGAAAGTGCGGTCTTGTAAGCCGCCACTGCCTCATCGTACCTGCCAGCCTTCTCAAAAGCGAAACCCAGGTTGTTCGATGCCTCTGAAAAGTTCTTGTCGATCCTCAGTGCCTTCTGGAAGTACTCAATCGCTTTCGAATACTCCTCCAGCTTCAGAAGATATAGAACTCCTATGGCATTAAGGACTTCTTTATCATTGGGATTGAATTCCAGTGCCTTCTGGAACTCGACAAAGGCTGGTTGTATGTTGTTGTCGTTCATATATGAGATACCAAGATGGTAATGAGCCGTCGCCTGTTGAACCTTATCCCCCTCTTTGGGTGTAGTCGCACACGCCCATAGGGCAACTATGACAACCGTTGATGCAAGAAATTTCTGAAATGTAAGTTTTTCCATGGTCTCTGTAAAATTATCAGAAAGCGGTTAACAAGTAAAGAGAAAAAGGATTAGCCAAACAGGTTTGTCATAGCCCCGTATATTCTCTTGCTGACGTCCTCTCGGGAGAGCCCCCTCACATTGAGCTCGAACCCATTCTGGAAAAACTTGATCCCGTGAAAGGTCTTCTGCAAGGCAAACAGCGCATCCGTCTTCACAGGTGTTTCGTTGGCGAAGACAAACTTCACCTTTCCATCGGTCTCAGAGATCTTTGTGATCAGCAGTCTTCGCGCCATAATCTTAAACCTCATGACCTCCAAGAGATTGCTGACTTCGTCCGGGATGCTACCGAAGCGGTCCCTCATCTCCGATTCGATATCCTCGAGGACCTCCACGGTCTTTGCCCCGGCAATCCTCCTGTAAATGCTCAGCCTGAGAGTCATATCTTCGATGTACCATCCGGGAATCAGGGCCGCAACCTTGAGGGTAATGGCTGGTTGTGTCTCCTCCTTAACCTCTGTACCCTTGATCCCTGCAACGGCATTTTCGAGCATCTCGACATACATATCAAATCCCACTGCGTGAATGTGGCCAGACTGTTCGGGACCAAGAAGGTTACCTGCGCCTCTCATTTCGAGGTCTTTCATAGCCAGCCTGAACCCGGCCCCTAGATAACTCATCTCCCTTATCGCCTGGAGCCTCTTCTTTGCTTCGTCCGTAATTATATCCATGCCCGGTATAAGGAAATACGCATATGCTCTCACATTGCTCCTTCCGACCCTTCCCCTGAGTTGGTAAAGGTCTGACAATCCCATCTTGTCAGCCCGGTCCAGTATGATCGTGTTGGCAGTGGGAATATCGATGCCAGAACCGATAATTGTTGTCGAGACCAGGACATCTATTTGCCCCCTTATAAACTTAAGCATGACATATTCAAGTCTCTTTTCAGCCATCTGGCCATGTGCGACTGCCAGCTTCGCACCCGGAAGAAGACGTTTTAGCATTTCTGCCGTCTTTTCGATGTCGTATACCGTGTTGTGCACATAAAGGACCTGTCCGTTCCTCTGAATTTCTCTCTCTATCGCCTCTCTTATCAGAGTTTCGTCGAAGACCGCCACTATGCTTCTCACCGCGAGTCGTTCCTCCGGGGGGGTCTCGATGACACTCATTCCCCTTATTCCGGATAGTGCCATATGAAGGGTCCGTGGGATTGGAGTGGCGGTCATACTCAGAACATCAACCCCTTTCTTCATTTCCTTGACCCTCTCCTTCTGGGCGACACCGAACCTGTGCTCCTCATCGATGATAAGAAGACCCAGGTCGCTAAAGGACATGTTCTTTCTGAGAAGACCGTGGGTGCCGATGATAATGTCTATTTCGCCTTTCTCAAGGGCCTTCAAGGTGATATCCTGTTCCTTTTTCGATTTAAACCTGCTCAGGTAATCTATCCTCACGGGAAAGGCGGAAAACCTACTTTTGAATGTCAGATAATGTTGTTCACAGAGAATCGTAGTCGGCACGAGAACGGCAACCTGCTTGCCGTCGTAAACAGCTTTGAATGCGGCCCTCATGGCAACCTCCGTTTTTCCGTAGCCCACGTCCCCGCAAAGCAGCCTTTCTGCCGGTCTTTCTGATTCCAAATCGCGCTTGATCTCCTCTATCGCCTTCACCTGGTCAGGCGTCTCATCGTACGGGAAGAAATCGTAGAACTCTCTGTGTAGCTCGGTATCGGGGCTGAAGGAAAAACTGCGCGCGACTTCATGCTCGGCGTAGAGTTTCAGGAGCTTTCCCGCCATCTCCCTCACCGCTTTTCTGACCCTCTCCTTTCTCCTCAACCATGTCTTTCCTCCCAGCCTGTCAAGCGCAGGCGCACCCCCTTCCTGGGAACTGTATTTTTTTATCCTGTCGATGTTATACATCGGGACATACAGCCGGTCACCTCCCGAGTATTCGAGAACAATGAGGTCATTCTCAAGTTCTCCGGCTCCCTCCTTCATAACTCCAATGAACTTCCCTATACCATGGTCCCTGTGAACTATATGGTCCCCTGGGCTTATATCATCCAGAGATGTCAGAAGTTGTGCGATCTTTGATTTTTTCAGCGGCCTGTAGCGGGGCCGCTCGCCGAAGACCTCTCTTTCGGTGAGCACAAGAAAGCCGGGCATAAAAAATCCGGACGAAAGGGTTCCTCTTGTAATGGCAAGGTTCCCTTCGAAACTCATGAGTTCCCCTGCCGGTATAATAGGCGCCACGACTCCTTCATCAAAAAGGACTTCTTTTATCCTCCCTGCCTGTCCCTCTGAGGACGCCACAATAAGCGCGCGGTTGTCTTTGCTGAGGGAGTCCAGGGC
>Ga0187771_10002632_pt1 | contig 12415 bp, 11 predicted proteins | sample 0116_SJ02_MP15_1_FD_133139 | JGI IMG/M metagenome (GOLD analysis project Ga0187771, IMG submission 133139) | Tropical peat soil microbial communities from peatlands in Department of Meta, Colombia - 0116_SJ02_MP15_10_MG | ecosystem: Environmental > Terrestrial > Soil > Wetlands > Peat | place... | reverse complement strand
CTCCAAGGATCCTGCTTGGATATGCTTGACTTGTGGCCGGGTTGCCAACAAGCTAGAGAATCTCTGCGAGCCGGATCCTCTGTAGACTCAGAACGCAAATTCTCTGAATTACCATACCCTCTCTTTTCTTTCGCCCGATTTGTGAAAGCAAGCAAGTACCATTCCTGGTGTACACCTCCACAACTTCTTTTATGCTCTTGCAGCGATCGACGCACTCATCGACGAAAGCGACAGGACGAAGGCAGTGTTGTCTGGATACTCCTTCCTGAAACACTGGAGGCACTCAAGAGCAGAGTCCGAAGGCTGTTTTTGTGTGAGCCTCTTGGCGGCCCACTAGTAGATCGTAGTAGTTTGAACCCTCATGGGATTGGAGTCGTAAAGTGTGTGTGTGCGCGCACCAGCTGACCATACCACACACACGAATTACCCCTCTCCCATCCCGTCATGGTTCGAATCATGGCGGGGCCTGCCGCGCTGACCGGTCCTCAGCATGTTCGTCGTGTTTGGTACGTTCGTCGTGATTACACACGAAATACGATGCGTTGCGCTCGACCGGCACCTTACCTCTTTCTCATCATATGATCCGGTCGCTGGACTCGAATTGGCAAATGCAACCAGCTCTTATCCTTCGAGTTGTCGGTCTCGAAAACAGCGTGTGCATCTCATTGAGTCTTGTTCAGCTTCGCTAGATTACAGGGGATACAGGTCCATTGACCATTTTCGAGCGTTGTTGGGCCACCTTTACTGTAGGGTTGCCGATGGTCCACGGTTCCCTTGTCGAATGTGACAGGTTGTGAGCAGAGCTGGCATATGTCCTTGTCTCTATCATAGACCGCCAGTTTCTCCCAATAGTCGTAGTTTCTTTTTGGATCTTTAGGGGCTAGGCCTTGGTTGAACTCCAAGAACTTGGTCAGAATAATGTTGAATCTTCTTTCGATCGAGTCCTTTGAGTCAGCTGAAGTTTTTCGGTATGTCCTATAATCGTAGAATTGCGCGTTTTCTCCTTCGCTCGTCTCTGCTTCTCCTACGCGAGTTGCAAATCTAATGAAGAATTGTTTCAGATTCACGTTGGCGTTGTCTGCAATTGCATAGTCATCCAGAGATGTTTCGCGAGGAGATAGAGAGACACAAAATCTGCATTATACTCAATGACTTTCGCGTCATCTCCATATTGCTTCTCAAGAAATGCGAATGTCTTCATGATCGTTTTCTTTATCATCTCGGAAGGCAGCGATTTGCGGTACAATTTGTATAGTTCTTGTAGGTATCTTCCTTTCACATCAGTAATCTGATTCCTCAATGTCAAGAGAAATATCTGTGCGACCAGGTACCGGTGGGTAAATCTATAGTCCTTGATTCCAAGGCTCTCTACGAAATGGTGCCTAGAAAGTTCGACGATTTCGTTTCGGAGGAATCCTATCATCGCATTGAGTTTCTCGGCTGCATTCAGTGATAGCCCTTCTTGGAGCCTAAGGAAGATTTTGCAAGACAACAAGACAAGCGGGAGTTGTGGCGGCCTTTTCCTTCACCGCAGCCGATCTTGAGCTAAGACTGGTTTAGAATTTCCTTTGCTATTGCCTCGCCCATCTCGACGGTTCGGAGTGTTCCGCCTAGGTCTGGGACTGTCAGTTGCTTCCTGAGTACTTCAGTGATACCTTTCTCAATCTCGTTAGATGCGTTGGTGCAGATAGGATCGGTGTGCTGTTGACCTAGCCATTCTAGCATCATCTTGGCGGCAAGTATCATTGCGCACGGATTTGCTGTGTGTTTTCCGACGAGCGTGGGGGCGCATCCGTGGACTGGTTCAAACAGTGCGATGTTGCCGTCTCCTATATTTGCTCCAGGGGCCATGCCTAGGCCGCCGATTAGCTGGGCAGCCTCGTCTGAGAGTATATCGCCGAACATGTTTGTCGTGACGATTACGTCGAAATTCTGTGGTTCTCGGATGAGCATCATGGAGGCTGCGTCAACGTACAATTCTTCATATTTGATATTCGGGTATACCTTGGCAACTTTTCTACACGTTTCGGCGAAGAGTCCGCATGTTACTTTCATGACGTTGGATTTGTGTACTGCCGTAACCTTCCTTGCCCTATTTCGTGTTGAAGCGAGTTCGAATGCTTTCTTGGCGATTCGTTCGCAGCCCTTTCGAGTTATGACCCTCAGGGCGATAGCGGTGTCATCGAGCATGAATTCGATGCGCTTGAAAAGGTCTTCAGTATTCTCTCGCACCAAGACAAGGTCGATGTCCTTTCTGAAGGATGGAACGTTGGGATAGGATTTGATCGGGCGAATGCCCGCGTAGAGATCTAGCATAATTCTAAGTTTCACCACTACGTCCGCAGACGTCTCACCTATCGGGCCCTTCAGGCAGGCGTGAGAATTTCGTATACCTTTGACAGTTTCATCTGGGAGGGGTACCTGATTCTTCCTGTAGCACTCGTCTCCCGCTTCGTACTCAACGATTTTTAGGTCAAGGTTACATTTCCGTTCTGCTGCGCTTAGAACGTGTAATGTTGCTTCGGTCAGTTCAGGTCCGATTCCGTCTCCGGGGAGGAGTGAGATCTTGTATTGCATTATCCGGCGCCTATTTGGGGGGAAGTCTGAAAACTTCTGCTGCTGTTCCGGATAGGCATCGTTCGCGTTCGGCTGGCGCCAAGGCAATCGTCTCGTACTTTGCAATCTCTGCTGGAATATTAATGGGGAGGTCTGAACCGAACATTATGCGCTCTGCTCCTATGCTTCTGTTGAACCATTCCACGTCGTTAGGGGTTGACCAAGAGGCTTCCAAGTAAACGTTAGGACATTCAATCTCTTCGCTGTGTCAAATATGGTTGTTGCTGCGGGGATAAGCCTATCGCGAAATAGAAAACTGAAATATGGCTCCGGGATTAGTCACAATCAGGAAAAGATGAACATAACATCACTAACTATTGCGGAAGCTTCCAGTCTAATTCGGAACCGCGAACTCACCTCATCTGAGCTTACCTCTGCATGTCTCACAAGAATAAAGAAACTAGAATCGAAGATCAAGCCATTCATTACGTTAACAGAGGATCATGCTTTAGAGGCAGCTCGTATTGCAGACACGGAAATAAAGTCGAACAGATATCGCGGACCGTTACACGGAATTCCTATCGCCCTGAAGGATCTATTCGAGACAGAGGGGATACGCACTACAGTTGGATCCAAGCTTTCTGACCACATTTCAAGTGAAAACGCGTTTGTCGTTCAGAAACTTATGGACGCTGGAGCCATCTTGCTTGGTAAACTCCATTTGCATGAATGGGCCTTTGGTGCAACCAGTGTTAATCCGCATTTTGGCACATTGGTAAATCCTTGGAACGCGAATTGCATACCTGGGGGCTCTAGTGGTGGTTCTGCGGTAGCTTTGGCATTAAGAATGTGTCCCGCGGCTCTCGGAACCGATACAGGGGGCTCGATCAGAATTCCATCAGCATTGTGTGGAACGGTCGGTCTGAAACCTACGTTCGGTCTTGTGAGTTTGCGGGGAGTTAGTCCAGTATCTTGGTCTCTCGATCATGTTGGCCCCATGGCTCGTAGTGTTCTAGACGCGGCTACTGTCTTGGACGCGATCGCTGGTTATGATGAATATGATCCTTGCTCAATCCCTCATGAACAAGAAGCATACTCTGCTCGGCTTGATGAAGGAGTTGAAGGTCTTCAGTTTTTCGTTCCATCGAATTACTTCTTTGACTCAATTGATTCAGAAGTTGATATGAAAGTCAGAGAAGCCATCAGGAATTTTGAGAGATTGGGTGGAGCGATAATTGAAGGTAGATACGAGGGAGTCGAAGATGATTACGCGGCGTGGTCCACGATTATCGCCTCTGAAGCTGCAGCAATTCATCGAGATCATGTTCGGGCGTATCGCGATACAATCGGGGCAGACGTTCTAGCAAGATTGACTAGTGGAGAGTCAATGACAGCGATTGATTTTGCGCTTGCAAATAGGCGAAGACGTGTTAGTCAAATATCGCAGACCAAGTTTTTTCAGAAATTCGATGTGATAGTTACTCCGACTACCCCGATTGCAGCTCCCTTTAGAGTGGGGCTGGACGCTGTAGAGACGGCGCGTCACCTGACTCCTTTCACGGCACCATTCAATCTGATCGGTTTCCCCGCCATCTCTGTCCCTTGTGGATTCACAACCACAGGACTACCAATTGGGCTTCAACTCGCAGCTGGCCCGTGGAAAGAAAGAACATTGCTAAGAGCGGCTCACGCTTTCGAGTCAGTAACGAATTGCAGTAAAACACAGCCTCCGGCTTGATATGAGCTGACACGCATTAGCAAAAATCGGACAATCGAGTGACGAAAACTTGGGCTAATCTAAGCCTAATTGGGCAATGATGTAGATGCTCGGAATAATCGATTACCTCTTTGCAGCTGAATAGCCGCAAACTTTTCGTACTCAATTGAAATTCCGGGATTCAACGAGAACTAATCAAAGGTCGATAACCAAGCTTGAGAGCTGAATACCATTGAAACCTATCTCCTGCAATACTAGGGTCTAGAAAATCCTGTAGTTTGAACCGACGATGAGATTGGAGGGGCATTTTGCGTGTGTCCCTCTAGTGGTGCGGGGCATCCAAATTTCAACTGTCATGGGATTGGAGGGGGGTAAAGTGTGTGTGGTGGCTTGGTGTGCACACACCTATGAGAGATTGTTCACATCGAGATTGCCTCACTGCGAGTTAAGCCTGATGATGATTGGCACACACCCTATTCGCCCACGAATGGGGCATTATGCATGCGCAACCAGGCGGCTCCAATCACACAAACGCGTACCAGAGACGCAGTGCGTGACGACGGCGCTATCCAACCATTGCCTGATCATGATGATGCCTGATAATGGCCAGCAGGATCATGATAACGATTTCTCCGCCATAACTCATCACCGTCGCGTACATACTGTCCTTGCGGACATCTGGTCCGCAGACGTGCGAGCTCATACGATGCCCTGAGCTCGTCCGCAACCTCACCCCTTTCTCATCGCATCACACAAAATACCACTTTCATGATGCCCGCACCTAGAGAGACGCAGATATGGTTTCTCGCTACTCACCGAGACGGCTGCTGTTCGCTTCTCCCACGTTTGGATGGACATGTGGGAGGAGTGCCTATTTCGCATGAATCATGCTGCTTTCTTGATTTCTGGCATAACATGTTCACCGAATAGCCGGAGAGGTTCAAGCTCAGGACCGTTTGGAAAATAGATTATGAAGTACCTTATCCCAAGATCTATCCACGGATACATCTGTTGTACGCATTCTTCAGGTGTTCCCAGGATTGGCGATTTGACGAGGGCCTTGTACTGTTCAAACGTGAAGCCTCTCCATTTCGCTCCGATTCTGAAGACCTCATCCAATCCCTCGGGATGTTCTGAGATGAAGACATAGATCGGCAAAGATTTTCCAATTTCATCATAGTTTCTACCAATATTCGCGCAGTGGTTCTTGAGAACTTTGAGCCTCTCTCTGCAGTCTTCCAAGGGCACTTGAAAGTCGAAGTTTGTGTAGTCCGCGAACTGAGCAGCGACTCTGAGAAGCTTGTCCCCTTTGCCGCCAACCCATATTGGCGGATGGGGCTTCTGAACCGGTTTGGGCAGGCAGAAGGCACCGTTGAGTCTATACGTCCTTCCCTCAAAGCTCACGATTTCTCCGGTCCAGAGTCTCTTGATAATTTCGAGAGCTTCTGCTAGTTTCTGAATTCGTTTCGAAGGCTTCTCGAACGGTATTCCAAATGCATCATGTTCATCTTGGTTCCACCCGGCGCCGATTCCAAACTCCACCCGCCCCTTACTCATGACGTCCAGTGACGCTGCTATTCTAGCTAGCATGGCTGGATGCCTGAATGAAACGCAGCTCACATTCGGCCCGAGATGGATCCTCTTAGTCTCGAGTGCTAGGGCTGTAAGGGTCGTCCAACATTCAAGCGCTGATTTCTCAGGATGAGCGCGTTCGATGAAGAAGTGATCTGACAACCAGACAGAGTCGAACCCTATCTCTTCAGCTTCCAAAGCCATCTTTCTGATTGTCTGATACTCGTAACCATAATCAGGCTCTATGTGGAGACCAAACCGTATCATACAGTCACTCCCCGCCGAGAAATCATATAATCTCGTCGTATAAGGATACCAGCGATCTTTATGCTGTCTGCAAGATTCAAAGTTGCCGGACAACCTTTCTCAGTAGAAGAAGTTGAGATTCCAAAGATTGCCGAGGACGATGTGTTGGTGGAAGTGAAGGCTGCCGGGATATGCGGAAGCGACGTGCACTATGCACATGGAGAATTCTCCACTGACGTAGTACCGCTGACTCTAGGTCACGAGGGCGCCGGCGTAGTCAAAGAAGTCGGAAAGAACGTCCACAACCCAAGAGTAGGAGATCGGGTCGCGGTTCACTATGTGATCTCATGCGGACATTGCAGGCCCTGCCTCCAGGGCTACGACAATCGCTGCAGAAACAGACTTTCAATTGGGCATAGTGTAGACGGAGTTCTTGCCCAATTTGCTGCAATCCCTGCCGCGAACGCCATCAAGATAGCTGATAATATTTCCTTCGAACAAGCCGCCATAACAGGCTGTGGAGTTTCCACGGCGTATCACGCAATGAATGTTTCCGGGCTGAACAAGGGAGACACTGTCGTGGTCTTCGGACTTGGGGGCGTGGGATTGCATGCAGTGATGTGGGCCAAGTTCGACGGTGCAGGAAAGATTATCGCTGTGGATCCAGTAGAATCCAAACACGATACGGCGCGGAAATACGGTGCAGACATCGTGGTCAACCCTTTGAAGACCGATGTTCCGAAACTGATTATGAATGAAACTGATGGCTGGGGCGTTGACGTAGCGGTAGAGTGTTCCGGATCCAGCAGGGCCATGGAGCAAGCCATTAGATCCATCAAAGGGAAGAATCAGTTCGACTCTGGGACCCTCGTAAGCGTGGGACTACAAACTAAGCCATTCCGGTGCGAATACTGGAATTTCAGAGAAGGATGGTTGACAGTGTCGGGAGATCACACCAAGAACGAACTTCAAGAAATCCTTAGCCTGATCGAAACCGGTAAGGTGGATCTCTCGAGTTCGATTACGCATAGAATCCCCCTGAGAGAGATAAACAGGGGAATCGAACTGCTCGAGAGCAACAAGGAACGTGTTGGAAGAGTAGTCGTCGACATGGCAAAGTTGACCTAGTGGAACCGTGTGCAACGGACGGGGAGCTATGCTGGAACAGGGCTAAACACACGCACCAAATACTGACAACTCTCTTTTCCCTGTGTGTGGATCTAGTGGTGCGACACACACAATTACTAAAACGACACCAACTGACGGTTCAAATTACGACGCACACACCAAGAGAGGCACACACACCTATCTCAGAAATCGCCTTTTTCCATTAATGTTCACGGCAGGAACACTCGCTTCTCATGAACTCACTAGCACAACATAACAGGTGTAGACGCCTGAGCGAAATCATGGCGAAGTTTAGGGGCGACGTTCACCTTCTTCGGACATTCCAGTCTCGCAGTGTCACAACATGACCGACGTACTAGGGCAGGATGTGTTGGGTAGGACGATCGTCGTTCACCAGTTCATAGAGAACGGCACGTATTACATGATAGTGAGAACTTAACAGGTGTCCCGAAGAACTTTCCGTGGTCTAGAACACTAGAATCACTACAACATAAACTGTTATATAAAAAATATGTCACGTAACAGATTATGAAGCTGCAGCTAACAGTGATTGTTGCTTCTTCTCTTCGGCCTTGTATTCACTGTCCCAGTCAGGGCGCAGACTGTGACGCCACCGACTCCGTTTGATCTGCGCGGTGCATACGACGTGAAGTCCCATGCTCAACGCAGGTTACACTGGGAAGGAAGTGACCGTCGCCATTGTGGAACAGCGTATCGATAACTGAGACTGATCTTGGAGAGTCTCCGGAGAATAGGCGAGTACGCAACTGATATCGCCGAGATCGTGCTGACCTCAACAGTAGACAAGACTAACATGTAGCGCAAGAGGAGTAGCTCCCTTCTCACTCGCCGTCTGCGGTCCAAACTAGAACAAGGCAAGATAGAACTTGGGTATTGGGTTCTATGGTGTGGGCCGGGATAGGTTTACACTCGGGTTTAGAACTCTCAACCAAGCAGACTTTGAGCTGAAAGCAGATCAAAGGCCGTATGGATATACACCAGGTCGACCGTGATCAAAGGGGCGCCCAAGATCTCCAGACCTGGAATCCTTGAGAAGTCTTCGGTGTTTCTCGTAACAAGGCCCATCTCCTGGGTCTTGGAGATTACCGCGATGAGAATGTCACGAAAATCCTCTCCTTTTAATTCCAACATGGCTAAGAGCTTCCTAGAGGATCAGGTACCGTTCGCGAGGAATGCTGTCCGTGAAAACCGTACAATGTGAGACACCGTCGCTGCTGCTCGACATCGAAGCTGCGGAACGGAACATCAGGCGCATGGCGGACTACTTTCGCGGAAAGAAGGCAAGCCTTAGGCCTCATGTGAAGGTGCACAAGTCTCCTTTCTTGGCCCAGAAGCAGATCGCGGCCGGAGCAAGAGGAATAACCTGCGCCACGATCACCGAAGCAGAGGTGATGGCAGATTCAGGAGTGAACGATATCCTAATCGCAAATGAAATCGTAGGAGAGGGCAAACTAAGGCGAACGGCCACGCTGGGCAAGTGTTGCCAGCTTGCAGTGGCCGTCGACAACGTAGAAAACGCGAGACAGATCTCCAGCGCGGCTTCGAAGATGAATTCGAGAATTGGCGTGCTTGTAGACGTTAACCTCGGGAGCAAATTAGAAGGTGTGCTAGACAGATGCGGAGTTTCGCCGGGAGCCCCGGCGGTCGAGCTTGCCAACAAGCTAGCCAAATTGAAGAACATTGAGTTCAGAGGTCTTATGGGTTATGAGGGATCCGTGCGCAAGTTCCCCGAATTCGAGTCAAGAAAAGAAATCGTGAAGAAAGCACTAGGCGTGTTAATGGAGACGAGGGACCTAATCCAAGATTCCGGATTGAACGTGACCGTCATTAGTTGCGGCGGCACCTCAAGCTACAACGTTGTCGGCGAGTCTCCCGGAGTCACCGAAGTTCAGGCTGGTACATATGTATTCATGGATAGGATTCACAGTTTACAGGGAATAGATTTCGAAGTCTCCCTCACCGTCCTGACCAGCATTGTGAGCAGGCCGAGGCCCGAGAAGATTATAGTTGACGCTGGCCTGAAAGCTATTAGCGTGGACGCGGGCTTGCCGACCGTGAAAGAGATGCCTGAACTGGAACTGTTTCTGTTGAATGCCGAACATGGACATATGCGAATCGCTGATTCGAGCAGTCATTTGAAGATAGGAGATCAGCTGGAGCTACTGCCGGTGCATGTGGACACTACGGTTTGTCTTCATGATCACTACGTTATTGTACGCCGGGGAGATGTTGAAAGGATATTGGGAATACCATGCTGAGAGCTCAGCCTAGCACACCGCGTAGGCTCCCAACTCACGAAGGTGCACATCCAGCAGGCCAATTCCTATCTGCCCTGTGAAAAGTAGGGTAGGACTTTCTCTCCCAGTGTTTCTATTCTCTCCGGAAACGACTGAATATCGAAGGTGATGTGTGTCGCTCCTGCTTTCCGGTATCTGTCAATTCGGTCGATCAGATCGTCTGGTGACGAGTAGAAACATTTGCTTGCTAGTATCCTATCATCGCTCACACTCTCTGACATCTTCTCTATCTTCCTCGGATCTCGCTCATCCCTTGCCTCTTTAGCCAGAAGCCCTGCATCACCACTCCTTCTGACCTCTTCAGCGCCACGTTTCTTGTCGATGAACCAAACACTGATCGGGACGATCTTCTCCATCCTCGAAGGGTCCTTTCCAGCCTTCGTGGCTGAGGATTCAAAGCTGGGGAAGATTACGTCTCGGCATGTCTCTGGAGGATTTATTGTGATGAGATGATCTGCGAAGGTGCCAGCGTAAGAAGCAGACTCTTGACCAAGTGCAGAGAAGCAGATTGGAATGCGTGCCTTCGGTTTCGTGTAGAGGAAGAAGTTCTCTACTTTGAAATATCTGCCTTCAAAGGAAAAGTAGTCCGTACTCTCCCAAGCCTTCCTTGTGAGGAGAATGGCTTCAGCTAGTCTCTCAATTCTTTCGTGCCATTTTGGCCATCCTTGGGGAAAGAACAAGGCGTCATTCATGGCTTCGCCGGAGCCGACGCCGAGGGCGAATCTTCCGGGGTACATGTTGTCCAAGGTCGCCGCTGCTTGTGCCATGATTAGGGGCTGGTATCTCCCGCCTATGGGCGTCGTAACAAATACGCCCACGTTAACCTTCCTTGTCCGGTCGAGCGCAACGGGCATGGTGGACCATACAAATGGCGCGCCCCTCCTTCGGTGCGTCCATGGCAATAGGTGATCTCCGAACCAGACGGTGTCAAATCCGTACTTATCAGCCACAGCGGTGCATTCGACGAAACGCATTGGCTCATTGTAGCTCTCTCCTATGTCGACGCTGAATTTCAGATCTGTCAAATCATATCGCTTGCATTATGTGCGGACGATGTTGCGTGAAAGCTTTTTGCTTTGGCAGGCCTCTTAGCCCTAAGGTAGGCTAGAGATTGTCAGGATGTGATGAAGGTGATCCGTGATGACAAGAAGTTGAGCCGCGTCCGCACAGCAATGCAAGAGGCCGGACTCAACGCGCTGGTACTTCACACGCCGGAGAATGTAGTCTATGTTTCTGGAGTATGGTGCGGCCGAGCCTTGTCATATGTCATACTCCCCGCCGAAGGGGAGCCGGTGCTAGTCCTTTCGACTGGCGAAACGCGCCCGCGAACATGGGTGAAAGACGTGAGGTGGTTTACTTCCGAGACTTTTCATAACATTCGCAGCACGGTTGAGGCTGGAGCCGAGAAAGTCCGTGAAACACTGTCGGCGCTAAGTGTGGATCGCGGAGGAACCGTGGGAATTGATCGGATACGGGACCGTGTTCTCTCAACGCCAATGCGATATGAACTGAACATCATAGATGACGGCATCCTTGACGCGAGACTCGCCGCATATGATCTGAAGGATGCGACCGCTTTACTTGCTCAGGCACGATCTATCAAGACAGAAGAAGAAGTGAAGCTGCTCAGAAAAGCCAACAATATCGCACTAATCGGCTTGGAAACGTTCCAGCAGAACCTCGAGACTGGACTTGCAGAGATAGAACTGTCCTCCAAGATCGAGCATGAGATCGTGACTCAGGGCACAATGAAGCATCGAGCCAACCAAGTTGTTGCATGTGCTTTTGTCGCGTCCGGCCCGCTAGCGGCCGAAGGATACAAGTACGTTGTCGGCAACACTCGACGGAAACTGCGAAAAGGAGACCTGGTTATGCTAGAATTGGATGTGGTAGTCGACGGTTACAGTTCCGACTTGACGAGGACTTTTGTTGTTGGAAAGCCGAGCAAGAAACAGAGAGAACTCTTTGAAGCTGTGCTAGATTCCCAGACTGCTGCAATATCGATCATAAGGCCTCAGATGCGAGCTTCAGAGGTCGCACGAGCCGCCCTGAATGTTCTCCAGCGTTACGACCTGTCAGAGTACTTGGTACACCGACTGGGACATGGAATCGGGGTAGGGGTTCACGAGCAAACCCCTGGTTTGCACCTGGAATCTAAGGATGTCTTACAGCCAGGGATGGTCCACAGCGTCGAACCAGGTATCTACGGGCCGAGGATTGGTGGGATAAGAATAGAGGACGACATCCTAGACACGGAGAAAGGCTCAGAATGCCTCTCGGAATTTCAAAGAATTCCGGAATAGTCTGCGTAGCTGATTCACGTTGCAAGTCGGCTCGCCCGGTGTTTGCATTTGAACCTTCTGTGAGGTTTCTCGCTGTAGTTTTCCAGGGTTTGTGGAGGCTACGCGAATGGGATTTCCTCTCCTGCCCTGGCAACAACTGGATCAACTATCTTCAACCGCAGGATGTACTTCTGAAAGATACCTCCCAAGACTATGGCAGGTATCATGGTGAACGCAATGGAAGCCGCCAGCAGCGGAGTAGGCATTGTGCCCGCATTAATGGAGACCAAACCTGTTACGACGGGCGGAAGAGTTTGCGCGGGTGATCCTGTAACGAGGATATATGCGAAGAAGAACTCGCTCCAGCTGAGAAGGAACAGTAGTATTCCCACAGACGCTACTCCTCCTATGGACTCCGGTATCACAACCCTGAAGAGTACTCCTAACCTCCCGAGACCATCAATTCGACCAGCCCTCTCAGTCTCCAAAGGAAGATTCGCGAAGTATCCTAGAAGAACCCAGGTCGCCAAGGGAATCTCAAAGCTAAGATACGTGATTATCAGGCCCTGATACGTACCTACCAGCCCAACCACATG
>Ga0187771_10002631_pt1 | contig 12420 bp, 7 predicted proteins | sample 0116_SJ02_MP15_1_FD_133139 | JGI IMG/M metagenome (GOLD analysis project Ga0187771, IMG submission 133139) | Tropical peat soil microbial communities from peatlands in Department of Meta, Colombia - 0116_SJ02_MP15_10_MG | ecosystem: Environmental > Terrestrial > Soil > Wetlands > Peat | place... | reverse complement strand
TTCGACTTTCTGCGGGTCGTACTGGGCTCCTACTTCGGGGACGAGCCCGCGCTTCTCCAGTCGCGCCTGGACCTGCTCGCAGGCTGCGTCGTCAAACCTTCCCAGATACTGCGTTTGTACCTGTCGAAGGACGAGGGATCCCGTAACCACATTGGCGTCCTGGCCCGAAAGCCCCACGGGGACCAAAGCAAGCAGGAGCGCGACCTCGGGGAGTAGAATAAGCCGTAATCCGTCATGGATCACTCCTACAAATACTTTACTCTCGTGCACTCCCACGGAAACACTTTTCGCCGGTCCACTCCCGGAGGATGACGGGCGCCGCGGAAGTGATGCCGGTCCCTGCGATTACCGCGGATTTGCCGGCCCTACAAGAGCGACCTGGCATCGCGGCTCTATTGTTAGCCAGTTGACCTTGCGCCCTGGATGGAGTACAAGCGGCCATCACCTGTCCCGAACTGAAGCAGCAAAGGGCCCTCCCCAACAAACGCGAAAGGAGTTGCTCCCATGAAACAGACCACTCGGATTCCCTGGATTTTCCTTCTTGCTGTCTGCGGCACCGTTGGTCTCCTCGTGGCGCGCGCTCGGGCGCAGACGCGCGACTTCAATCAATTGGCGCACAACATCGTCACCACCTCCATCGCCGTCAAGCCCGGAGAAGTTGTGGTGATCACCGGCGGCAAGCACACCATCCCGCTGATGGAAGCTCTGGCCATTGAAGCGCAAAAGGCCGGAGGCATGGTGACAATCTTTCTCAACTCCGACAAGGTCATTCGTTCGCTTCACACGGACGTGGACGATAAGTACCTGGGGCAAGAGCCGCGGTTCATCGGGGACTGGTTCAAGCAGGTGGATGTCTTGATCAGCCTCCCCGATACCTCCGATCTCAAGGCGCTCGACGCGGGCGTATCTGCGGCCAGGCTGGCGAAGCTCGCCAAGTCCGGGGATTTCCTGACCCCCATGCTGGACGGTATGAAGGTCCGCGGCGTCAGCCTGATCTATCCGACCGAGGAACGCGGCAAGTCATTCGGCCTGGACGGCGCCACCTACGTGAACATGATCTGGCAGGCCATGGGCGCCGATTACCGGCAGATATCGGCCCAGGGAAACGCGCTGCGCAAGATGCTGCAAGCCGCGAAGACCGCACACGTCACTTCCCCCAGCGGCACGGACATGCACTTTTCGGTCGGGAATCGCCCCATCTTTCTTGACGACGGCACGCTTCCGCCGGACAAAGCCAAGAGCAAGCGGTTTATCGATCGCAACGTTAGCTTGCCTTCCGGCGCATTGTTCTTCGCACCGGTGGAATCCTCGGCGACGGGCAAGGTAGTGGTTCCGCGCGTACTGTGCCGGTTCGATGTCATGAACGATTCTTCCTTTACCTTCCACAATGGCCGCATGGAGGATTTCAAAGCCGGACAGAACGCCAACTGCTTTACCGAGCTGAAGAGTGCCTCCCGCGGAGACACCGACAAGTTCAGCGCGATCAGTATCGGTCTGAACCCCGCCTGGCCAATTCACGAAGAAAACGGCGCAGCCTACTACCCGAACACGGCCGGGCTTGTGTTCGTCTCCATCGGCGACAATCAAATCCTGGGCGGCAGCAACAAAGCCGAAGGCACGTTCAATTTTGGCTTCCCGATTGTCGGCGCCACTGTCGAGCTCGACGGCAAAGTCGTGATCAAGGACGGCCGCCTGGTCATCTAACCCGAGCGGCGGCATTCCGCTTAGCGGAAGTTTCCCCGAGGGAGTTCAGAGCCGGATGAAGCCGTCCGGGCTCCACTCCTCCGAGCCCACTCCGTTGTGGACAAAAAATAGCCCGGTCGGGTCGTATTTCTTTTTGATTTCGGCGAGCCGCGCGTGATTCGCGCCCCAATAGGAATGCTGAAAGTCGGCCTCGAAGTAGTTGCTTTCCGACACATAAGCTCCGCCGTTCGAGGCCACGCCGCGAAGTTCGTTCATCGAGCGATGCACGGCCCCGGCGGCTTTGCGCCCTTTGGCAACGTCGGGCTCATGATTGGCAATTCCCGGATACGCCGGACCCTGCCCGTCGGCCACGATGGCCAGAGCAAACGCGCCGCACACGGCGGGATTCATTGCAGTATCTCTCGCCGCTTCTATCGCTTCCGGAGGAGCGCCTGCCAGGCCCTTATTGAAATGAAGCTCCACTTCGCTCCAGCGGGAAGCTGCGAATAAGGCGTTGGCCAGTTTTTCCTGCGAATCGTCCTGCAAGAGCGATGCCGGCAACCACAGCGATTCGAAGCCCCACACAACCCATCCCACCTGGCCGCCGTCGCCGTTCCACCAGACGTTGGCCGGGTCTGCACCCGGGCGGGTGTCTGCCTTGAAGACATCATGGTGATTTTCTCTCCGCCAGTCCACGTCCCACCAATGCTGCGCCGGCATGCTGCCGATTCGCGGCGGGGATGCGATCGTGTAGGCCGCGGAAGTCTGCGCCAGCCAGTTGAGAAACGGCTGCCACACTTTGCGCGATTGCTCCGTGTCCAACCCGATGTGCACCATGCTGATCTCGAGCGTGTTGTCCGCGGAGAAGTGCGCCTGTTCGCCCCAATGTTCGTTGAATAGAGCTTCGCGGTAGAAGCCGACGAATTGGCGGATCAAACGCCGATACGCGTCATCGGAAGAAGCCTTCACGGTGAAATTCGCCCCGCCAGCATGTTCCGGAAGTTCGCGCACCCGCAGAGTCAATCGGCTCACCGCGCCGAACGTTCCCCCTCCCCCGCCCTTCAGCGCCCAAAACAGATCCGAATTGGTGCACGCATTCGCGACGCGCACTTTGCCATCGGCGGTCACCACCTCAGCCTCCAGCAAGCCGCCAGCGGCCGTCCCGTAGTGCTTGGAAAAGCTCCCGAAGCCTCCGCTCTGAACCAGCCCGGCGACCCCCACTGTGGTGCAGCCGCCACCCTGGACGTAGCCGCCCGCCTTGGTAGTGACGGCATCGTAGGCTTCGAGCCAGATGGTTCCCGCGCCCACCGTCACCGCGCGCTGCGGTGCGTGCGTTGTCTCGCAGCCCTGAGGAACGAACTGCGGATGCATCGTGATCCCATGCATGTGCCGCGTCCAAATCATCAGCGAATCGGCCGCGTTCGATGTGCCCTGATAGCTGTGCCCGCCCCCTTTCACCACCAGACGCAGATGATTCTCCCGGACAAAGTTCACCGCTGCGGCCACGTCGGCGGCGTTTCTTGCCGCCACCGCGTACACGCTGGGCTTCGTCGCCCAAGCGTCCACCCAGCCCAAGGTTTGCGTCACCCCCGGACTGTCGCCGATGTAGTACGGGTTTTTCAGATTTGCAAAAAGCGCCTTGCACTCCGCGCTCTCCGGCGCGGACGTGCAGGCATTCAGCGGGAAATTCACCGGAAGCAGGTTACCGCCAACGGCCTCGTTCAGGCGCTTCCAGGCTTGCTCCGAAGGCCAGCCCGGGTCGGAAGGCCGCACGCGCCGAAACGGGGATTTGGGAACGAGGCCGCGAGGCCACAGCCACAAAAGCGATGCTGCGCCCGATCGCTTCAAAAAGCCGCGTCGGTTCATGCCACCGCACCTGTCCTTTCGCCGCAAAACAACTCGCGCCGTGTGGGTCTCTGCTTAGAGCCGCCGGCAACCATGGGACTGTTCTTACTGGATCACTTGGTCTGCTCGCTTGAGCACCTCGGGCGGAGTATACCCGATTCGGCGCCGGAGGCATTTTCCACGCAAACGACGCGCAACCCGGATGGAACCGCGAATCTCGTGCCGCCACCGCCTCGCCGACCATCCGCCCCGCATAGGGAAGTGCAACTCTGCCCGCCCAGGTGGACCTTTCGTACAGGGTCTCGTACAGGGCTGGTCCTGTTCCATTATTCCGTTTACGGTGCGCTGCGCCGGGTGTATAAGCCTATCTTATCTGGAAGGTCCCTATGGCAGTTCCAGATTTCCCAACCTAACCCGGGAATCGCGCCGACCGACAACATCGGAAAGAGCAGGAAAGCGATGTTGGCTTGTCATTCCACTCAGGGAACGCTTCCATTCCGGACACAGGAGGGGTGCGATGATTCGAAAACTAGGCACATCTCTGCTCGTTCTCGTCGTCCTGGCGTTGGCCGCTGGCGTCGTTAGCCATGCGCAGTCACTTCCCCCCATGACCCGTCACGTGCGCGAAGCCACGGTGAATGGTCAGGCGAAATCCGTCGGACGCCTCCCGGCAACGCAGTCCATGCGCATTGTCCTGGTTTTGCCCCTGCGCAACCAGGAAGCGCTGGAGAGCTTCTTGAAGGATCTCTATGATCCCAGGAGCCCGTCCTTCCGCCACTTCCTGACTGTGGAACAGTTCACCGCGCGCTTCGGCCCCACCCAGGAGGATTACGACGCGGTGATCCATTTTGCGAAAGCGAAGGGTCTCACGGTGGTGGGCACCTCGCGCAATCGTGTGAATCTCGACGTGACCGGTTCCGTGGCCAGCATTGAGGCCGCCTTGAATGTGACCATGGGCCTCTACCAGCACCCCACCGAAAATCGCACGTTCTACGCTCCCGACCGCGAGCCCACCCCCGACCTCGGAGTTCGCCTGTGGCGCGTCGCCGGCCTGGACAATTTTTCGATCCCCAAGCCGGTGCTCGTCCGCAGAGACGGGACTGGCCGGCCGAATCAGGCTGCGCGCCCGAATGCAACGACCGGCTCCGGCCCGGGCGCCTCGTTTCTGGGCAGCGACATGCGCGCCGCTTATTACGGCGGCACAACGCTCACCGGCAGCGGGCAGTCGCTCGGCTTGCTGGAGTTTTACGGCACGGACCTTTCCGATCTGAATACCTACTATGCAAACGTCGGTCAGACGAACAACGTTCCTATCACGCTGCTCTCCACCGACGGGACCAGCACAAGCTGCGTCTATCCTCTGTGTGACGACACCGAGCAGACCATCGACATGACTCAGGCGCTGGGTATGGCTCCGGGCCTTTCCAGCCTGGTGATGTATGTGGGCTCGACCGACGCCGCCATTTTCAACGCCATGGCCACGGCCAGCCCGCTCAATGCCCAACTCAGTTCTTCGTGGGCCTGGAATCCGCCCGACCCCGGCACCGACAACCCGTACTTCCAGGAATTCGCGGCGCAGGGCCAGAATCTATTTCAGGCCTCTGGAGACAGCGGCGCGTGGAAATCGTCTTCCACAGTATTCCCGGCGGACGACGTCTATCTCACCTCGGTCGGCGGAACGGACCTGACCACCACCGGCGCGGGCGGCGCCTGGAATTCGGAAACGGCCTGGGTAGATGGTGGCGGCGGCATCTCCCCGAACGGCTTTGCGATTCCCTCCTGGCAGACGGCCGCAGCCAGCGGCTGCTCCAACTGTTCGCAGACGGTACGCAATGCTCCAGACGTCTCGGCAAACGCCAATTTTACGTATTACGTTTGCGCCGACCAGGAGGCTTGCACGGAGAACTACTACGGAGGCACCAGCTTTGCCGCGCCTCTGTGGGCAGGCTATCTGGCTCTCGCCAATCAACAGGCAGTGGCGAACGGCCAGCCGACGCTGGGCTTCATCAACCCGGCTGTCTACAACATTGGGCTCGGCTCAAACTATGATTCCGATTTCCACGACATCACCAGCGGCAGCAACGGCTATTCCGCCACGGTCGGATACGACCTGGCCACCGGCTGGGGCAGTCCCAACGGCGCAGCGCTCATCAACGCACTTACTGGAACCTCGCCGGCTCCCGGCTTCAGCCTTTCCGCTTCGCCCGCTTCCGTCTCCGTGGCGCAGGGCACCTCGGGTAGCACCACGATTACCAGCACGGTGACGGGCGGATTCAACGCCGCCGTTACCTTGTCTGCGAGCGGCCAGCCCTCCGGCGTAACGGTGGGCTTCGGCACGAACCCCATCGCGGCACCCGGCTCAGGAACCTCCACGATGACGCTGAATGTCGCGTCCTCCACACCCACGGGCACCTACCCCATCACGGTGACGGGAACTTCCGGCAGCACCACGGCTTCCACAAACGTCTCGCTCATGGTCACGGGAACCGGATTCACCCTCTCCGCTTCGCCCGCGTCCGTTTCCGTGGCCCAGGGCAGCTCGGGATCTTCCACGATTACCAGCACGGTGATGGGCGCTTTCAGCGGAGCCGTAACGCTTTCTGCCACAGGCCAGCCGTCCGGCGTAACGGTGGGCTTCGGCACCAATCCTATCGCCGCGCCAGGCTCAGGCACCTCCACGATGACCATGACCGTGGCCTCCTCCACTTCCACAGGCAAGTACACCATTACGGTGACGGGTACTTCCGGCAGCTTCACCAGTTCCACCAGCGTCTCGCTGACGGTCATCGCAGCCGGAAGCTCCGGGAACTTCACCGTCAGCGCGTCACCGGCGGGGATCATCGTTTACATCGGCAGCTCCAGCACCGCTACGATCACCACCACCGTCTCCGGAGGCTTCAACTCGCCCATTACCTTGACCGCTTCCGGCGAAGGCAACACGCAAACCGTAAGCTTCAGCCCCGACCCGATTGCGGCGCCGGGCTCGGGGACCTCGACCATGACGGTCCATGCGGCGCCAAACGCCCGCATCGGGCTTCACACCATCACCATCACCGCGAAAGGCGGAGGCGTGACCCATACCACGACCGTCACCATCGGCGTCATCCCGGTGTTCTAGCAAAAGATTGGGCTAGCCCACCGGCCCGCCGGGGCGGGCGTAGGCGGGTGCTCGAAGCTCCAAAAATGAACGAGGAAAGCCCGGGCCTGCGCAGCCCGGGCTTTCCTCCAAGTACAACCGGCCCTAGGGTTCTTCTTCACCGTGGGCAAGCAGCACGTCTTTGGCGGTGGATGGCAGGTTTGGAACCAACCAGCGGAATAGTACCGTTGCTCCCAGAGCGCCCATCAGTTGAGCAGCGACAAACGCGGGAACATCCGCTGGCCGAATCCCGGCAAACGTATCGCTCAGCGACCGCGCTATCGTAACGGCAGGATTCGCAAACGAGGTGGATGCCGTAAACCAATAGCCGGCGGTGATGTACGCTCCCACTGCGAACGGTACAACCTTCGAGCGGGTTCGAGAGCAACCCCAGATGACGGACAGCAGGCCGAACGTCGCGACGAATTCACTCAGAAACTGGGCCGGGCCGCTCCGCACATGCCGCGAAAGGAAAATTGCCGGAAGCTCAAACATCAGGTGCGCGGCCACTGCGCCGCCGGCCGCGCCCAGGACTTGCGCCACCACGTAGCACGCTGCCTCGCCCCACGAGAGACCCCTTTCGAGAGCATCCGCCAATGTGACGGCGGGATTTAGGTGCGCGCCCGAAACTGGGCCGAAGGTGAGAATCAGTGCGACAAGCGCGGCGCCGGTGGCGACTGTGTTCGCCAGGAGAGCCAAGCCCGCATTTCCCCCGGCCAGGCGCTCTCCCATGATCCCCGAGCCCACCACTGCCGCAACCAGAAAGCCCGTCCCGAAGAACTCTGCAACCACACGGCGCGCGAGTGACGCGCTCATTGCCGCCCAATTCGGTCGATTTCTTTCTTGATGGCGAGCTTGTCGAGCTTCGAGATCGGCAGGCAGAGCAACAGGCTGATTCTCCGTTCCAGCGTCAGGTAAGCTTCGTGAAAAGCTTTCTCGATCTGTTCCTGTGTCCCTCGAGCGGCGGCGGGATCCGGCACGCCCCAATGAGCGGTCATCGGCTGTCCTGGCCACACGGGGCAAACTTCCCTCGCGGCGTTATCGCACACCGTAAACACAAAATCCATTACGGGAGCGCCTGGTGTTGCGAACTCCCCCCAATCCTTGCTGCTCAACCCGGTGGTAGCCAGCTTGGCGAGCGTAAGTTCGCGAAGCGCAGCCGCGTGAACGGCGCCCTTGGGATGGCTGCCGGCGCTGTACGCCCTGAAATTCGGGAATCCCTTCTTGTTCATAATGGCCTCGGCCATGATGGAGCGGGCGGAGTTGCCCGCGCATAGAAACAACACATCGTAGCGATCCTTCACAGAATCACCTCCGGCGGCCCGTCAGGCCTTCACCGCGGTGGATCAAAGAAGAAGTATCGATATTTCCAAAACAATGGAACTATAGGAGGCTGGGAATTCCCTTGTCAAGGGCTGCTGCCGGATTCCTGGGGAACTTCCTCGCTGGAGCTGCGTCTCTCAGAGCGTGAGCAGAGCGTACAGCACGGCCGGGTCCTCGCTCACCGAAAGCTGAAAACCCAGCTTCCTCATCAGCCCCTGCATCTCGATGTTTTCCTGCAGCATGTAGGCCTGCAGCGACGCCAGCCGTTCGTCCCGCGCAATCTTGATCAGCCGCCGGATCAGTTCGATTCCCAGCCCTTGCCGCTGGAACTGGTCGCGAACGATCAGCGCCACCTCCGCTGAGTTCGTTCCCCGCAGCTTGCTCATCCGCCCGATGGCCAGGATTTCGTGCTTCCCGGTCGCCGGATCCGTCCGCTCGGCCAGCATCGCCATCTCGCGGTCGTAATCCAGAAAACACATTCGGATCAGCCGTTCGTGCGCCACCCGCTGGCTCAGCTTCGCGGCATGGAAGTAGCGGAAATAAACGCTGCGTTCCGAAACCGCCTTGTGGAAGTCCGGCATCAGCGTTTCGTCTTCCGGCCGGATGGGACGCAGCGTCACGTGCATCCCGTTTTTCATGATCCACGGCGAGACGTACTGGATCGGGTAGGGCCGAATCGCCGGCCGCGGCAGGTCCGCTTCCTCGACCTCCGCGGGATGCAGCACGAAGCGCGCATCGAGCGCCACAATCGAATCCGGCCCGGCGACGAGCGGGTTCACATCCGACTCCCGGATTCGCGGATTTTCCACCACGAGCCGCGCAAAACGGATCAGCGCCAGTTCCAGCGCCGCCAGGTCCACGGGCCTGCGCCCGCGAACCCCCCGAAACGCTTGGAAGATTCGCGTCTGCTCCATCATCCGTTGCGCCAGCGTGGAATTCAGCGGAGGAAGCGCCAGCGCGCGGTCCCGGTAAACCTCCACCAGCTCGCCTCCGGAACCGAAAATCACCACCGGGCCGAACTGCGCGTCCGTCGTGCTCCCCAGAATCAGCTCGTAGCCCGAGGCGCGCACCATCGGCTGCACCGTCACCCCGAGAAAGTGGCCCTTGCCGGCTCGTTCCTCGACTGTGGCCGCGATTTCGTCAAACGCCTTGCGCACTGCGTCCGCCGTCGCCAGATTCAGCTTCACGCCCCCCACGTCGCTCTTGTGCGTGATGGTCTCGGAGTGGAGTTTCACCACCACCGGATACCCGATCTGCTTCGCGGCCTCCGCGGCTTCCTCCGCGCTTCGCGCGATGCGCGTCTGCACCGTCGGAATCCCGTACAGGCCCAGCAGTTGCTTCGATTCGTACTCGGTCAGCAGCGTCCGCGAATTCTTCAGCGCGCCGGAAAGAATGGTCTGCGCCCTCGCCCGTTCCCCCACCGCTTCTTCCGGGTCTTCAGCCACCACCGGAGTTTCGTAAATGCCGCGCAGGTTGTAGGAGTAGCGCCACATCAACTGGAACACGCGCGCCGCCGTATCCGGGTAGGCAAACGTCGGAATCCCCGCCGCATTGAGCGCGGCGATCCCCGGGGCCACCTCTTTCCCGCCCATCCAACTGGCCAGCAGCGGCTTCTTGCTCGACTGGGCGTGCCGCGTCACGCGCTCGGCGATGTCTGAGGGATGCGTCATTCCCTGCGGCGTGAGCGTGGCCAGCAGGCCGTCGCTCCCAGGATCGGCCAGCGCCACCTCGAGCGCGCGTTCGTACCGGTCCGCATCGGCGTCCCCGAGCACGTCGATGGGATTCCCGTGGCTCCAGTGCTGCGGCAGGAAGCTGCTCAGCGTGTCGAGAGTTTCCGCGCTCAGCGGCGCCAGCTCCCCGCCGCTGGCGATCAGCGCGTCGGTGGCTAGCACGCCCGGGCCTCCCGCGTTGGTCACAATGGCCAGCCGCGGTCCCTGCGGCCGCGGCTGTTTGCTCAGCGCGTCGGCCAGGTGGAACAGGTCCGAAATCGCATGCACCCGAAGCACGCCGATGCGCCGGAACGCGGCCTCCAGCACGTCGTCGCTCCCGGTCAGCGCGCCCGTGTGCGACGCCGCCGCCTTGCTCGCCGCCTCCGTGCGCCCCGTCTTCAGCACGATCACCGGCTTGTTCAACGACACTTCGCGCGCCGCGGAGAGAAACGAGCGCGCATCGCCCACCGATTCCATGTAAATGAGAATGCTCTTCGTGTGCGCGTCGTCGCCGAAATAGTCAATCAGGTCGCCCCAGCCGATATCGAGCATCGAGCCGGTGGAGACGAAGGTGCTGAACCCCACCTGTTCCTCCAGGCTCCAGCCGAGAATGGCAGTGCACAGCGCTCCGCTCTGGCTCAGGAACGCGACGTTGCCCGGCCGCGCAATCGCTTGGGCAAACGTGGCGTTCAGCCCCGTGTGCGGATTCATTACCCCGAGGCAGTTCGGGCCGATCAGCCGCATCCGGCTCCCGCGGAGACGTTCCGCCACCTGCCGTTCCAGTTCCTGGCCTGCCTCTCCGAGTTCGCGGAAACCCGCGGAAATGACCACCGCTGCTTTCACGCCCGCCGCTACGCACTCTCCCACCACCCCGGGAACTGTGGCCGCGGGCGTTGTGATTACGGCGAGGTCCACCGGCTCGGGAATCTTTTCGACTGCGGGAAAGCAGGCGAGGCCCAGAATTTCCTGGTGCTTGGGATTGATCGGCCACACTTTCCCGCCGAACGAGGAAGCGCAGAGATTGGCCAAAACGGTGCGGCCCACCGTGCCTTCTCGCGGCGTGGCCCCGATCACCGCCACGTTGCGAGGCTTGAACACGGCGTCCAGGGGATGCCGTTCGGCCTGAAGTACCTGGGTCGCGGCCTCCTGGGCCTGCAAGGATAGGCTCGCGTCGCTCATATCCTCACTATCGGCAAATCTCGGGTTGCATGCAAGCGCTCCGGGGGCGCACGCTCCCGAAACTTCGGGAAGCTTGCGTTTGCTAGGCACACTTCAAGCGTTTCCCAGGTTCCGCGCGGGAAAATTAGGCTGGGGGGGAGAAACTTACGCCCGTACCGTCAGCACCGGGCAGGGCGCGCTCGCCACGATCTGATACGCCACCGACCGGCTCAGCCGCGTGGCCACGCGCAGCCGCCCCGCCGCGCTCCGCACCCCCAGCACGATCACGTCGGCGTTGCGCCCCTTGGCTTCCACCAGAATCCGTTCCGCCGGCACTCCATACTGGACCACCGGCTCCGGACGGCACCACAAATCCGCGTCCGTGGGCACCAGTTCGAGCAGGGTATGCATGGCGTCGGCTATGGACAAGGTTGGCCGCCCGCGCACCGGCTCGCGTGCGCCGTCCATCACGTGCATCAGGATGAGCTGCGCCTGGTTCTCCTGAGCGAGCGAAATGGCAAACGGCGCCGCGGCCTTCGAGTCGGAGCTGAAATCCGTGGCGTATAGAACGCGATGGAACCGCGCCACCCCGTGCACGCGGTTGCGCGCGTACGGTCCAATGGTCAGCACCGGGATGGGCGATTTCCGGAAAACCTCTTCGGCAACCGAACCCAGCATTACTTTCTGCGCCCCCGTGCGCCCGTGCGTGCCCAGCACGATCATATCCGCGTGCGAGTTTTCGATGGCCTGCTCCACTGCCGTCCACATCTCCGCTCCCCGCACCACGCTCCCTTCATGCGCGATCCCCGCGAGCTGAGATTCCGTCCGCTGCATCTCGGCCACGGCGGTCTCTTCCTGGGTTTCGAGCGCGGCAATCGTCGCGTCAGGCGAGGTGTACATGAAGGCTTCGGGCACCAGCACGTGCAGGGCGTGCACCCCGGCGTCGTACTCGCGCGCGATGGCCATCGCGAACGGCAGCGCGGCCTCCGACGGCTCGGAAAAGTCCGTCAGAAACAGGATGTTCTTCAACAGGATTCGCGCGCCGGGCTCAGCCGGATTCATCGCTTGCCTCCCACCCTCAGGTTTTGGGGACTCCGCCTTCTCCGGCGCCTCTGTGAGAACGGCGCCGGGCACTGTCGGTTGAAGGGCATCTTCGGACATGGTGAACCTCTCTCACTCCTGTACACTGCGCCTGCCACTTTTTGTTCGCTGTGACTGAACACACGGCGCAAAGTGACGAATGTCACTCGACTTCCCGCGCTTGCCCGCTCGCCTCTAAAGGGCGCAAATGGTTCAATTTGCCCAGGGGACTTGCCGTCCGGCCTTGGTGCGGGGCGGGAAATTCCTGGATAGCGGGTCAGTTTACCCGGTGGCAGAGCCTGCCCGCCGTGGCGGGCCTGCCCGCCCTGGCGGGGAAGGGCCTCTGATTCCTGTAACTTCCTCAAAACAAGTTATATCTTGAGCCCCATTTTCAGTTGGAAGCGCCGCCAACGAGCTACGAGGATCTAAACGACGCCGAACGCCTGGCATCCGACTCGGCGTTCCGCTTGGTCAGTTCGCAGAGGA
>Ga0187771_10002630_pt1 | contig 12422 bp, 16 predicted proteins | sample 0116_SJ02_MP15_1_FD_133139 | JGI IMG/M metagenome (GOLD analysis project Ga0187771, IMG submission 133139) | Tropical peat soil microbial communities from peatlands in Department of Meta, Colombia - 0116_SJ02_MP15_10_MG | ecosystem: Environmental > Terrestrial > Soil > Wetlands > Peat | place... | reverse complement strand
TTATCGCGAGAAATCTCCAGGAAAGCTTCCCGGATCTTTTCCATCAGTTCCTCTCCCAGGTTCCCCGCCATCTCCGGGGTTAAGTCCTTCGCCGGAAGCGTGATGGGGCATAAGACCTCATCAGGGGAAGAAAGACCCAGGACCTGTTTGAGGAGAGCAACATCAGAGTCGCAGAAGCCCTCCTCTCGGGGGTAGGTCCCCCCGTCCGGAAGGAGCCCGTAGGGTTTGAAGAAGCCTACTTGTAGCCCCTTCTCTCGGAGCCGGATGGCCAGGGCCCAAGTGGCCAGGGTTTGACCCGGTTCGCCCCCCGTGGACCCGATGAAGATGGAGCGCATGGAAGACCTCCTAACATACACCGGCGAAAATTCAGCGCCGAGATCGCCGGGAAGCCGGACTCAAAAAGGAAACAAAAGCCTGAGTCCCGTTTTGGCACTCGCCGCGATTCAACCCCCCGGCTCCCCGATGGAAAGGAAACACGCCGTTTGTGATCGGTAAAGGGCACTTGGTTATGGCGCTTTTTCTGCGATCCAGCACCGGGGCATTTCCGGGCTTTTAGCGGCTGGCCACATTGGGATGATATCAAAAGGAGAGGGGGAAGTAAACCGCTAGAAAAGGAAAAAGGGAGTGGAGACCAAGGGGAAATGGAAGAGCAGGGGCGATCCTGGAATCACCCCTGCTGATTCCCACTCGAATCCTGAATCTATCTCTTCGTGTAAACCAGATTAATAGGATGACATTTATCGCAGGCCTGGGTCCGCGGATGGGCCTGATGGCAATGATAGCAGGTTTCCATGGCGGGGCGATTGGTACGGGGAGAACCCTTGTCATGCTCGATGTTGCGATGGCAATCGACACAAAGAGCTCCTTTCTCTCTGTGGAGCTTATGGGATACGAATACAATCCGGACGGTCTGCAGGGTTGTCTGTTCCCCCCCGGGGATGGTGGAATGGCAGCGGGTACAGTTGTGGTTCATCAATTCATCGCTGGCCGAAAATTTGCGGGGAATAATCTCCCCCGGGGTGGTGTGACACTCTATGCAGGTGACGGAAGCCGGGTGAGCGCGAGAGGGGAGCCACATCTCCTGAACTTCCTGATTGCGGTGACAGGTCAAGCAGAAAAAGGGATGGCCGGTGGTAAACCGAACCAGGCCTAAGGCCGGGATGGCCGCCAGAATGAGCAGGACCGCGACGATTAAAGCCCAGGTGCGCTTGGACAGCTTGGGCAGCTTGAGCATTTGGGGAATCTTGGGAATCTTCATAACCTGCCCTCAGTGATCTCTTGAGGTTTTTTCTTTGCTCATATTCTTGTTACTGTTACTACAGTATCATTCCAGGCAACTCCGCCTGCCACGGGATCGAAGTTTGCAGAAACGATCCTGTTGGTGTCCACTCCATTCCCTTCATTCTCCCACCAGAGCAAGTCGGTATCGAAATCGCTGGTTTTGACCTTCCTGGCCCCGGCGACGTTTCCCAGCCCCCAATGGCCCAGGCCCTCGGTCAGCGCAACCACCTGCGGATGAAGTCCGTTGATAAGGCGCACCGGAACAGTGACACTCCCGGACTTGGAGGTAACTTTGACCCGGTCGCCGTTGCGCAACCCCAGGGACTCGCCGGTTCTGAGATTCATCCATAAGGGGTTAGTATGGAGAATTTCCCCCAACCACTTGGAATTGGCCAATCGCAAAGTCATGACGTTGGCCCGGTTGACCGCCAGGATCAACTCGCTCTCTCTTCTTCCTTCGTGGGACTGAATGGGAACATAAACGGGAAGGGGAGGAAATCCCCTTTCTTGAAGCTTGGCCGAAAAGATTTCCAGCTTCCCCGACGCAGTAGGGAAGCCTTTTTTTTCGAAGGAACGGTAGTTGGGTCTGGCTGCCGGGTCGAACCACACTCCTTCCTTCTTCAGCAACTCGAATCCACCCGCTTTGGCGAGCCCTTCAATTCTCTCCCCGGCTTGAGCGACGAATTCCTCACTCCCGCGGTAGGGAAAAGCTTTCCCCAGATCCTCTCCCATACGCCTGCCCAGCCCGATGAAGGCATCCCCCAGGGACATCGATTTCCCCAGGGGAGTCACCATAGGTTGCCGGATACTTACAAAGGGCACCAACTCCATGGCCGGCCGGGATTCTAAATTCCAGCTCTCCAGATAGGATGCCATGGGTAGAATGAGGTCGGCTAAGGTGCCCGTTTCGGTAAGATGGGTATCGGCTACCACCAGGAAAGGAACCCGCTTTTCATCCTTCAGAATCCGGGTTACCTCCTCCGTGTCCGGATTCGCATAGGCTGGGTTGGCCAGGTAGCAAAAGTACATCTCCGGCTGGGCCTTCCCTTCTTTCAGGGCAGCGATCGCCTGGGCAGAAGAAGTGTACGGGCTCTTCCATTGGGGCTCTTCCAGCTCCATCTTTCGCGGAAGACAGCAACCGCCCGGGATATCGATATTTCCCACGACCGCCCCCAGAAGGGCGATGCAGCGTTCGTTTAGGGTTCCGTTTTGATGGCCGCCTACTCCCCGCCCCGTAATAATAGTCGCTGGCTTGGCCTGCGCGAATTCGTTGGCCAGCCGCCGGATGTCCGTCGCCTTGACCCCGCTGACCTTTTCCGCCTGCTCGGGGGTATACTGGGAAAGGTGTTCCACTAGTTTGGGAAGAGGATAATTGGTCCAGCGGGTAAGGAACTCTTTATCATGAAGACCCTGCTGGATGATATGTTGGGCCAAAGCCAGAGCCACCATTCCATCCGTGCCCGGCTGAATGGGAATCCATTCGTTGCTCTTTCCGGCAGTGTTGGACAGGCGGACGTCAAACGTGACCAGCTTCGCGCTTTTGGCCATCCTCCCCTCGACGATCCGCTGGGCCAGGAAGATGTACTGCTCGTGATTTTCGTAAGGGTTCGCCCCGAAATTCAGAATAAATCGGGATTGCGCGGCATCACTTACCGGGAATCCCGCACCCCAGGTCAGCATCCTGCCGAGTTCTCCATTATGGCTCGGGTGGTCACTCTCCACAAATATGCTGGGAGAACCAAAGGCTTTCAGAAATCCAAGGGCGCAAAGCTCTTTTGATTCCGGGCCCTCCAATTCCACCCAGAGAGACTCGGTCTTCCCACCCTTTTTCATAGCCCCCATTCTGCTGGCCATCTCTTCCCAGGCCTGGTCCCAGGAGATCCGGGTCCACTTCCCCTGTCCCCGCGATCCGGCACGCTTCAGCGGATAAAGCAGACGGTCCGGGTCATAGAGAACATTCACTCCCGCATACCCACGGGAGCAAATCTTTCCCCGGTTGTTCGGGTGCTTGGGATTCCCCATAATTTTAACCAGGCGGCCATCCAGGACCTCTCCCACAATCCCACACCCCGCCGGGCAGAGAACGCAGGTACTGGCTACACTTACCGGCTTTGCTGCTGTGCGGGGAACCTTATGGGGCACTTCGGGCGGAGGGCTGAAGCAACCGGCTAGAGAACTGCCGAAGCCGGCCACGGCAGCGCTGGTAAATCCAAACTTCAGAAAATCGCGTCGGGTAATCTGGGCCATGAAAAACTCCTTCAACCTCAAACCAGGGGCAAAAATTCACCCCCGACAACCACAACATAACGCATGAAAAAGATACCCACTACCACCAAGACCGAGGCAATGGTGACCGTGGTCAAATTCCGGAACCGCGGGACCAAGAGAATAATTGCGGGGATAATCTTTCCCAAGAGGTTCTCCACCACCAGGAAATAGAAGGCGAATTTCCCCGTCAGGATGAGATGGGCCACCTCCTGGGCCTCCGCATGAGAAACCAGGAGTACAAGAACATCGCTTAGGACGAGGAAAAGATCGATCAGGATCATGGCTACGAGTAATTTCCCCAGACCGAAGACCAAATCCCGGTTGACGGCCTTTTCTTGGGAGAAGAACCGATCTTTGACGACGGAAATGAGGATCATTAAAGCAATCCCCGAGACCATGGCCGAAATCAGGAAGAGAAAGGGCATCAAAGCCGTATTCCATAGGGCCCGGGCTTTCCCCAGAGCCAGGATAAAGCCGGTGTAGCCGTGGACAAAGATCGCCAGAGGGATACCGATGGTCCCAAAGAGGCGGGTCATGGGCTTATTTCCCTTGAACATGAAAAACCCGTAGATAATGCAATTGATCGGGTAAAGGGTCAGGAGAAAAGATCCCCAGGTGATGGGCGATGTAATGTTCAGGTGGACGAAAAGATGCCAGGCCTTGAAAGGCTGGCCCACATGAACCAGAAGAGCCAGCGGTGCCATGACCAGAAAAAGAGTCGCCAGGATCACCCCGATTTTTCCGATCGGTTTGAATTTTTCCATCCCAAAGACAAAGGCCAAGGTGGAGAGCACGAAGGACCCGGCGCTCAGGCCGGTGAGGTAGAAGTAAATTGCAATGAGGGCCCCGAAGGTCTCTTGGGGGAAAACGTTGTACAGGACGCTAATGTCCATCTCACTCCTTCCTTTCCGTCTTGAGGGAGTCCAAATCGGCCTTGACGTAAAAGACCTTGGGGTCAGTGCCCATCTCGGGCTTGATCACCTGGGCCGGATTGCTGGCCAAAAGCTTCCCGGTCTCGCTGCTTGGCTCGTTGAGATCCCCGAAGATTCGGGCCTGGCTGGGGCAGGCGTGAACACAAGCAGGCTTCAATCCCCGATCCACCCGCTGCTCACACCAGTTGCATTTCTCCACGATATTCACCCGGGGGTTGACATAACGCGCATCGTAGGGACAGACCGCCGTGCAACAACGGCAGCCGATGCACCTGTGGGGATAGACCGGGACGATTCCATCCTGGCGTCGGTAAGAGGCCTGCACCGGGGTAGACGGTAACGCAGATGGGGTTCTCACAGTGGTTACAGAGCAAGGGGAGGAAGGATTTGCGCAGATAGGGATAGCGCCCTTTCTCCACCTGTTTCACCCAGGAGCGCCAAACCCCCAGGGGAACTGAGTTCTCCTGCTTGCCGGCCACGGAGCAAGTATGGCAGCCAAGGCACTTTCTTGAATCAATCATCATTCCATAGCGAACTTGGGCCATGGGTCTTTCTTCCTCTAATAAGGCCCGTGAGACTTCCCCTCTACCGGGATGAAGCCCAGTTTTCCCATCGGGGAAAAGAGGAGCCAGATTTCCGGCCACATCAGACCTGACCTTCAAATTGTTGGCGCGATTCTAGACTCCACCCTACAACTTGGCATAAAGCAAAATAGAGATGACTAGGGCGTAAATAACCAGGGATTCGATCAAAGCCAGCCCGACGATCATGGGGATAAAGATCTTCGGCTGGGCTTCCGGATTCCGGGCAATCCCTTCCAGGCCCTTGGAGATGGCAATGCCTTGCCCGATGCCTCCGCCCATCGCCGCGATGCCAATGGCCAGGCCGCAGGCCAGTCCGATTAGACTCTTGGCCTGTTGGCCCAATCCCTCTTCCGCAGCAAAGACCCCCGAGGCAAAAATACAACTTAGCGCCAAAGTCAGGGCCAGTATCCATATCACTCTTTTTCCCATTCTCCGCTACCTCCCATTTCGTTTTGAGATGTCCTTCATCATTTTCGGTCCTTAAATTTCTTAACTCCTAATCCGGCTAAGCCGGAACTTAAAAAGTATCTTGTAGCATGGAGCCTTGCTAGAGCGCCACATCGCTCCGTGCCTGGTGGCTGGATTTCTATCTAATGTTCAGCCTCCTCAATGGCCAAGGATATGTAGATCATGGACAGCAGACTAAAGATAAAAGTCTGGATAAGCGAAACGAAAACCCCCAGGACCATGGACAGGGGAGAAAGGAAAAGGGGCAATATCAACGGGGCCGCAAGGGTCAGGCCAAGCAGCATATGATCCGCCATAATGTTCCCGAAAAGTCTCATGGAGAGCGAAAGCACTCGTGCCAAATGACTTATGAGTTCAATAGGAAGCATCAGCGGAGCGAGCCACAGGACGGGTCCCAGAAAATGCTTTAAATATTTGGTTCCATGGGCTTTGAACCCGTAATAATGGGTGGCAACGAATATTACCAGGGCACAAGCTACCGTCGTATTCAGGTTATCCGTAGGCGGCAAGAACCCGGGGATCAGGCCGAGTAGATTGGAGAAGAAGATGAAAAACCCCAGGGTCCCGATCAAGGGGAGGAACTCTCGCCCCCGGTGGCCGAGGATATCATCCAGAAATTTCAGGACCATCTCCGTGAAGAGCTCGAAGACATTCCGCAGGGTAAGGCGATCGGATGGGACGAGGGCATCCTTCTCTGGGTCATCGCCCTGTTTCTTAAACGCCACATACGATAGCACGCAGATAAGAACCAGCACAAAAAGGCCCATGGAAATATGGTGGGGTAGACTCCCTAGGACAGGAATATAAGAAAACCAGGTAAAGGGCGCGTGTTCGGCCATTACCGAACTTCCTTTCTGTGGCTCCGGAGGGATTCCCGGATGATTTCAAAGAAGATCCCCATGACCAAGGTGGAGAGACCTACCAGGAAAGCCACCGGATTTACTTTTCCATAACGGACGATCAGGAAAAGGACAACGAACAGGGCTAAAAATCTTATCAGAGCCTGCAAGCCGTAATAACGCTTTTTCTCGAAAAAGTATTTTTGCATAATCCGCCATAACCAGTGAAAATTCAGCAGCACAACCCCACCGCCCAATATCAACCCCAAAGAAATAGGCCAGCTTTGAAACCACAGGCTTGCCAGGAGGAGGAGAGCCAGAATCTGAGCGCTTCGCTTCTCGATGGAGATTAACTTCTTGGTTTCCTGCCTGTCGGCTGTTTTAGGGAAATTACTTTTTCCTTCCGGTTTTGTCAATCTCTTTTGCTAAAGAAAAAAGGGTGCGAAATGCAGCGACAATGCCCAAAATCAAAAAAATGACCGTGAACCACGGCTTGGTTTGAAAATATCGGTCGATAAAGTATCCCATCGCCAGTCCAATGGCCACGCATAGGCCCATCTCCAGGCCGATGGCGCTCATGCGCCCAATTTGTTTATAGAAGCTTGTCCTATCCTCCTTCACTGGGCGCGGACTCTCGGCTTTATTTTTTTATTTTCTAAGCGATCGGAGCATCTCAGACCAACACGAACTCCGCCTAAGTGCCTTTTTCCACACTATAAATGAATGAATATTCATTCAAGGTTACTAGCATATCTTAAAAAATGTTGTCAAGGGATTTTTTAGAAATCTTTTCTTTCCTCCTGCGATAACCTCTTAATCTAAGGTTTTCCTTAAGGAAATTAGGACTTCCTCTCAAAAATAGGTCATGCTCGACTTTTTATGCTCCCTTTTTGAAAAGAGGATCCGGTAATCCTTCATTCCGGTATTCTTGGAGATTTGCCATGCTATCCGCCGACAATCTCTTTCGCTTTGGCCATGGACCATCGTGTACAGGTTAAAGGGCCACTGCGGGTGGACGGCTCGAAGATAACAATGGCTGACTGCTGGGAAAGAAACCATAGCCCTGCTGACCCGGGGGATATCATCTTCGGCAACCTTCCAAACCACCATGGCATTCCCCTGATAGCCTGCCTTTTGATGGCGCAAAATAGCCCCGAAGCGCCGGATCATTCCCCGACGGATGAAAGATTTTATCCTCCGCACCAACTCTTTTTCATCCCAGCCGGTCTTTTGGGCGATCACCGCATAGGGGGAAGTGCAAAGGGGAAGGTCTCCCTGAATTTGGGCTAGGAGCTTTCTATCCTTCGCGGTTAACTCTACCGGACGCATGCAACAACCTTATCTATAGAATCAAATGTTTAGGCATGATTTATAACATAGAAGGAAAAGATGGGTCAATCTATGATTAAATAAAATTTATACTTTCGGTCGAGATTCTTAGGGTCTCTAGGAAAGGGATTAGGGGTCCGTATTCTCGATCAGCCCAGGTCACTCATCCTGCCCGAGATCGTCTAAAAACCTTCGAACGCCTTCTTCACCTCCGGGGCCCGGCCAAAAGGGAGAAGAGTTTCGATGCTGCCTGACGCGACTCGACCTCCGGCAAAGGAGAGACCTTGCCAAAAAAAACTTGACAAAGGATGCGGTTATCTGTTATTTGATTTTTCGGAATCGGAGCTTCTGCAGGGGTTGCCTCTTTTCCAAAAAGATCATAAGAAAAGATATTTGGTCAAATCATACAAGGAACCGGATTCTTTCCCAGAGTCAACATTTGTTCCTTTGCTTATTCCCCAAGAAATAATTTTTCCAGGAGGGAAATGATTCCATGCTAATCAGTTACCTGCCCATATTTGTTTTTTTTATCTTCGCGGTGGCGTTTGCTCTGTTCGTTATCATAGCCTCCGCTTTCCTGGGCAAGCGTAAAATAACTCCTCAGAAGATGATCCCCTATGAATGCGGAATGGACCCCATCGGTGAGGCCCGGAGACCATTTCCAGTAAAGTTCATTATCATTGCGATGCTCTTTATCATCTTCGACCTGGAGGCGGTTTTTCTTTACCCCTGGGCGGTGATTTTCCGTGACCTCAGAATCTTTGGACTGGTGGAAATGGCGGTGTTCGTCGCCATCCTTCTGGTGGGTTTCATCTACGTCTGGAAAAAAGGAGCCTTGGAATGGGAATAGAAACACAACTGGGCAACAATGTCCTGACCACTTCCTTGGAAAAGATCGTCAACTGGTCCCGACGTTCCTCTCTCTGGCCGGCCGGGTTCGGGTTGGCTTGTTGCGCCCTGGAGATGATTGTCGCCGCCGCGGCCCGGTACGATATGGCTCGCTTTGGAATGGAGGTCTTCCGGGCTTCCCCTCGCCAGGCCGACTTGATGATCGTAGCCGGGACGGTGACGAAAAAGATGCTTCCTGCGGTGATTCGCATTTATGAGCAGATGACCGAGCCCAAATGGGTCATTGCCATGGGAGCGTGCGCCTCCACGGGCGGAATTTTCGACACCTATGCCACGGTCCAGGGCATTGATCAGTACCTTCCGGTCGATGTCTACATCCCGGGATGCCCTCCCCGCCCGGAGGCTCTCCTGTACGGAATCATCAAGCTCCATGAGAAGATCAGCAAAGAGAAGTTAATCGAAAGGTAAAAGACCATGGATTTGGAAAAAATAGTGGAGCGGGTAAAACAGAAATTTCCCGGATCGATCCTCGACGTGGCCGTCTTTCGGGGGGAGACCACCCTTCATCTCCAGGGCGAGGACATCCTGGCCGTTTGCCGTTTTTTGCATGATGATCCGGAACTGGCCTTTGATTACCTGACCGACCTGTGCGGGGTGGATTATTATCCCCGCGAACCCCGATTCCAGGTGGTCTATCATCTATGCTCGATGAAGACCAAGTTGCGGCTCCGCTTAAAAGTTTCTCTGCCCGGCGAGTCTCCCCGGGTCTCCTCCGTATTTTCGGTCTGGAAGGCGGCGGACTGGCTGGAGCGGGAAGCCTTTGATATGTACGGAATCACTTTTAACGGGCACCCCGACCTGCGGCGGATTCTTCTTACGCCGGAGTGGGAAGGGTACCCCTTGCGCAAAGATTATCCTCTCCGGGGCTGATCGAAAGCCACGGGCAATGGAGAAGGATGGAGATGGCCAATAACGAGACGATGATCATCAACATGGGGCCCTCGCACCCCAGCACCCACGGCGTTCTGCGGATCATTCTGGAGCTGGATGGGGAAGTGGTGGTTAAGGCCACGCCGGACATCGGTTTCCTGCACCGGGGCCTGGAGAAGCTGGCGGAGAGCAAGACTTACCATCAATGTATTCCCCTGACCGACCGGCTGGACTATGTGGCCGGCATGTCCAATAACTTTGCATACGTATTGGCCGTGGAGAAGCTCCTGGGAATAGAAGTCCCTCCCCGGGCCCAGGCGGTACGGGTTCTGTTAAGCGAACTGCAGAGAATTGCCAGCCACATCTTATGGCTGGGGACCCATGCCCATGATATTGGGGCTATGACCCCCCTCTTCTACGCCCTCCGGGAGCGGGATGAGATCCTTTTTATGTTCGAGATGGTCTGCGGTTCCCGCCTGACACCCTCCTACTTCCGCGTCGGTGGGCTGGCTCAGGACTTACCCGAGGGCTTTGAGAAAAAGTGTCGGGAATTTACCCGGGCCTTCCCTTCTCATGTGGACGAATACGAAACGCTCTTGACCCAGAATAAAATATGGATGCGCCGCACCCAAGGTGTGGGAGTGATTTCTGCGGAAGAAGCCATCAACTGGGGACTGAGCGGGCCGATCCTGCGGGCCTCCAGCGTGAAGTGGGACCTGCGCAAGGCCATGCCCTATAGCGGGTACGAGGCTTACGATTTTATCGTCCCCACAGGGAAGAATGGCGATACCTACGACCGGTACCTGGTGCGGATGATGGAAATGCGCCAATCCAACGAGATCGTTCGTCAGGTTTTGGACAAGATGCCGGGCGGTGCCATTCTGGCGGACGACCCCCAGGTGGTCTTTCCACCCAAGGCAAAGGCGCAGGGAAGTATCGAGTCTTTGATCCACCATTTTCACCTGGCCACCGAAGGATTTCCCGCTCCGAAGGGGGAAGTCTACGCCAGTATCGAGTCTACCAAGGGGGAGCTGGGCTTCTACCTGGTCAGCGATGGAGGCAATAAACCGTGGCGTTTTCGGGTTCGCCCGCCGTCCTTCATTAACCTGAGCGCTTTGCCTGTCATGGTCCAAGGGCGGCTGGTGTCGGACGTAGTGGCAATCATTGGGTCCATCGATATTGTCTTGGCCGAAATTGACCGCTAATCCAGAGGAAGGTCCTGTGCCATGACCTTGCGGGAGGTTGTTGAAAAACTGGGAACGAAACCGGTATCGGCTCTATCCCGGCTTCCTGAAGAATTTACCGGCGGATACGTCAGTGACCTCTTGAGTGATGTGATGGCCAACGCCAAGGCGGGGGACGTTTGGATCACCCTCCAGGTTCATCAAAATATCGTGGCGGTGGCGACCTTGAAAGAACTCGCCGCCATCATCATCATCGGAGGAAGACAGCCAGAAAAGCAGACACTCGCCAAAGCGGAGGAGGAAAGAATCCCCATCCTCCTCAGTGAGCTGACTGCCTTTGAAGTGGCCGGGCGGCTTTATCAGATGGGTATTTCCGGAAGATGATCTGGTTTGGTTCGTGCAAGACCTGTCGCTGCATATATTAGATATTGTGGAGAATTCTCTGGCCGCCGGCGCACGGAGAGTGGAGATTCGAATCGAAGAGGATCTCCAGAAGGATCGATTGACCATAGAGATCATGGATGACGGCTGTGGCATGGATGAAGCCATGGCGAAACAGGCTTTGGACCCTTTTTTTACCACCAAGACTACCCGTCGGGTGGGACTGGGGCTGCCGCTTCTTAGGGAAGCATGCCGCATTTGCGAGGGAGAGCTTTGTTTACAATCCTGTCCGGGAGAAGGCACAACCGTAAGAGCCACTTTTCAGCACAGTCACATCGACCGGAAGCCCATAGGCCAGATGGGGGATACCCTCATCGCCCTGATTGTCGGCCATCCCGAAGTGGACCTTCTTTATGAACACCGGAAGGATGGAAAGGTTTTTTCCTTGGATACCAGAGAGATCAAGTCGGATCTGGGAGATGTTCCCTTAAACGCCCCCCAGGTCGTCTCGGCTCTCCGAATTCTGATTTTTTCCGGTCTGGAAGAGGTCGGAAATTGAGAAAGAACGTTTCTTTGAGCGGGGAAGGGCAAGCGTTATGACTGAGGAAAAAGGCCTGACAACTACCGAATCCGGCAAAATCCCTCCGGAACAATGGAAGAAGATCGATCAGATCATCGAAAAGTACAAGAAAAAAGAAGGGACTCTGATCCCGGTCCTAAAAGAGACCCAGGAAGTTACCGGGTACCTTCCCCTGGAGGTTCAGAAGTACATTGCTGAGGGCATGAAGCTTCATCCCAGCCAGGTCTTCGGGGTAGTCACCTTTTATTCCCTCTTTACGATGGCCCCGCGCGGGCGCCATATCGTTCGGGTCTGCCTTGGCACAGCCTGTTACGTGCGCGGCGGGCAGGCCATTCTGGACCTGTTGAAAAAGGAATTCAACATAGAGGTAAATCAAACGACCCCGGACCTCCGCTACACCCTGGAGGTAATCAACTGCCCGGGGACATGCGGTTTGGCCCCGGTGTTGTGCGTGGATGAAGATGTGCACGGGATTCCGGAGCCGGTTAGGGCTGTAGAGATCCTGAAAGAGTATGCCTGAGCTTCTGCTCTTTTGCATTAGATATGTGAGGAAACTTCATTCTGTGGGAGGAATTGCATGGGTCCAATCTTCGGCGGAATGCTCCTTTCAGGGCAGAAGGTCGCTAGAACCTTACTGGTTGGCTGGGCTATGAGAAATAGATATCAGGGATTCTTTCGGGAACCATAGGAGACATTATGAATTGTTTACGCTGCCCGAAAGGAGTCTGAAGAGGAATTATCTATGCCTATTTTCCGAAAAAAGGATGGGAATGATAAATGGCATTGGCATCCGACTT
>Ga0187771_10002629_pt1 | contig 12426 bp, 12 predicted proteins | sample 0116_SJ02_MP15_1_FD_133139 | JGI IMG/M metagenome (GOLD analysis project Ga0187771, IMG submission 133139) | Tropical peat soil microbial communities from peatlands in Department of Meta, Colombia - 0116_SJ02_MP15_10_MG | ecosystem: Environmental > Terrestrial > Soil > Wetlands > Peat | place... | reverse complement strand
GTCGTCTTCGAACCCACCTGAGTCCCTGTATTCGTGATAGTAACGTCAGCGGCGGGGACGACCGCTCCAGTCGCGTCTGTAATGGTTCCGCCGATGGTACCCAAGACAGCGGTCTGTGCCAGGGAAGGCATCGGACGTAGTAGAACTATGGCCGACAAAGCAAACAAGTAAGTCTGAGACCGTACGTTCGGCTTTAACATGCTCCCCTCCTGTTTGAAAGACTAATTGTTAGTTGCGGCGTGAACTTTAGGGCCTCGTTCGATACTTCTATTGCGGAGGCGCAGCCGGGCTTTGGCGATTTTGTTCGCACCTCCCAGAATTGCATTAGTGAAAACTCAAATCCCCATTACAGGCTGACTTGCCCCTGCCCGAACCCATGAGATACGGAAACTCCATCTTCGACTTGACGAAATCGCCCGCACCACTGTCAAAAGTGACAGTCCAACCAGCAGGCAGGACCAGCTCTGGTATTCGCGCTGGAAGTGGCACGAAGCAAGCAACACGGAGGAGTAGACGTTGAAACGATGCAGTTTTTGTTGTAGGCTTTTTGTGTGCCACTACGTTCTCTCCGTCGCACAATCCACGGGAGCGTTCTGGCTTGGCCGCGCGTGAGCTATCACCTCACGCGCGGTTTTTTCGTTATTCCTTCACCCCCTTGCGTCTCCAGAAAGCGCGTAGAACATGCTTTCGTTCAAACCCTTTCTTTGAGCTGCCCAGTTCCGGACGCGGAGCCGAATTCTCAACCGCGACCTTCGCAAAAACACCTCGAGTAAGCTCAGCGTTCCTTCCCTTCTTTGGCGTGCCCTTGCCCCTTTAGAAGCGATGCGAAGTCGCATTGGTTGCCCTTCATCACAAAACTCCGCCGGAGGATCGAAATCCAGACTATGGTTTCTGCCTCACGGGCGCCGACGCCGGCGCTCTACGGATATGACCACAGATTTTTCATTTGCCAAGCAGCCCGGACGATTTCAGCACGACCCCACGAACATCTTGGATTGCATATCGCTTGCCATTCCAGGCAATCTATATCTGCTTGATTCTACAATCATAAATTCGTCGTCCCCATCCTCCACCCAATCACTACTGAGAAAAAACTACATGCCCAGAGGGAATTGCTTCGTTCGCAATCCTCCTCGACGGCGGAGGCATCTCCCCAAATTTCTTCAACTCCAGTCCAATATTCATGCGGGAACGAAAGCGATGAAAGCATTCCGGAACAAAATCCTAAGAAACGTCCGTGGATTATGGCAATCGTCGTGCCCTTTTTGCGCGCGAGTCGGTCGCCGCGGACAGCATGGGCCACCGACCCAATCGTACTGCGCCTGGAAAGGAATTACAGATCATTGTGCACATCCAGGCAGAGCTTGGAGTCGTTTATGGAATTCGTGGGATCGGTGTTGGCGTTGCTGTTCTCGCTCCTGTGCGGGCTGCTCGTCGAGTGGCTGCTCTTGCGCGGCCTATTCAAGCTTGTCGAAAGACAGTCGGGCGAAAGAGTGCGCAGCGCACAACGGAGGGCGAAATAATGGAACACATACTTGCCAATCATCCTTTAGGGAGGTTTGACGATGGCTTATATAACACTAATGTTTTGTCTGGCTTTGCTGCCCTGCCCGGCGGCGGCCAACACGAATGATCCGAATGCGCAGCTCACACTGGCGAACCTGCCGGAGTTTCTCGTTGCTTACCGGCAAAGCTTGGAGCCGATCGATGCGGCTTACACGCATTTGCTTGAACAGAGGTTACCGGTGCGGGACGAATCGGGCAAACCGGTGCCACGGCGCGAAATCAAGGACCGCCGCAAGACGGTTACCGATCTGCGCCAGACAGCGAAGCGCCTCGCCACGAGCCCCGAAAACCTGGTCCTGACCTTTACGCTCTACGACGACACGGAGAAGCTCGGGGACCATCTCTATGATCTTTCGGAGGTTGCCTGGGACAACGATAGACAGGTAATTTTTACCACCGGTTCACCCACCGTGCGAATTCCGGACGAATCCGCATGTCGTTCAAGAAAAAGCGAGCAGTGATATCCGGCGGTCCTCTTACCTCTTTTGGCAATCACTTTGCGAGGTCATTTATTGAAAGGGATTTCAAGTTTTGGAATGAAGGGGATGGCGACGGAAGCTAGGCGCACCATGACTATCGACGCAGGAACCCGGCCCCAATTCGACGCTCGGCTGATCGCCCCGGCAAAAAGCGGTGACGAAGAGGCCTTTGAAATTGGGCGAGCAATGGGGCAACTTCCTAAAGGGAGCCTGGCCATACTTGTTCTGCATGACGTAGAGGGTTATCTGCATACGGAAATTGCCCAGCTTCAGGACTGTTCCATCGGAAATTCGAAATCTCAGCTCTCCAGGGCACGCTGGAATATGCGTGAATTGTTACGGTCATCCAGAAAAGAGCCTTGGCGAAGTGAAACGACGCCGAAGAAAGTAACATCCTAGATTCGTCGAGAGGCTCCTGCGGTGACAGAAATGGAGAACATTTGTGGGTTCGCATAGAAGAGAACCCGAACGGAGATTGGAGTTTCGCAATGCCGGGACCGAATTCCGGCATAGTCTGCCGCATGGTCCGCCATGTAGCCGTCATTGACCTCAGAGGCCCTTTCGTCCAAGAGCGGACCTTTCCTCTCCTTCAAGAGAGGATCCGGGAATTGCTCGATGAAGGCGCCAAAAACTTCGCCATCAACCTCTCAGAAGTACATTGCGCTGACAGTTATACTCTCGGTGGGCTAGCGGGCGCCTACAACTTGATCCGGCAAGCCGGGGGTCGAATCAAATTCTTCGCCGTATCGGAGCAGCTAAGGCGCACTATTAAGAAACTTCATCTCGATACGGTTCTCGAGCTTGCTGACGACGAAGCGTCGGCCTTATCCAGCTTCCACTGATATGGACCTAAACTTGGGCGCAAGTTACCTCGAAGGGAGCCAATGCCAATTCGTCGTGTGGGCTCCCTTGGCAGAGTGCGTGGACGTGCGTATTCTCGACCCTCGAGACTCCTTCTCGGTGGAAAGCGCAGCCGCCACCATCAGTCACCCCGAGGATCGTTTGGTGCGACTGAAGAGGGCCGACCGGGGTTATCACCAGGGCGTTGTTGATGGGTTGGAGCCTGGAACACTGTACGTTTATCGCCTCGATGAGAAAAAGGATCGGCCCGACCCAGCCTCTTCCTTCCAGCCGGCAGGCGTTCATGGACCTTCCCAAATCGTGGACCAGCGAGCCTTTCGATGGAGCGATGCAAGCTGGCGCGGCATCTCCCTTGACGATTACATCCTCTATGAAGTTCACGTCGGAACTTTTACCGCTCAAGGGTCGTTTGAGGCCATCATTCCTCACTTGGACCACATTAGAAAGATCGGGGTGACGGCTCTTGAGTTAATGCCGGTGGCGCAGTTTCCAGGCCATCGTAATTGGGGCTACGACGGTGTCTATCCCTTCGCCGTGCAGAATAGCTACGGCGGCCCCCAGGGTCTTAACAAGCTGGTTAACGCTTGTCATGAGCACGAATTAGCGGTTGTGCTGGATGTGGTCTACAACCACTTGGGTCCGGAGGGGAATTACCTCAGCGACTTTGGACCTTACTTCACCAGCCAATACCAGTCTCCTTGGGGCCATGCCCTTAATTTCGACGGCCCGGACAGCGACGAGGTAGCCAGGTTCTTCGTTGAGAACGCTCTCTACTGGCTGCGGGATTCTCACCTCGATGCTCTTCACCTGGATGCCATTCACGGGATTGTGGATCGCAATGCGCAGCCTTTTCTTCAGTTACTGGCCCAGTCAACCCACAAGTTCGCACGACAATCGGGCCGGAAGATCTACCTGTTCGCGGAGAGCGACTTCAACGACGTTCACTACATCCAGCCCACAGAATCCGGCGGGTACGGGATGGACGCCCAATGGAGCGATGATTTTCACCATGCCTTGCATACCTTGCTCACCGGCGAGCAGACGGGCTACTACATGGATTTTGGAGGGCTCAGGCATCTCGAAAAGGCTTTCAAGGAAGGCTTCGTTTATTCCGGCCAGTATTCCGCCTATCGCCGGCGTCGCCACGGCAATTCCTCTCGCCATGTCCCAGCGCGGAAGTTTGTCGTCTTTTCACAGAATCACGATCAGGTCGGCAATCGCCTGTTCGGCGACCGCCTGAGCACACTGGTGAGCTTCGAAGCGTTGAAGCTGGCGGCGGGCATGGTAGTTCTGTCCCCGTACACTCCCTTGCTGTTCATGGGGGAGGATTGGGGCGAGCGCACCCCCTTTCAATATTTCACCAGCCACTCGGATGCGGCATTGGTGGAGGTGGTACGGCGTGGCCGCCAAGCGGAGTTCGCTTCCTTTCGCTGGCAAGGCTCGCCTCCCGACCCGCAGGACGAGGCCACCTTCTTACGAAGCAAGCTGGATCACAGTCGGCGGCACACTGGATGGCATCAAATAATGTATGGGTTTTATCAGGAACTGGTCAACTTGCGCAGGACGCTACCGGGGTTGGTGCGGCCGGACAAACAGCACCTCGAAGCTCGCGGCGTGGAACAGGATAAGGTCTTTTTGATTCGGCGTTGGAGCGATGCCGGCGAAGCGCTCATCGTGGCGAACTTTGGCGATGAAGCCAAGACGGTCCTGCTGGCTGTCCCTGAGGGAGATTGGCGTAGAATCCTGGACTCTGCGGATCATCGTTGGCGGGGACCGGGAAGCTCCGGTCCGCCGAGGTTCGAATCCAGTGGAAGGGTCCAAATGAGTCTCCGGCCGAAGTCGTTTTCTGTGTTCCAACGTGAGGAAATCTAAACCAAAACCTATGGGATACATCTGCATTCACGGACACTTCTATCAGCCCCCGCGTGAAAATCCTTGGCTGGAGGCTATTGAAATTCAGGATTCCGCGAGTCCTTATCACGACTGGAACGAGCGGATCAATGCTGAATGCTACGCGCCGAACGCCGCCGCCCGGATTCTGGACAAGGAAAAGGGCATCGTGAAGATTGTGAACAACTACGCCAAGATCAGTTTTAACTTCGGTCCGACTTTGCTGTCCTGGATTGAAGCCAATGATCCGGCTGTCTACCGCGCCTTAATCGAAGCGGATGCCGAAAGCAGCAAAACCTTCTCTGGACACGGGTCGGCCCTCGCCCAGCCCTACAACCATATGATCATGCCGCTGGCTAACGAACGCGACAAGTACACTCAGGCGTTCTGGGGTACCGTGAAATGAAGCGCGTGGCCGAAGGTAACTGGGTATGATGACCTCACGCTGTCGCTGAGCATCGAATGGAATACTTCCGCTTCGAACAAGAAGGTCGTGGTGCCGGACCAGTCAAGGATTTCTACACGGACGCTGGACCCGCCGCGAGAAAAGCCGTCGTGGCGTATCTTGGTGAAGGGACAAGGACCGGCGATACAGGATACTCGGGCATTGGCAAAAAATCCCCGCTGAGGGCTTCGAGGGTCGCAGAACCAACCGCTGCCTGCCACTTCCCGTCTGGCGAGCAAGGGTATCGGTCATTACAAGGAACGTTGCCGGTATTGACCACATGAAAGGTTTTGAGCGTGCTGCCTACGTTGAGCAAGGTGGTGGTTTTGATCGTATATCTTATCTTGACATTGGAGGCCATGGTCAGCGCAAGGCTGACCTCCTCGCCCCTGAATTCGCCAATCGGAGCCATGTGAACCACAAGGAGACTGCCGCTTACGAACGTCGTGACGTCAAGCGGCATATATTGCGGATGGCGAAATTGGAGAGTTATCGGTTGCCCTACCCTCAGGTGATTGCTCAGAGTCAGCTCGAAAAGGCCTGTGGGACTCGACCACGCGTCCCGCCTCGCTAGGCCTCCTGCGATGGAAACCCTAACGTTGGGGATCGGCGCTTGTTTATCGACGCTGTCGCTGCGGACAAGGACTGCGCCTTTTATCATTGTGGGCCCGGCAGTGCGAAGAAGGCTCAACAGTAACCCCGTGACGCTTCCCATTCCCAGCATCATCAAAAGCACGATGACCACATTCCGGTTCCGCCTCATTCCAATAGCATTTTACAACGCCTCCTCTTCCCTCGGTGTGGCGCGATCATCAGTCGGCAATTCCACTTCGAGGACAATTCAGGACGCGCCGGAAAGGTGCAAGAATAGGGTCAAATAACGTTTCGCGCTGCTCGTAATCAGGAAGTGCTCTCGAACGTACGAGTGCCCTTGCTGCCCGAGCTTGGCGGCAATGGCCGGATTGGAGAGCAGAAAACGGATCTGGTAAGCCGCGCCCTCGACGGAGTGGGCGAGCAAGCCGGTGTGCTTGTGAATGACTTGCAGGGGAATGCCCCCGACTGCAGATGCGACCACTGGCTTGCTCTTCCAGAGGGCCTCGGTAACCGTCAGACCAAAGCCCTCGCGCAGACTTTTTTGAATAACGATGGTCGAGCCGCGCTGTAAAGCGTTAATCTCGGTGTTGCTCCAGGGAGGCAAGTTGAGGATGTGGACATCCGGGTCGTTCCCCACCGCCTCGCGAACCTCGGCCAGCACGGCTTCTCCCTCCGGATCGTCGCTTGCTCCGCCGCCCGCCAACACAAGCTGGCAGTCGAAATACCGTTTCACAATCTGAAATGCCTTCACGACGCCCAGTGGGTCTTTCAGCCTGTCGAAGCGTGAGATTTGGGTGAGGATGGGACGCGCAGGGTCTATGCTGAAGCCCTCGAGGATGTCCTTGACCACACCGGGTTCGAGTTCGCGGTTTTTCTCAGAGAGGGGGTCGATGCTGGGGTAGAAAAGGTACTGAGGTATCGGCAGATGGCGAGCAAACTCGGGCGAGGAGAATATGGCCCCATCGTACTGGTCGACCCAGGGTTCAAGGAAACCCCAGACGGTAAGGTTGGGTTGCGAAAGGTCAATGTGGCATCGCCAGATCCAGTGGCCGGAATGCTCCTGACGGCCGCGAATGAGTGCTACCGGCTGAGGATCATGGATAACGACGAATTCGGCCTCCATCTGGAGCCGGCGGAGGTTCTGCTCATTGTATGCAAGAAAAGTATCAAAGCTCCCCGTCGGCATGCTATAAGGCCCCCCGTGCAGGGCGTTGTGGAAGGCCTTGGTGATCTCATAAAAGTCGTTGCCGCCGGTGATGACCTCCCAGCGGATGGCGAGCCCCAGTTCTTGCAAGATGGGAATAATCCGGTTGAGCATTTCCGCCACGCCTCCTCCCACAGCGGTGGAGTTGACCATCTGCACCGTACGCATCTGGAGCCGGGAAGCCAGGGTTCGCAGTTCGGCCACTTCCGGCTCTCCAAGGGCAGGAGTGTAGTCATCAAGTCGGATCAAGCGCGGGATGGGCATGGTTTCGCTCACGAATTAAATTCCCCTTCCACCAAGCTAACAATTCTTTTGAGGGCGCCTTCCAAAGTGTTCGTGTAAATATCGATGCGATTGACGCGCCTGGCAAGTGTGCCTAGGTCCAGGCTATTCTCCAACCAATACGAAAAGTCGTTGGTGCGCAACTGAAGCCTCAGACGGGAGGCGATAAAGTGGAAGTGAAATGACGCATGGCTCAATCGTTCCAGGCTATTTCGAAATTCTTCGAGCGTCCAGGTTTCTATGCCCAGCGGTACCTCCACCGCGATGGCCTCATAGAAGAAGAACGGCTCAAAGGCCGATTGCTCGGCATGTTGAGGATTCTGCTCGCAGTACTCGGACACGAGCCGTTTCAGGTCGGTGCGCAATTCGGCCAAGGAAAGGTAATCTCGAATATCAAGGGAGGCCAGTTGTTCTGCCAATTCGGGCCGGTTACATGCCGCCAATACCCATTGGGCAAAATCGTTCGAGAATCCCTGTGTGAGAAAGTGGTGGTGGCTGAGAGTTTGAAAGGTGTGGTTGAAAATTGAGGTGTCGCTGCAGGTTTCCAGACCCTGCTTTAACTGTGCAAGAGTGGTCGCCGTCTCTTTTCCGATTCGCGTCAAGTAGGACGCCGTTTTGAATTGAAATGGCTGCTCGGCCCTTTTCACGCGATTTCGCCCTCCAGTCTTTGCAGAAATGTGAGAACCTCTCTCGGGTTGCGCAGGTAAAAACGGGCGCGAGTGCGGCGTGTGTTCCCAACGCGCACCGTGATTCCATGGGGCAATGCTGCGAATGCCAGTTCGTCGGCCGCGTCATCGCCAACAAAGATGGCAAGCGTGGGCTGGCGGGGCTTTGCCAGCAACCTGAGCACGGCAGAATTCTTTCCACCAACCGCGCAGGGGAGCAATTCCCAAGCTTTCTTTTGCTCGAGGAGGCGAAGTTGAGGCTGGAAGTGCTCGACAACTCCTTGTACAACGAGTCGCGTCGCGTGTACCTCATGGAGCGGGGCGCCACGGTAATGAACGGCCAACCCTAGCTTCTTGTCCTCCAACCAAATCCGTTTCATCTTGGATAGCCGGGTTCGAAGCAAATTTTTTGCTTTCTGAACGAGTTCTCGCTCCTCGCGCATAGAAGGGACGCCACGCCCTTCCCAACCGTACAATCCAAAAAGACGAACACCAGGGACTCGAACCCGCGGTCTTAAATCGGCAAGGCGGCGTCCACTAATCACGTAAACGTCAACCCCGCGACGATTCGCCAGCTTGCGAAGCAATCCGCGGGTCAGGAGGTCAAGTGGCGGTACGTCTTCCGGCCGGCGGCGGAGGGGGGTCAGGGTGCCATCAAAATCAAGAAACAAAGCCAAGTAGCCCATAGACTTGATTCGCTCGCTAAGCCGTGGCCAGCAATCAAACAAGTGGCTCACGCCGTCGCGATGGGATGTTTGCGTTATAGGACCTGCGTTCTTCATACTCTCTCGCTTAATCCCTCCGTAAGAATCAGCCCACGCGGCTCATTCCCGCGGAAGCGGGAATCCCGCTCCTTTAGGACTAGTGTCGACCCCGTGTTCGCACCCGCGACGACAACGGTGACTTTCGAACTTCTATCGCCCTCAGAGATGACGCATGGTGTCTTTGGTCTCAGCGCCAGGCTTGGGCCGGAACTGAGAAAGAAGGAACTCCCGCGCAAGGTCCCGAGCTCCCAAGCCCAAAGCAATAGCTGCTGCAGTGACAAGCCCTCCGAAAGTGATTGCGAAGGTGACGATAATCGTCGTGCGACTGATTCCAAGCTCATCGAGAGCCGCCACTACGGTCACGGCCATAACAAAAAAACGTGTCAATCCGGCCAATAGACGCGCCGAAGGTAAGTTTTCGTTCACGGCGGCAATGAGTACACTACGCCCCAAAAAGCGGCTCACCAACACGCCCACAACCAAGACGAGCACCGCCGCCAGGAGGTGCGGCAAATAGAGGAACGTTCGTTCCACAAGGTTTCTGGTCAGGGGTGTGCCTAAAGCGTTCAGGCCTGCGAGTAGAGCTGCAAGCACGATCAACCCTTGCACGATTTCGCCTGCGAAGTAAGAGCACGACCGGGCCAAGCCTGTCCGTTCCACCAGCATTCCCACTCCCAGCCGGTCGCAGAGCCGGTCGAAGCGCAGGGCACGCAGCACGCCATAAACGACTTGCTTTGCCAGCCATCCCACGACCAATCCCAGCAGAACTAGAACCAGCATGCCCAGAAGGCTAGAAAGGCTGGCAACAGCTTGTTCGCCGAGCTGGCGGAGTGGCCCCCAAACAACTTTCTCCCAGATTCCCTCCATAGTTTTTCACCTCTTTTCCCGGCTCGCGAGCGGCCACTGGTTTATCAGGTAGGGTTTCAGTTGCTCATAGACCAAGCACAATCTCTCGATCCGATTTTCCGCCTGCATGGCAGACTCCTTTTCGGTCTGGCGCGCGAAAGAGGCGACCCAACCGAGATAGAGGGGAGCGAGCGACTTCAGCAGATGTTCGCGGTCCATTACCCGTCTGTGATAAGCCAGCGCCAAGTCATAGATAAGACTTACCCAGAGTTCGTCTGCGAGAGTGAAATCCTCCGCTGGTTCTGCGGCACACGATTCAAGCTCCTTAAGTTGGCGGGATGAAAACACCTGTTCGTAAACAGGCAGAAGATCTCGGACTCCTTGTTGAAACGCCTCCAAGCTCTGCAGAAGATTTATCGACGCTGGTTCCGGCTCAACATCGAAAGGGGATCCCAGCGAAGGAACTGGTAATGATCCCAGCACATTGCGCCACGCCAAATCGTGACTCTCCATCAAATTGAAGACCGACCCCACTACTTGAACCAGCACGGCGCTCAGGCTCAACCCTTGTTCATCCGGGTCGTGGATCTTGGCGCCCAGGTGTGACTGACACACCTTGAAGTTGTCCGCGACCGCCGTGGTCGTCATCCAAATATCGATGCCATAGCTGGCCACATCCGTATTCCACGCCTCATCCTTGAGGAAATGGCTTGCCAGGCGCCCGGAAATCCCGAACTCCCCACCGATCGGTTGGCGGACTCGACGGCCGTATAGTGCCCGCGTAAGCGGATATACGATGCTGTTAGTCACTGTTCCATCATATTTGTGGCGCTTGTAATAAGGAGCCACGTAATCGAATTTCTGTGACAAGATCGGCTCGAGCAGAAAACCGAACCATTCCGCGGTAATGTTCCTGAGATTCGCATCCACCACCGCCAAGGCACGGGCTTGACCTGCTTGGGCGACTTGGAAGAGGGTACGGAAGGCGCTGCCTTTGCCCGGCAGCCCGTGATAGGGCGTCGTCAGGCGATGCACCGGGTCGAGGGGGTATCTCACTGTCATCAGGGCATGAGCATCCGTCCGCGCCTGCTCAACGGCATCCAAGGTCCCGTCTTCCGAGCCCCCGTCGGAATTGACGATCAAAGCCCTTCGGTTCCCAAAGTAGTTCGCTAAACCCGCCTGGGCAACTTTGACAACTTGACCGACCGTCGCAACATTGTTATAAGTGGGGATGCCCACGATCACCTCGAGCGGCCCCAACCCTCCCAGTACTTCCTCGATCTGCTCACTCAGAATTGCGTCTGCCACCGGTCACTTCCTCAGGCCTTATCAATAACCAACTCGTTCTCGGCGAATGGAGGTTTCCACCACATTTTGGTTCGTCTCTTGGAGTGGCCTTGCAGAAGCTTGCATCTCCAGCCGCCCCGACTCAGCCTCCACGTTCTCCTCAAGGCGAATCTCGGAGAGTTCGGTAATCAGATTTGCAGCCCAGCGATAGATGTTGAACTCCTTCACCACCTGCCGCAGGCGATGCATCCGGGCGCTTCTTTCCGAAGGGTCCATCACCAAGCCAAAATGCATGGCGTCCCCCAATTGTTCAGTGTCGTACGGGTTGACGAGGATGGCGTCGCGCAATTCGTGACTGGCGCCGGCGAACCGGCTCAGGATCAGAGCTCCCTGGTCGTCGTCACGCGCGGCAATGAACTCCTTGGCTACAAGATTCATGCCATCGTGGAGGGAAGTGACCAGGCACAGGTCCGCGGCCTTGTAGTATCTCTGAATCTCTTGATGCGTGTGATGCCGATTCAAGTAAACAATCGGCTTCCAATGGGTGGTCTGAAATCGCCAATTGATACGGTCAGCTTCAGCCTCTACTTCCCCCAGAAGATCACGGTAACGCTTAATGTGCGTGCGGCTGGGCTCTCCGATCTGCACCAGGCAGAAGTGCCCGCTGTAGGCCGGATACTTTTCCAGGAAGCGCTCCAGGCCGCGAAATCGTTCAATGATCCCCTTCGTGTAATCCACGCGCTCCACGCCGATGCCCATAAAGGTGGCTTCCACTCCTTGCTCTCGCAATAAGGTTCCTCGATCTAGGTAGAGGGAACCGCGCGGCGGCCCGTCTTGCCCCGCTGCTTCCGGAAAAGCAACGCTGATAGGAAAAGGGCGCACTTGCGTGAGGTGGCTGGCCCGTTCAGCAGAAAAATGCTCCCAATTGATCCGCGACTCGAGTGTGCGGTCGACGGTCTCCAGAAAGTTGTTGCAATGCGATTGGGTATGAAATCCCACCAAGTCCGCGCCCAGCAGCCCGTCCAACAGCTCGCGTTGCCAGGGGCAAATGCCGAAAGCTTCCGGGTTCGGCCAGGGGATGTGCCAGAAGATAGCTACACGTGCATCCGGGCGCCTTTGCTTCACGAGGCGAGGCAGCAAAGCGAAGTGGTAATCCTGGAGCAGGACGCAGGGCTCTTCGGCCCCGTCCATTTCCTCGAGCAACGCTTCCCCGAACTTCCGGTTCACGGCCTGGTAATGCTCCCAATCTTTCGAGCGGAAGATGGGTCGGGTGTGGGCAATGTGGCAGAGCGGCCAAAGGCCTTCGTTGGAAAAGCCAAAATAGTAGCCTTCTTCCTCCTCTTTGCAGAGCCAGACCCGCCTCAACGTGTATTGGGGTTCGTCGGGCGGGACCTGAAGGTGATCCCGCTCGTCCACGGCGCCGCGATCGGCATCTCCCGACCCGTGCGCCAACCAGGTTCCCTGGCAAGTTCGCAAAATGGGCTCGAGTGCCGTAACTAAGCCGCTAGCCGGGACCACAACTTCCACTTCCTTGCCTCGGTAG
>Ga0187771_10002628_pt1 | contig 12428 bp, 11 predicted proteins | sample 0116_SJ02_MP15_1_FD_133139 | JGI IMG/M metagenome (GOLD analysis project Ga0187771, IMG submission 133139) | Tropical peat soil microbial communities from peatlands in Department of Meta, Colombia - 0116_SJ02_MP15_10_MG | ecosystem: Environmental > Terrestrial > Soil > Wetlands > Peat | place... | reverse complement strand
GGCGAGATTGCAGAAAATAGAGGTTTCCCTGCGGATCTATGGCCCATTCTATGTCCTGGGGGCCCTGGAAATACTCTTCCAGCTTCAAGCCATATCGGGCCAGGGCCAGGACCGTATCATCGTCTAAAGAGGGGAGATTTTTCTCCGCTTCCGGGACCTCTTCCAGGCGGAGGCCGCCCTCTTCCAGGTTGACCAGACGGTGCTCTTTTCTGCCGATGACCCGGTGGACAATCTTCCCGGCATTTTTGTCCACGTAAAATTCATCCGGCGAAGCTTCGCCGCCTACCAACTGCTCCCCCAGGCCCCAGAGGGAGTTGATCTTGAGCAGGTGGGAGTCAGGCCGGGATGGATCCACGGTATAAAGCACGCCGCTGGAGCGGGAATTTAACATGGCGATCCCGGCCACACACATTCGGGTGTCGCGGTCTTCGAGCCCATAACGCATTCGATATACGATCGCTCGCGGGGAGTACTTGCTGGCCAACACCGTTTTATAAGCTCCAAGCAGGTTGTCCTGGGTGACGTTCAGCTCTGTTGCATATTGTCCCGCAAAGGAGGCCTCGGTATCTTCCCCCAGGGCGCTGCTGCGCATGGCCAATCGTACGTTCTTTTGGGTCTTGTCTTCCAAGTCCCGGTAAGCTTTAAGGATTTCCTCTTGAAGAGGGACCGGGACTTGCGCCTCCATGATCACTGCCTGGATCACCTTGCTCTTTTCTTCCAGGTCTTCGGGGGAATCCAGGGAGATCCCGGCCAGGATCTCCTGAACGGGTTTAGCCACCCCAGTTTCCTGGAGGAAAAACTCGCAGGCCTGGGCGGTGATGACAAACCCCGGGGGGATGGGCGCGCCTAAAATATTATAAATCACCGCGAGGTTCGTTGCCTTGGACCCGGCTAAGGCCACCTTTTCCGGGGTCAGGGCTTCCAGGGGCAGGATGAGTTCCCCGGTGGGGGAGGGCGCCTCAGGGGCAAAATTGCGTACGATCTCCTCGTGCATATGGTTCAAGGCCGCGGAGAGCTTGGCATACTTCCCTTCGGACACCCCGTTCAGGGCTACCACGAGCTTGCGGGTGGCGGCGATGAGCTCCTCATAGCGCGATTTCATTACGGCCAGGCTCACAGGGTCGCCCCCATAATAGATTTGCTCTATTTTTGCGATGGAGCTTAGGGCGTCTCGGTTACCAGAGAGAAACTCCATAAAATGCTTATATTTTTCAGCAACCTCCCCTTCCTGGTTAACCAGAAGGTGGGGGGCCTTCAAAAACAAGTCAAAGATTCCCATGATCTCTCCCTCGATGATTCTTTTTTCTACAAGTCCTTAGCCCTTAGGATGCTTCAAGGACATCCCTTCCCGCGGTTGGGAACTTTGATGGATGGGCAATTGAAAACTTTGACGTTCGCATTAACATCCCCCGGATGAATTGCCAAATGCCGACGCCAGGCCTCTTCTTTGGTCTCTCCAGGCTCCACCTGCACTATGGCCATCCGGTAACTAAAATACCTATCCAATATTTCATGCCGAGCATTCGATTTTGCCGCGAATTTCCTGTCTCTTAATATCTCGCACAAGCCCGTATCTCCTATAAGGCAGCCCCTCGACCGGGTTGGCTCAACCGTAAAAGAAAGGTAAGCACCCCTGATGCAGGTTGCATCCCTAAAGTGAGAATTTTTTAATCTCGGGTTAATACGGAAGTTAGGAAGATTTATGAAATCTCGGGGGATGAAAGATATCGAAAGAGAACATGATTGGCGCGGAAGTATCCATGGCAAGGGGGTAAGATGAGGCTTGCCAGGCGGGGGTGCCACCAATATTGGATGTGAGGAATGCCATGCTGAAAGAGGCGCATCTCATTGACATTCCACCCTTGCCCTGCATCCCACAGTGGCAGTTGCTGTCGCCAGGGCCATTCTGGCAACATTGACAATGGGTATCCGCATGGGAGGCAGCAGCAAAAGCCAGGCTCACCCAAGGCAAGAGCAGGACTGCGCAGAGCAGCGCAGCCCATTTGAGTCCTCTCCGGTGCATGTTCCCCATGGTTTTAAAATATATAAATTAACTAGGCAAAAGTCAAGCATTGCTATCGGGGGGTCGCTTTTGAGACAGCTGCTAATGTGCTTTGAGGGGAGGGGCAGGGGTCCCTTACCAAAAAGGCCCCTGGCCCCTCTCCCAAAGACGATTTACAACAATCTCATCTTCCCGTGAAGTGCTGCGCCCAAGGCGCCTACCAGGTCAGGGTGATCCGGGACAATGAGAGGCTGGCGAAGATTTTCCTCCAAAAGAAACTTAACGCATAAATTATGGGCGACTCCCCCGGCGAAAAGCACCGGAGCCACCGAGCCTACCCGGTGCACCATTGCTATTGTCCGCTGAACTATGGCCAGGTGCAGGCCCATGGCGATATTGGCAGGCCTTTCGCCCCGGGCCATCAGTGACGTTGCTTCGCTTTCGGCAAAGACCGTGCACATGCTGTTGATCTGTATTCTCTTGTCTGCTTCCAGCGCAAAGCTGCCGAAGGACTCCAAAGACACTTGCAGGGCGGCGGCCATAAATTCCAAAAATTTTCCCGTGCCGGCCGCGCAGCGATCATTCATCTCAAATTTTGCCACCTTCCCATCGGGTGCCAAAGCAATGGCTTTGGTGTCTTGTCCGCCGATGTCCAGCACGGTCCGGGCTTCGGGACATAAATGCCTGGCCCCTAAGGCATAAGCCTGGATTTCGGTGATGGCTGTTACTTCGCGGTCATTGAAGTTTTCCAGCAAGAGCATGCGACCATAACCGGTGGCCACGATCCTGTGGGCTTTCTGGTTGTTTAGTAAGCGGCGACATTGGGCCAGCGGGTCGAAGGTGGTTGGTGCTTGGGCCCAGTACACCATCTGCTCCCCTTCCAAGAGCACCAGCTCAATGGAGCGGGAACCGATGTCGATGCCGGCCACCCGTTCTTCTGGATGCAACTTTCCCCCTTCAGCGCAACATTTCCACGAACGCTTCCACCCGAGTCTTGAGCTGCCCCACATCTTCCAGGCTGTAATCCGTTTCCAGGCTCATCATCGGGATCTCTGCGTTTTGCAGGGCCTTTTCAACTTTAAAGGCCTCCATGGCATAAGGCTGGCAAAAGGAGAGGGCATAATGGATAACCCCATCCACACGAAGTTCCCTGGCCAGGTCCACAATGTGCTCCACCCGTTCAGCATTTGGAGTGAAGCAGGCGCAATCGATTTTCATATACCGATCAACAATAAAATCCAGCATATCCTTGAGAGATTCGCCGCCTTCGTCCACCAGGTCGCGAGTATTGCGCGTACCGATACAAGATTCCTCACCCACAATAACTGCCCCGGATGATTCCACCAAATAAGGGAGTTTCCAGTTAGGCACGGCCATGGGACAACCGGACAGCAGGAGACGCGGTGTTTTATGGGGCACTATTCCCTGGCCAGCTTTCACCCGATCTTCCAATTCATCGCAGAGAATCTCCATCTTATCGGTAAATCGGGTGGGATCGTCATAGAAGCTGATCTGGTTGATGAGGAGTACATCCCGGCCGGAAATCGGAGTAGGCACGGCAGCCCGAAGTTTATTGAGGCGCTGGAGAACCCGGCGCCGCCTATTCACCAGGCGGATGGCCTCCCGGAGCTTGGGAGCGGTGATCTTCCGCCCAGTGACCGCCTCGATTTCCTCTCGGAAGCGTTGGATCTCGGCCTTCCATAAGTCCCAGTCGCAAGCATTTTTCATCTGAGGGATTTCCATGACATAAACCGGCGCATAATTGGCAAAGATTTCGTAAGCCTTCTTCTTGCCGTCGCAGGTGGTTTCGCCGACTACTAGGTCGCAGGATTCCATAAAGGGACAAAGCCGGGCCAACTTAAAGCCCACAAAGGATTTAATCAGGGCACAGGTGTTTCTGGGCAGGATTTTTTCCGCGGCCTCCTTTCCGATGTCGGCGCCGGCGCATAATCCTACGTGGATGGCGTCAGCGGCCAACACCAGTTCTTCGGGGACAAAAATACAAAAAGTGCCGATCACTTTTCTTCCTCGGGCTTTAGCCTCTTGAAGTTCCTGGATTCGCAGACCATGGACTTCCGATAAGACAAAGTCCAGGTATTCCATGCCCTTGAGGCGGCCTTCCTGGCTCAGATAGATGTCTCCATAAAACTTGCCCAGGACCTGCAGCAGCCCCTCATGGGCCGGCAGGTCCAGGTTTAACTTCTCCCACATCTCGTCATAGGGGGTTGGCATAAATTCAGTCTCCTCTGATGGTTGGCAAGGGGCCGGTCGCCACCAAACTTAAAGGCAACGCGGCGCCGCACCCTGACCAAACGTGGTTTAATGAAACTTCTAAAACCCGTGCCGCTTTTTCATCCCTTGCTTTTCCGGCTGCTCCTGGATTATTGCGCCTTCCAGGTAAACTGGTATTGGAAGGTCGCTGGTTCCAACCAATCAATGGTGCGGGTCCCTACCTGGGCGAAGGGATACCCGAAGGTATTCAAGGGTTCCCCGCTCTGGGGCGGGTTCAGGATGAGGTCACGCCCCACCGCCAGTTTGATGCGGTATTGGTCGATGCCGCCCCAGAAATATTGCTCATAGGCTTTGGTCTTCGGGTCTTCCGGTTTTAACTTCTCCACCAGCATGGCTTTGCGTACGTCGGCAGGGTCCACCGGCACCCAGCCATAACCGGGCAGGAAAAATTCTGCCCAGCAATGCTGATATTGAGTGATATCTTCCTCGGATTTCTTCCCCAACCGCAGGCCGAAGATTTCCCGAGCCGGTACTCCTGCCGCCCGGGCGAGAGCAACATATACTGAAGAGATATCGGTGCACTTGCCACCGGGCTTCTGCAGCAACGCACGGACATCCCCGGTGCCGCAGCCCCGCGTTTCCGGGTCGCGGTACATGTGCTGGCAGATCCAGTCATAGATGGCCTTGGCTTTGGCCTGGACCGTGTTCAGCCCTTTGGTGATGGTATCCGCCAGTTTCTTGACTTCGCCCGTGACGGGCCCAAACAAGGTAGGTGTCAGGTAGGGTTGGTAATCGGCCGAATCCCAATAAGTTTCTTGCGCGGGGAAAACTTTGCGGCTGATTTCCTGGCGTTTGGCGTGATAAGACAAGGTCAGCTTGCGGCTCTTGGCGTCCTTATCCCAGATAGCGAACAGGATGGCATTGCCGCATACCGGGTCGGTGTACACGGCAGAGGCGGTGCAATCGCCGGATACCTTGATGTCGGTGATCAGCTGCTCTCTATCGGAGATCGGGTATGGAATCCAAAGCTTGACTTCTTCTCCAGCTTTTTGGGCGGAGAGATCGAAATTCATGGTGACCCGGCCCGCCTGGCTCGCGGCCCAGGTGGGGTTGGGCATCGCCAGGAGCAGCATCACCGCGCCTAACCGGAGGGGCATTTTCTTCACCTTATTTTCCCCCCAGAGCTTTGACGTCCGCATAGGAAAAATCCTTGCCGCCCACCCGCCAGTCGCCGCTTTTCACTTCCTCGATGACCACCCCGGTCACGGGGCGCAGGTGCTCGCCGTCGAGATCAACCATGGTATCGGTCAGGCGTTTGATCATTTCCCGATTCTGTTCCTGGGAATAAACCCCCTCAATCAGGTTAATGGTCACTAAAGGCATAAGATTTCCTCCGTTCCTTGAGGTGATTCAGCGCTGGCTAAACTGACTGCGGCTCATTCCTCCGGGATTAGGGGGTCAGCCACCATCTTTCAGATGTACTTCACTTCGATGTCCAGGTTGAACTTGGGCTTCAAGTTCTTCATGATCTGGTCCCGGCAATTGGAGCACCCCACCACCATCTTGGGGGAACACTCTTGGGTCATCCGCAAATCCTTCTTTCCGATTTAACTGGGAAACTCTCCAGACCTAGTTCAGGGCGCTTACAGGATGCGGCTACAATAAGGCGAACTCGCAGCCCGCTGGCGCTCCGGTCGGCAAAGACTATCCGGCTCACCGCGCCTGGACGTACTAAAGCCGGCGACTGGTCCCAGATGTGCAGGAACGAATACTATGCTGGAATGAAGGCGGGTTGAGGAGTTATCCTGAAGAGAGGAAGGAAGGAGATGGTTGAGGAACTTACCTTACGGAGTCCCAATCCCAGGCGATCCTCCCCGGCTTCATCCAGCGCTTTGGGGATGCGGGCCTTGCCAAGGCCCCCCGAACACCTGGGCTTCAGGACTTCCTGCGAATAATGGGCACGGGCCGATGCACCTGGGATCACCTCCTTTAAGAAACTTTTCACAATTATAAACTATGCCGAAGGAAAATCAAAAAATTTTTTCGCTTGTCCGGCCTTTTCCTGATACCTGCCCTTGATGCGCTCCTAAAGATCATTTTGAAGGGTTTTGCTATACAGATCATATATTCAACTTATTGATATTTTTGATAAGTTATGGTCATGGCAAGTTACTCGCTATCCTTGAATACAGCCTCTCCCCAAATTATAGCCAGTAGTCAACCCCCCAGGTGGTAGGTCCATGTGGCCTCCGCTTTTCCGCTGGCGCACCATTATCGGGCGGTGCTGGGCTGGGGACCTTAAATTCCACCGCATTGAGGTATCGAGATTTTGAGGGGGTGATCTGCTCAAAAATGAAAAAAAATTAAAGCTTCATAGAAATTCGTGCTATCCTACCGTTGCTGAAAGGATTTGGCTTCAAGAACAGAAACTTGGAGGGATTTTCCCCGGACAAAGAGGTCCCAAAAACGATTTTTTGCCGTATTGGCCAAGCCATCGGCATAATCTCGGCTAAAACTGAGGTGAATTATATTGGATCAGATTTACAAGTTTTTCGAGATCCTGGGCTATACCCACCCCCTCCATCCCCCGTTCACCCATATGCCTACCGGGCTGGTGGTGGGTGCGCTGGTGTTGGCTATCCTGGCCTGCAGGTATAATCACCCTGATTTCGCCATAGCCGCTCGTTACTCCCTCATCCTGGCCTTGGTCTTTTCAATTCCAGCGGTCATAACGGGATACCTGGATTGGCAACACTATTATGGCGGAGCCTGGGTTTTAGGTATCAAGGTTAAAATAATCCTTTCTATCCTGCTCGTGCTTCTCCTCGCTCTAGGCCTCTACGTCCACCGGGAAAGCAACTTGTGCTCCAAGGGGGTTCTGCCCATCTACCTCTTTTACTTCTTGACCGTCACAGTCCTGGGGTATTATGGCGGGGGCTTGGTCATAGGCGGAAAGATGGAGAAGGTGCCGGTGGCATACCAAGCCGGTGAAAAGCTATACGCTGCTAATTGTGCCTCTTGCCATCCCAATGGTGGCAACACCATTAATCCTAGCTTGCCGGTAGTAGGTTCCGTTCACTTGAAAGATTTCGACACGTTCTTGGCCTTTAATCGCAACCCTGAAAGGCCCCCTGGTCCCAAACGCTTGATGCCTGCGGTTTCCGAGAAAAGGATTACGGATCAGCAGATGAAAGAACTCTACAATTATATTGTCAACGTCATGCACCCAAAAGGCTGATTCCGGAGTCGGCCGCAGAAACGCCTTTTATTGATTTTTCGTGAAGGTATCTTGAGCAGGAGGAAAGCAAGCATGGAATGGATTTACCAGCTTTTCGATGCCATAGGTTATAAAAACCTGTTCCATGCCCCATTAACCCGCATGCCCACCGGGCTGGTGGTCGGTGCCGCGGTGTTGGCTTTCCTGGCCTGCCGCTATAATCGTTCTGATTTGGCCAAGGCATCTCGTTACCTGCTTATCCTCGCCCTGGTCTTTTTAATTCCAGCGATCGTGTCGGGAATCATGGATTGGCAACATAATTATCGCGGGATCTGGACTCTCGCCATCCAGATTAAGATTATCTTGTCCATGCTGCTCCTGCCTCTTTTATTGGTGGGCGTTTATCTCACCAGGAAGGCTGAGGTGTGCTCCTGGACCATTTACTCGATTTACATCCTCTACTTCCTGATCGTGGTAGTCCTGGGATATTTGGGCGGTGGTATGGTTATGGGCGGGAAGTGTTTGTGTCCCGCCTATTGACAGGCGGCATTGAATCATTAGATTTTTTACAATTTGCTGGTTAAAGAGCGCACCGAGGGATAAAAGGCAAGGAGGAAGGCTCATGAAAAAGATGATTCTCTGGGCAGTGGCGGGAGTATTTCTGGGAGTAGTACTTTTTGGGGGCCCCGGCCTCACCTGGGCGCAAGACGGGAAAAAGATTTATGATGACAAGTGCGCATCTTGCCATGGGGAGAAAGGAGACGGCAAAGGCCCTCTGGCCGTAACCTTCAGCCCACCTCCCGGCAGCCTCACCGATCCCAAATTCTGGCAGGGCGACGCAAACAAGAAAATTTCCGACTCCATCACTCAGGGCAAAGGCCAGATGATTCCGGTGGATCTGAAGCCTGATGAAATCAAGGCGGTTACCGAATACATGAATAAGGCTTTCAAAAAATAATTGTTGATATGTAAATTATTTTGTGCATTTAATTGTTGGCAGATTCCCGGGGATAACTTTTGCTCCCAAGGAAGGGGGAAAATGCTAAGAGATAGATATAGTTGGATCGCGGTGGTTCTGTTTATACTGGGGCTCTGGCTATGCTTAACCCCTAACCAGGCCCACACGGTGGCTAGTTTCACCCGGCAGACAGGGATGGATTGCAGCGCCTGTCACACTATCTTTCCAGAGTTGACCCCGGTGGGGCGGAACTTTAAGCTCAACGGCTTTACCGCCAGCAAGCACACCGACAAGCCCTACGAGTGGCCGCCGCCGGTGGCCGGCGGTCTCCGGTTTTCTTTTACCCATCTCAATAAAGACATGCCGGCCGGCTCCTTTGATCCAACGTTCCGGGCCAATGATAATGTGGGCGCCCCCGAGCTGGTAACCGCGTGGTATGGCGGCCGCATCTATGGTGAGCACCTCGGCGCCCTAGCCCAGGGGTCCTACAATGGGCTCAGCAACAAATTCTTCTGGGACGTTACCGATATCCGGCTTGTCCAGAAGACCGAGCTTTTCAATAAAAACCTAGTCCTGGGACTCACCATCAACAATGCTCCCACGGCCTCGGACGTCTTAAATACCACCAATGTTTGGGGCTTTCCGCAGGGCGCCCCCACCGGCGGTAGCACCGCCTTGACTCCTAAAGCGTCGCCGATGATCGAGGGTATCTTAATCCAGCAGGTCGGGGGGATCGGGGCCTATTTTTACTGGAACAACCTTTTATATATGGAGGGAGCCGCCTACCGCACGGCCCGGACCGGACCGACCCAATTCCTGGGAGCCGGCACGGTCACAACCACTCCGACCCAGGACGTTTCTCCTTACTGGCGGATGTTCCTGCAGCATCAATGGGGCAGAAACTCCCTGGCGGTGGGCCATTACGGTCTGGTGACCCGGGTCCTGTCGCCCAAGTTATTCGCCATAGACGTCAACGGCAACCTGATTCCCAACCTCGTCGATACCCGGGGACCCATCGACCGTTTCACCGATATCGCTTTTGACGCCCAATATCAATTCATCGGCAAAAAGCACCTCCTTACCGCCCAGACCACTTATATCCATGAAGATCAACGGCTGAACAACACCTTCTCCCTGGGCGGTTCGACTACCAGCGCCAACTGGCTGGACAAGTACAAAATAAATGTCAATTATTACTACCGCACCAGCGACTGGGGCACCCTGGGCGGCACCGTGGCCTATGTCAACCTCTGGGGGAGAGGCGATCCCCTGCTCTACCCCGTTGGCTTAGGTACCGGCAGCCGGGTGCACAAACCCAACAGCGACTATTGGATCTTCGAATTCGATTACGTGCCCTGGTGGAAGCAGTTTGTTTCCAAGCTAACCATTCAATACACCGTGTACAGCCATTTTAATGGCTCTCGCAGCCTCTACGACGGGGAGGCGGTGGATACCTTCCCCTACCCACAGCGCAAGGCTTCCCAAAACAACAGCTTATATCTCTTGATCACCCAGAATTTTTGAGGTTTAGGGATCGAGAGGTCTAGATAATGGGAAGCGGCCTCCTTTTCCAGGCTCTGGGCCGCCAGTTCGTAGGCCCGGCCCAGGCCGATGATGCCGGAGACGGTTTCCGTGCCGCCCCGGCGCCCCTTTTCTTGATGGCCGCCGATGCTGCTAATGTGCTTTGAGGGGCAGGGCAGGGATCCCTTACAATAAAGGCCCATGGCCCCCTCTACCAATGACTATTTGCAACAATCTCAAATCGCAACTGCAATCACTGCCGGGTTAAAGTTATAATTAAACCAAGGCCCTACATCACTAACTTAGGGGAACTTTTTAGCGGTTGATTCCTCCGATTGAAAGTTCCAATTCTAATTATTAGCCCATGTCTTCGCCAGATCTGTGCATAATTCGGTTAATACATAATTTGGCATAAGAAATGCATTAAATGGTACAAAATAATTATGGTGCCAATCCCGGAACAGGGGAAAAAGGGATGAAATGGCAACATCATGAGTTTGCAGGGATCAACGTGCGGGTTCTGACTTGGCTGGTGTTGGGCTGCTTTCTGGGAGGGCTGATTCTCTTTCCAGTGGTTCCGGCTCGGGCTCAAGGGGCGGCACCCCCCTTGATGGAAAAACCTCCGGGAGAACCGTCAGTGCCGGCGGAGAAGAAAGAAGAAAAGGAAGAGGTCCCCTCCACCTGCGGCCCGTGTATCACCGACACCTGCGTACCCATTGAAACCGGCAAGCTTGCCATGCAGCTCTTGTTTGCCAATGAGTTTGGTGTCGGCAACTTTACCAATAATTGGCGGCAGGTCAGCGCTCATGAAAATTTCTACAACTTTTACACCAACCTCAAGGTCACCTATGGTCCGACTAAAAACCTGGAGACCTATATTGTTATCCCCTACATCTATAGATGGATCACCGATGCGAACCGCTCCATTGCCGGCCCCAACGGAGAACGCAACGCCTCTTTCAATAGCATCGGCGATATCACCATGATAGGGAAATATCTGCTGCTGCCGGAAACAGACTACCGACCCGCCGTGGCCGGGGTGGCGGGGCTGACCGTTCCCACCGGCCATGCCTCGCACCTCAACCCGAGATTCCTGGGGGCGGATTCGACGGGCGCCGGGGCCGTCATTTTCTACACCGGGTTCAACCTGTTCAAATACATCAAACCGTTTCTGGTACACGGTCAGCTCTGGTTTCAAGCCCCGGTTAATGCCTACCAACAGAGACCTGATAATGTCCGGTCTCGGAGCACCGTGACCGCCAACCTGGCGGTGGAATACCCCTTGACCAAGCAATGGATCATCTTGTGTGAAGTCTTCAGTAACTGGACCTGGACAAATATCAACCCCATAAACCAAAGCTTCGCGACTACCCAAACTCAGATTGGGGTCATGCCGGCGATCGAATACATCATCAACGATAAATGGTCCTGCGCCCTCGGGGCGGGGTTTGAGCTTTGGGGGAAGAACGGCGATATTGAATACTATCCCATGTTAACAGTGAACTATAGTGTTTGGTAATAGTTAAGCCGCCCCTGGGCTCTTAACCAAAATTCCCCGGATAAACAACCCTTACCCTTGAGCGGGCACCCGGAAACGGGTGCCCGATTTTTCTTACGCGGAGGCGGCAGCCTGGTTTACGGCCTCGGCCGGGCTCGGTACAGTCTTTGTTGCCAAAATGACAATTTAGTAAAAACCCCTTATGGAAACAAACTAAATTGTGGAATTTAAAAAGGGGGGGACCTCCCAGGGTTGAAGCCTCTGGCCTTCAGCCCTAAATTTTTTCCGGGCCCGGGATCATGCCAGTCTGCTATAATGCCAGCCCAAAAGGACCGGCCCCATCTTTTACTGCTAAAGTCAGGATTATCATTTTGGTGCTAATCTTGGCGGCCTTGCTGGCCCCCTGCCGGGCGTAAAGGAAAAGACGACAGGCGCAGGCCGCTAAGATAACCAGCCTAAACCACGGTGGATACCTTCCCCTTCTCACAGCGGAAGGCTTCCCAAAACAACAGCTTATATATCCTGATCACCTTGAATTTTTAAGGTTTAGGGATCGAGAGGAATGGGAAGCGGCCTCCTTTTCCAGGTTCTGGGCCGCCAGCTCACAGGCCCGGCCCATTTCTTCTCTCTGAAAAATCCCCCCACCTCCCCTTAGAAACGGGGGGAATTCAGGCGGCCTTTCCCTTATAAATCAGTTCCGGTTTTAGGAACACCTGGGTGTCCGGGGGCACCGATTCGGTGATCCAGACGTTCCCGCCGATGACCGAGCGGGCGCCGATGACGGTTTCTCCTCCCAGAATGGTGGCCTGGGCATAAATAATCACGTCATCCTCCACGGTGGGATGGCGTTTTTTGGTTCTTAAGGAGTCCACCACCTCTTTGGGGAGAGACAAGGCGCCCAGCGTCACCCCTTGGTAAATCCTGACCCGGTTGCCGATTTCCGTGGTCTCCCCTACCACCACCCCGGTGCCGTGGTCGATGAAAAAACTCTCGCCGATGT
>Ga0187771_10002626_pt1 | contig 12429 bp, 11 predicted proteins | sample 0116_SJ02_MP15_1_FD_133139 | JGI IMG/M metagenome (GOLD analysis project Ga0187771, IMG submission 133139) | Tropical peat soil microbial communities from peatlands in Department of Meta, Colombia - 0116_SJ02_MP15_10_MG | ecosystem: Environmental > Terrestrial > Soil > Wetlands > Peat | place... | reverse complement strand
ACTCGACCGGCCAGCTTCACAAGGGGGGACCCGACGGGGGATTGTTTCTTTTGCTAACATCCGACATCTTGGAAGATACCGGAATTCCGGGTCAGCCTTATACCTTCGGAATGCTGATGAGAGCTCAGGCCCTTGGGGATTTCGAAGCACTGCGCAAAAGCAGGCGCAGGGTTTTGAGAGTTCATCTGAGCGGTGATGCGCCTGTGGGACTTGCTGCTCTGGAGGGAGTCCTAAAAGATGTGATCCCAAAGTGAAACAATCTTTCAGTCTGCATGGAGTCGCCTGAAAGAAATTGGTCATACCTCGTCCGGAAGGCGCGTCGGCAAAAAAGAAGGCGGGGACGTCTCTTGAACTCGCAAGCACTTTGATATATAAGAAGCGTCTTGGAATTCCCAAGCGATACAAGCTTTGATACGGTGTTGCTTTCAAGATTGGGCGGGGGTAAACCCCATAGGCGCTTAAATAAGGATGAGGCAGTACAAGGAAAAGGATCGTCATTCCGGCGCAGGCCGGAATCCAGATTTTTGTTTTTTACTGTAAAATCAATAAGTAATGCACTGGACCCCGGCTTCCGCCGGGGTGACGAAAATTCTAATCCTGCCATCAGTAAATTTAATAACTTACGCGCTTATTTGAGCGCTTATGGGGGTAAACCCCGCCCCTCCGTAGGGGAAGGGGAGCGCAGCGCTGTATGCCCTCCCGATTACATCGATCTTGAACGCAGCTTGGTATGAATCTGGATGGGATTATGAAAAAACTCCTCTCCGCGTCCATACTTTCCGCCAACTTCGGCTGTCTGGCAGAAGAGGTCAAGGCTGTCGAAGCCGCAGGGGCCGACTGGATTCATGTCGATGTCATGGACGGTCATTTTGTGCCCAACATAACCATCGGGCCTTATATGGTTAAAGCGTTGAGCGAGGTGACGAGCCTTCCTCTCGACGTTCACCTGATGATAGAAAAACCCGGCCGATATCTCGAAGATTTCGTCAAAGCAGGGGCCGGATGGCTCGGGGTCCATGCCGAGACCTGCGAGCACCTTCACAGGGAAATTCAGAGAATAAAGGAACTTGGAGTGAAGGCTGCCGTTGCGCTCAATCCGGCGACTCCGCTTTGTGCGATCGAAACGGTGCTGCCGGATGTGGATATGGTTTTGCTTATGACGGTGAACCCCGGATTTGGCGGGCAGGCTTTCATTGCGAATGTGCTGCCCAAAATAAGGCAGTGCCGGAAAATGATAGACGATGCGCATCTGGCCGCGCTGCTACAGGTGGACGGTGGCGTAAACCCGGAAACGGCAGGGAAACTTTCGGCGGCGGGCGTAGATGTTTTCGTAGCCGGTTCGGCAATTTTCAGGGGCGATTACGCTGAAAATATCAGAAATCTCAAAGCGGCGATGAATCGCTAAATCTTGATTTTCAGCTCCTCCAGCATACGGTCGGCATACTCCAGGATGTAATCCCTCTGCTTTTCGTCGGCATATCCGATGCAACTGCACCGGAGAACCCGGCGGCTGCGGATCAGCAGCTCGAAATCGACCTTGTTAAACGACAGGTTTACGGCGAAGCAGTAAGGCGCGCATTGTTTGTGCTCCCTTTGGGCAAACGAGTAAAGTTCCGCCGGGAGCTTGACCCAGAAAACATCTCCGAATTCCGAAGCCTCAGCTTCTTTTTGCAGGAATTCAAGGATTTTCCGATAATCGGTTTCCCTCAACTGGTCGATTACGTACTGCTTCATCTTTTTGTCCTTCCCCGCTGCTGAAGGTAACTGAGGGCGGCCGTTATGAAAAATGAAAGGGTCAGCAGGATGATGCTCAGTCCTGCCGCGAGTTCGAACGACCCCTTGGAGACTTCAAGCACGGTGGCCGTGGTAAGTATCCTGGTCTGTCGGTAAATATTCCCCCCCACCATCATCGATGCGCCCACTTCCCCCAGAACGCGCCCGAATCCTGCGATGATTGCAGCCATAATGCCGAGCCTGGCCTCCCATAGCAACAGAAATAGATATTGGAGGCGGGCCGCGCCAAGAGACAGTATCTGGAGCAGCAGCTTGGGGTCTATCGACTGCACTGCCGCCAGCGTGAATCCGGTCACGATTGGGGCCGCCACTATTGCCTGGGCGATTATCATGGCTGTGGGCGTGTATAGAATCCCCAAATCTCCAAGCGGTCCGTACCTGGTCAACAGCAGCCAGGTGAAAAATCCCACTACAGTGGGCGGAAGGCCCATCCCAAAGTTCACGAAGCTTACCACTGCTCCCCGGCCGAAAAATCGGGTGAGGGCAAGCACAGTGCCCAGGGGAAAGCCGATGAGAACACTGATAAGAGTCGCCGTCCCCGAAACCTGAATCGTCCTGGACGAAATGTCCAGGACATCGGGATCCAGGGTCAGCAGGAGTCGAAAGGCTTCAACGAAGCCGCTCAATATGGGTCCCATTTTATCTGTCCTTTCCTTTCCTATTGAATTAAATAGGTTTAAAAGCTCATAATGAATCCTTTTCGTCTGTTACTGCAAAGGAAATTTATGTATATTCCCGCTGAATCGGGGTTTTTCGTGTTGACACAGGCTGTTGTAGTGTCGAGTTTAACTAGACTGGATTTTGAACATGCAGGATTTTGAAATCAGCCCCGCGATGCGCGCGGTTCTCGGGCAAGTGTTCGTCAACATGCCCTGGCGCTTCCTGGGACAATATATCGACCTCGTAGTAGCCAACGCGGTCAATATAGAGATCGGCTTTGGGGCTGAGGATCTGGAGAATTCTTCGACCGGCGCCGTTTGCGCCGTCGTTGGGCGAATACGTGAACACGGCAACCGGATCACCCTTCACGGCCCTTTTTGGGATTTGTGTCCCGGAAGCGTGGATCCTGAGATAAGAAGAGTGACTCGGTTGAGGCTGGAGAGTCTGTTCGACTTGGTGGAGAAAATCCGGCCTGAGCAGGTGGTCTGCCATGCAGGGTTCGACCCGAGGCACCATCGGGGACACCGGCGGCAGTGGATCGAAAACAGTCTTGCTACCTGGGAGCCTTTTGTTCGGCGGGCTGAAATCTTTAGGATTCCGCTGGCTTTGGAGAATGTCTTTGAGGATGGCCCGCAGTTTCACCTTGAGTTGCTGGAGGCTCTGAGGTCACCCTGGTTTGGCTTCTGCCTGGATGTTGGCCACCAGCAATCGTTTTCCCCGACAAGTCTGGACAAATGGCTTCAGGCGGTCTGGCCGTACTTGAAGGAAGTCCACCTTCATGATAATGATGGCTCCTTTGACGCCCATTTCCCTGTAGGGTCGGGCACTATTGATTTTGATTACCTTTTTCGTTTTCTGAGTGAAAAGAGAATTTCGCCGATCCTGACCATGGAACCTCATACGCTCGAGCACCTCTACGGGACCTTGGCGGGATTGGCCGCAACGGCCTCATTTGCAGAGTTCGCAGCGTCCAGGACGAACCGGCAATGTCTGAAAGGCGTCACACATGGCAATAGTGGAACTGAGCATTGTCCCGATCGGTGTTGCTAGTACGAGCATGAGTTCCTATGTGGCGGAGGCGATAAGGGTGCTCGAAAAGACCTCCCTGAAATACGAACTGACCTCTATGGGCACAATTATCTCAGGCGATTTGGACGATATTCTCAGCGCAATACGCCGGATGCACGAGAGTCTTTTTACGGCAGGTGCTGTGCGGGTGCTCACCCAGGTCAGGATTGACGACCGGCGGGACAAAGAAAGCAGCATGGAGCAAAAAGTTCGCTCGGTCCGGGAAAAGCTCGGATAACTGCGAATTAGAAGTTGCCGATTACGAATTAAACATAATTGCCTCGGTTCCTGACTAGTAATTCGTAATTGGACTATTGGAGGATAGGGTGGCCATCAAAGAGTTAGCTGAATATCTTGTGAAATCCCTTGCCGATCATCCGGAAAAAGTTGAGCTCGCAGAGCGTGAAGAGGATGACACGGTGGTTATCGAGCTTAAAATATCACCGGATGATTTAGGTAAGATCATCGGCAAAAGCGGAAACACGATAAACGCAATCCGCACGGTTTTGCAGACAGCGGCCTCAAGCCATAAGAAAAGGGCCAGGCTCGAAGTTGCGGGCCAGGGTGACTTGCCTTTCGATGAAAATGTCGACACTGAGACGGACCAATGACGAAAATACAAAGGAGCCAAGTTTATGCCTGAGATAGTCCAGGGACTTCCCCCGCATGAGTTACGGGCGCATTTCGACGACGACCTGCTTTCCTTTGACAGCACTGCTTCTCTGGAGGCTCCATCGGACAGGGTGGTGGGACAGGAACGTGCGATTGACGCCATCAAGTTCGGGATGGGTATGAAGGAGTCGGGGTATAACATCTTTATCGCAGGGCCCGCGAAAGCCGGGCTCACATACACGGCCCGAACCTACATCGAAGATCAGGCCGGGCAGGAATCCACGCCGCCCGACTGGTGTTATGTCTTCAATTTCAAGGAGCAGGACAAGCCCAAGTGCCTCAAAATCTCCGCAGGTACGGGCAAAACGCTCAAAAAAGATATGAACGAATTCATAGCTACGCTCCAGTCGAAAATCCCCGAGGTTTTCGACAGCGACGATTACCGCGCCAAAGAAGGCGAAGTGCACCAGGCATTTGAGAAGCAGAGGCGGGAATACATCGACGAACTCTCACAGGAAGCCCGAGATCAGGGATTCATCCTCCAGTTCTCGCAGGTTGGCATGGTAATTATTCCGGCCAACAAAGAAGGCGAGCCGATGACCCAGGAGGACCTGCGCCATCTGAGCGAGGAGGAACGCCTGTACCTGCGCAGCAAGAGTGACGAACTTCACGAAAGAATGAAGGAAACCATCAAAAAAATTCGCGAGGCTGAAAGCGAATTTAAAGAAAAGCACACTAAGCTGGATAACGAAATTGCTCTTTTCGTGGTTGGACAGTTGATGGATTCTTACGAGGAAAAATACAAGGACGACCAGCAGGTTCTCGATTACCTCAAGGAGGTCCAGGAGGATATCCTCGAAAATATTGACGATTTCAAGAAAAAACCCGAAGCCCAGCAACAACAGATGCCCGGTCAGCCCGGAGTGCCTTTTGCCGTGCCTCCCAAGGAGGTCAATCTGCGCAAGTACGACGTCAACGTGCTTATCGATAATTCGGAGACCAAGGGCGCTCCGGTTATTATCGAATCAAACCCGGCCTATCCCAACCTTTTCGGCTCAATCGAAAGACAGGCATGGTTTGGGGCGCTGTTTACCGACCACACCATGATCAAGCCCGGATCGCTTCACAAGGCTAACGGCGGCTACCTGGTGATGAAGGCGCTCGATTTGCTCAAATGGTTCATTTCTTATGAAGCCTTGAAAAGAGCGTTGCGGGACAAGGAAATCAGAATCGAAGATCTTGGCGAGCTCTACGGAATATTCAGCACGCGTACAATTCGGCCTGAGCCGATCCCGCTTAACGTCAAGATCGTTCTTACCGGGGACCCCTATATCTACCAGCTGCTTTACAGCCTTGACGACCGCTTTCAGAAGCTCTTCAAGGTCAAAGCCCACATGGACGACCAGATGGACAGAAAGCCGGACAAGGTCCTCGAATGTTCCAGAATGATAGCCCGATATTGCAAGGATCAGGACATAAAGCACCTCGACAGGACGGGAGTCGCCCGTGTGCTCGAATACAGCGTGGAGCTTACCGAGGACAGAGACAAGCTGACCCTTGAGCTTGGAACCATAGCTGACCTGCTTCGAGAATCCAATTACTTCGCCGCTCTCGATGGCAGCGAACTTATTGAGAGAAAGCATGTCGATGAGGCGGTCAGAAAACGTATATATCGCTCCAATCTTATCGAAGAGCGCGTAAAAGAGATAATGGAAAAAGAGATCATTTGGGTCGAAACCGAAGGTGAAAAGGTCGGACAGGTTAACGGCCTTGCCGTGTTGATGACAGGGGATCACGTTTTCGGCAAGCCCAACCGGATCACGGCAACGGTCTCGATTGGGCGTGAGGGGATGGTCTCCATCGACCGGGAGTCAAAAATGAGCGGCGCAACCCATACTAAGGGGTTGATGATTTTGGGCAGTCTTTTCAAAGAGAGGTTTGCGCATAATAAGCCCATAGCGTTTTCAGCCTCCGTATGCTTTGAGCAGAGCTACGGAATGATCGATGGAGACAGCGCATCGAGCACGGAATATTATGTCCTCGTCAGCGCAATCGGCGGGGTGCCCTTGAAACAGGGTGTAGCCGTAACCGGATCGGTCAGCCAGAAGGGTGAGATCCAGCAGATCGGGGGTGTGAATTACAAGATCAAGGGCTTTTTCGATATCTGCAAAGCCAAGGGACTCACCGGCGAACAGGGCGTCATGATTCCGCACAAAAACGTCCGCAACCTCATGCTTGACCAGAAAGTGGTAGATGCGGTCGCCGAGGGCAAGTTCCACATCTGGCCTGTCTCCACGGTTGAGCAAGGTTTGAAAATACTCACTGGAATGGATGCGGGCAAACTCGCAGAGGATGGAACTTATCCGGAAAACAGCATCTACGGGAAAGTTGACGCCAGGTTGAGGGAGATTTCTGAAATCGTGCGCAAGTTCGCAAAAGAGCTCGAAGAGACAGGCGCCAAGAAGTCCAACGAGGAGGAAGGCAGCCCGGCTTGCCATCATGGTGGGCATTGACCGGAAAAAACCTCTGATCTGGATTATCGACAACAATCACTGGGAGAGGGCAAACATACGGGCCGTTCTGATCGAGCGAGGCTGCGAAGTGGATGGCTTTGTGAGTGTCTTTCACGCCGTCGTCGCGCTTGAGCGGGTAATTCTCGAAAAGCCTTCCCTGATCGTGATCGAGACCAAAAATCTGCCGTATCGAAGCGGGGAACTCGAGGTGCTTACCCGATTTGGGGCGCCGATCGTCCTTCTTACCGGCGTCTATGAAAACAGGGAATTAGTCGATAAGCACAGGTGGGATGCGGTCCTACGGAGGCCCTTTACCATCGGGCAGGTTGCAGAGACTGTCGAACGCCTTTTGACTCTTGAAAGCAAACACTAAAAACTCTTATGGCCTTATCAATTCTCGTGGTCGATGATGAGCCCAATATCAGGAAGACCCTGAGTATCGCCCTGGAGGCCGAGGGCCATCGTGTGATCGCTGTGAGCAACCCCAGGGATGCGCTGATAGAGGCCGGTGGACGCTATTTCGATCTGGCCCTGGTGGATCTTCGTCTGGGAGCCGAATCGGGAATCGACCTGATCGGAAATCTTCAGGCCGTATGCCCATGGATCAAATGCATCGTGATCACGGCTTACGCTTCGATCGACACCGCCGTGGAGGCAATGCGTCGCGGCGCTTTCGACTACCTGCCCAAACCATTTACAAATGCTCAGGTATCGCTTCTGGTCGGCAAGGTCTTTGAAGTCAGGACCCTGGAGCAAAAAGTGGCGGCCCTCCAGGAAAGGCTCAAAGAATGTGTTCCCGAAGCCGTTGTGGAAAGCCGCAGCCCCGCCATGCAGCGAGCCCTTGCCATGGCCCGGCAGGTAGCGGACAGCGAAGCAACCATCCTTATTCGCGGCGAAAGCGGAACCGGAAAAACCATTCTTGCCCATGCGATCCATTCCTGGAGCGGACGGAGCTCAAAACCTTTCGCTACCTTATCGTGTCCGGCGCTGTCTGCCGAACTGCTTGAAAGCGAACTTTTCGGACACGCTAGAGGGTCTTTTACAGGCGCTTTGCGCGATTATCCCGGGCGTATCGCCTCTTGTGAAGGGGGAACCCTCTTCCTGGATGAAATCGGCGACCTGCCTTTGCCTATCCAGGCCAAGCTGCTGCGGGTGCTCCAGACCAAGGCCTACGAACGGCTTGGCGATTTAAAAACAAGGAAAGCCAACGTTCGAATCATAGCGGCGACCAATATCGACCTCGAATCGGCAATCAAGACAGGGCGTTTTCGCGAAGACCTTTTCTACAGGCTGGATGTTGTCGAGATTATGATCCCTCCGCTCCGGGAGCGCCGCGAGGATATTATCCCGCTGGCCGAGTCTCTTTTGGCCTTTTTTGCCAGGCAGAATCATCGGCGAATTCTGGGGTTCTCCGAGAATGCCTCCAACGCCATCAGGAACTACGAATGGCCCGGCAATGTGAGAGAACTGCGCAACTCCATCGAACGTTCGGTCCTGTTGTGCAAAGATGAGCGGGTGGGGGTTCATCACTTGCCTCTCAAGGTCAAACCTTCGGGGCGTGAACCGGAAGCGGGCGACCTGGTCAGCATGGAAGAGATCGAAAGGACCCATATCCGCCGCGTGCTGGCTTCCAGCAAGTCCATAGAAGAAGCATGCCGGATTCTGGGAATGGATTCGGTGACCCTTTGGCGCAAGCGCAAAAAATATGGACTATGAAGAAGACGCGGCGAGCAGGGAGCCGCAGGCAATGAGCCCGCGCGCCTCAGTGAAGCGCAGAATTTTATACCTCCTATGCGTCTACGTCCTGCATGTCCTGTTTGTCCTATTTGTCCTGTCGGTTCTGTCGGTCCCTGCCACATTTCATTTTGAAATATCTCAGATGACCCGATCCTTCATTTTGAAATTCTTCATCACGGCGCCCCTTGTTAATTTATTAGCTAATCCGTTGAATTTGCTTAAGTTGTTCTTATAGAGCAATTGGCATGTGGTTTGCCCATACTAAATCGGGAAAGGCTTGCTCATGACTCTGAAAACCAAGCTGATGCTGGCTTCGTGCGGACCTTTGTTGATTCTTTTGGTGATGGGCCTCATAAGCATCAGGACTATTACGGAGTCCAGCAAGACGCTCGAGCGAATTTTCAGCGAAGACTATAGCCGCGTGGTTGCCGGCCTGACCATGCAGCAGGCGATCCAGGAAATCGACCGTAACGCTGACACGTTTCTTTGGGAAAACGGCGGCGAGAGGACCAAAGCCGACTACGCCGTATTCAAGTTTTCCCGCAGTCTTAAGTTCCAGCAAAACAATGCCGCTTTGCCGGGCGAGAAGGAGCTTACCGGCAGGCTGGCGGAATCCTGGCAGGCTTACAGAAGTGAGTTGGAAACTTTCCTGCAAGTGCCCAACGGCGGCGCCGAGCGCCGAGACTTCTACCTGAAAAAGCTTCTGCCCCACTCGGACGCGGTGATAAATGCGGCGCAGCAAATAATCGACATCAACTTGAATAATATGATTTCCGCCGACGGCCAGGTGCGCTATCAGGCAACCAAGACAAACCGCACCGTTGTCGCACTGGTGCTGGCGGGGACAATCCTGGCGCTGATCTTTGCCATCCTTATAGCGCCATCCATACTAAGACCGATATCCAACCTCACCCGCTCGGTGAAGGAAATTCAGCAGGGCAACCTCGATCTTGTTGTGAAGACCGGATCTGGAGATGAAATCGGCCAGCTTGCTCAAGCTTTCAACGAAATGACCTCGAGCCTGCGCGAACTCAGGCGAACGAACCGCGCCCAGCTCATTCGCTCCCAGAAGGCTACCCTCTCAGCACTTAACTCTCTTCCGGATGCCGTCGTGATCTGCAATCCCGCGGGTGATGTCGAGCTTTCCAACCAAACGGCTCAACTTCTCTTTGGCCTCAAGACCGGAATGAGAATCCAGTCTGTGGAAAATGACAAGATACGGGAACTCTTCGAGCGTGCTTATCTCGATATGCGTCCCATCCGCCTGAAGACGTATGATTCGGCCATTCAGGTCTTCAAGGATGGAGAGGAACGCTTCTTTTTGCCCGAAGCGGTCCCGATACTGGACGAGGAAAGGCGGCTGATCGGTGTGACGCTTATCCTCTCGGATGTGACCCGGCTGCGCCAGCTTGACGAGGTCAAAAGCGGCCTGATTTCAACTGTCTCGCATGAACTGAAGACCCCTCTGACTTCAATCAGGCTTGCCGCCCATGTGCTTTTAAACGAAAAACTCGGTCCGCTTACCCCCAAACAGGCCGAACTTGTGATGGCCGCCCGTGATGACAGCGAGCGACTCTATCGCATTATCGAGAACCTGCTTGACATCCATAGACTGGAGCTCGGGCAGCCCACAGTAGAGCTCGTTCCGGTGAGTCCCGAGACGGTGATTCTTAATGTGGTTGAGGAGATGAAGCCAGCCTATGTGGATCGCGGAATTTCCCTGGTTCTCGACCTGCCCGGAGATATACCGCAGGTGCTTGCCGACAGGCTCAGACTGGAAATAGTCTTTTCCAACCTGCTGAGCAATGGGCTTAAATTCACTCCTCCCGGCGGATATGTGAAAATATCTGCCCACGGAGAGAACGGCTCGGTTCTTTTTGCCGTCGAGGATACCGGTTCGGGAATACCTGAGGAATATCTGCCTCATATTTTTGAAAAATTCTTTAGAGTCCCTGGACGGGAACAGCACAGCACCACGGGCTTGGGGCTTGCTATCGTCAAGGAAATCATCGAGGCCCACGGCAGCAGGGTGGAGGTGAGCAGTAAACTGGGTCAGGGCACGAAATTCAGCTTCAGACTGAATGCCGCGCGCTCTTTTGTCAATGAAATCAAGGCGGTATGATGAACCGCATTAATTCCTGAATTAATGAAATCGAGGGATCTCCCTTGAAAGGAGCTTGACATGGATCTGGCGATTTGGCTGCCGGGAATGTTCTTCCTTGGAATAGCGTGTATTGGCCTTTGCATGTTGTTCGTGAAAGCCTGCGAAAAAATCTAGCCCAAAGGAGCGCAAATCGATGATCTACATTACAGCGGCTGTCGCAGTATTGCTTTTTGTTTATCTGACTGTAGCCATGATAAGGCCGGAATGGTTTTAGGCGACTCTTCCCTCCCTTTGCCAAAGGGGGAGGGAGATTTTCCCCGCGATTTACCGATTTGAGATCTGCCGATTTGAAAGGAAAAACAAATGACCTTTATTCAGATATGGTTACTGCCTTTTGCGCTTCTTGCATGGGCAACTGTCATCGCTTTTCCGTTGAGCCGATACATGGCCTGGATTATGGACGGAAAATACCGCCCTCCCCGGATTTTCGCCTGGTTCGAGAATCGGTTGGACAGCGGCGAACAAAACTGGAAGCAGTACCTTTTCTCTTTGCTCCTGTTCAACACCCTGATGTTCGTGTACACCTTCGTGGTCCTGGCGATCCAGCCCTACACGCCGCTTAACCCCAGGGGGCTTACGATGATCGCCCCGAGCACCATTTTTAACACCGTCGTCTCTTTTATTACCAACACCAACCTCCAGCATTACTCGGGCGAGCAGCACCTCTCGAACTTCACCCAGATCTTTTTCGGGATTTTCAATCTCTTTTTCTCGGCGGCGGTGGGCTTGTGCGCGCTGGTTGCCATTATCCGCGCCCTGCGGGGCGAACCGACGGTCGGCAACTTCTTCGTCGATATGTGGCGTGTGGTGGTTTACATGTTCGTTCCCTCCGCGCTTATATTCGGCCTCATTTTCATAACCCAGGGCAGCCCGATGACATTCAGAACCTCCTACGATGTCCAGACGGTCGAACCGGGGGCGATGGGCACGACCGACACCGGCGAGGCCAAACCGCAAACGATCATCGTTGGGCCGGTCGCGGCCTGGGAATCCATGAAAATGCTCGGCACAAACGGGGGCGGGTTCTACGGCATGAACTCCGCGCACCCGTTTGAAAATCCAACGGGATTTTCGAATTTCTTCGATACTTATGGCATGATGATGTTCCCCTTCGCTCTAGTCCTCATGTTTGGCCGAATGCTTAACAAGTTCAGGCACTCGCTTGTGGTTTTCTCGGTCATGATGGTCATGATGGCGGGCACGGTCCTCTGGTCGGTTTATTTTGACACCCTCAAACCCAACCCCGGACTGACCGGACGATCGGCGGAACAAAAATTCGAGGTCCCCAGCGCCGCAGCGCCCGGCGGAAAACTCACAGTGGCCCTGCCTGCGGCTGCGAGCCTGCCGGTTGAACAGCATCTGGGAAACCTCGAAGGCAAGGAAATGCGTTTCGGCACATCGGCGGGAGCAACCTTCGATGCTCTAACTACCGACGTCACGTGCGGCGCGGTCAACGCGGAGGAGGACAGTCTGAACCCGATATCAGGGGCTTCGCCCATGGCCGGAATGTGGCTCAACTGCGTCTACGGCGGCAAAGGCGTCGGGATGATAAACATGCTGACTTTCATTATTGTCGGGCTCTTCGTGGCCGGCATGATGGTCGGACGGACGCCGGAATATCTTGGGAAAAAAATCGGCGCGCGTGAGGTCACATTCGCAATGATCGCCATACTGGTTCACCCTGTCTTTATCCTATGGCCTTCCGGGCTTTTTGCCGGCACAACCTGGGGGATGCAGGCGATAAGCAATGCGGGCGCGCACGGCTTCTCCCAGATACTCTATCAGTTCTCCTCGGCTACGGCCAACAATGGCTCCGCATTCGACGGTCTGGGAGTCACCTATGGGTTCTGGAATGCGACGAACCCGGCCCCCAGCGCTGTT
>Ga0187771_10002625_pt1 | contig 12431 bp, 8 predicted proteins | sample 0116_SJ02_MP15_1_FD_133139 | JGI IMG/M metagenome (GOLD analysis project Ga0187771, IMG submission 133139) | Tropical peat soil microbial communities from peatlands in Department of Meta, Colombia - 0116_SJ02_MP15_10_MG | ecosystem: Environmental > Terrestrial > Soil > Wetlands > Peat | place... | reverse complement strand
TAAGAACGGCGGTTCCCGCCTTGCGGGGCAGGCGCCGACCGCCGCTACAGAGCACCAAATCGCACCACTATCCGAGGAATTTTGTACTTGACAATGAAGAATCAGGTATGGTATAGATATAGATGCGCTCCGGGCGGGCCCTTAGGCATGAGCCCAGTCGGGGGCCGAGTGGTTAGTTAAACGTACACAGGCCGCGATGGGGAGCAGGTTGGCGAAGGGCCTTGGAGAATGAACAAAATTTCTTGGCGCAGCCGGAATGTCCTTTGCCATCAACAAATCCCATTTTCGCGAACCAGGAATATCCTTTAGAATCAATCGAGCCTCCGTCGAGCGAACCCATCTGCGAAGCCGGAATGTCGTTGAAAACACGTGACACGAAGCCATTGCGAAGCCATTTTAAGTCCGCTAAGTAGTTGAAAACAGGACATAAATTTTCCAGCCTAAGTCCGGATTTCGATAATTAACAAGTAAACTTCCGGTCCGCTTTTCGTCGCGGGCCGATCACAGGCCGCTAACCCTCCGAGCCCTGGCGCCGCCCGAGTGACTCCGCATTCGGAAGCAATCCGATCCCTCGTGACGGCCGTCTTTGAATTGAAAGTGACCCACTACCGCCCTGGCCGACGGTTCGTGCATAATGGTTGCGCCCGTGGCCCATTCCATCTTCCAAATCCTGTCTCACTTCTTTGCCCAATATGGATATTGGGCTATTTTCTTTGGCGTGATGCTGGAGAACGCCGGTGTGCCCGTCCCGGGGGAGACCGTATTGCTCTTCGCGGGCTTTCTAGCCTATCAAGGGGACATGCACTTCGGACGCGCCGTTGTGACGGGGATTGCAGGCGCCACCGTCGGCGACACCTTGGGTTATTGCCTGGGACGCTTCGGCGGCGCGGCGTTCATCGAAAAGTATCGCCGGCGTCTTGGTTTCCTTGCCCGCCACTACGAAAAGTCCCAAGCCACTTACCTCCGACACGGCCAATGGGCGGTCTTTGTGGCGCGCTTCATCACCGGTCTCCGCATGTTCTCCGGAATCCTGGCAGGATCCTTCCGCATGCCTTATCCACGCTTCATCGCCTTCGACTTCAGTGGCGCGGTGATCTGGGCAACGACAATCGTCAGCATCGGCCTCTTCTTCGGCAGCAATTGGGAGAGGCTCATTCATTTCGTGAAAGAATTCGACTTGGCAATCCTGGCGGTGGTTGGACTGGGAATCGTCGTTGCCCTCTTCGCCTCGTACCGGCGCCGCAATGTTCCGGGAGCGAATCCGAAGCAGACCGATTGAAGTGCCGGACCTCTTGGTTCATTTCGCGCTGCCCAGCCAGCCGTTGCGAAGGTTTTTCTGATCGGCCGTCGCGCCCGCGATTTCTTCTATGGAGTACTGATCCTTGAACGGAGGATCGAGAGTCACATTGATTCTTTCCTGCTTCAAATGACGCTCGACGGTGAAAGGGACTTCGGCGCCGGGAGGGTACATCTTCAGGCGGTCGCTGAGCGGCTCGGTGGCCAGCGAGAGTTCGTCCACGTTGATGAGGAGGTCGTCGCGACTCAGGCCGGCGCGCTCGGCGGCGCCTCCGGGTAAGACCGAAAGGATCCGCAGGCCGCGGTCCTCCAATTGCGCCGAGACTCCAATGCTAGGCGTGGCGTCAGGCGCGGCGCGGACCTTAAGCTCCAATCCCAGTAGCGCCAGAGTCTGAGCGTAGGGGAGCGGCTCCGTGCCTCGAACGTATCTTTCGAAGAAGCTGGTGAAGTCACTGCCCGCCACCGCGTTGACCGCATCCAGAAGGTCTTTTTCCTCATAGCCCCGTCCCGGCCCGTAAGTGCCGGCCGCCGGTGCTTCGTAGAACTTGTGGTAGAGAGATTGCAGCACGTCGTCGAGTGATTTCTCGCCCCCGGTGCGGGATCGAATCTCAAGATCCAGGAACATCCCGAGCAGCGCGCCTTTGTTGTAATAGGAGATGGTGGCGTTGGCGAAGTTCGTCTCCTGCATTTGCGGCGCCCGGTCATAGAACCAGGCATGGAAGCTGGAGCTTTCGGCCGACATCAGCGCGCGTCCCGGCTCGATCTCCAAGTTGCGGACCTCGTCCGCCATGTGCCTCAGGAATTCCCGGAGGTTCCAGATGCCGGAACGAAGCAGGTTGAGGTAGGCGTAGTAGCTGGTGACGCCTTCGGCGAACCACAGCGATGGCGTGTAGTTCTCCCGCGTGTAGTCAAACGGGCCGAGTGCGGCGGGCCGCAGGCGCTTGACGTTCCAAACGTGGAAAAACTCATGGGCGGCAGTCTCGACGGCGTCGCGAACTGTGTTTTCCGACAGCGAACCGACCATGATGACTTGAGTGGAGTTCAGGTGCTCCATGCCGTCACCGGCGGAGATGTCGGGCGCGAAATGGAAGATGAACGTGTAGGTGTCGAAATCGGGCAGCGGCATCATCGCCATCTCGGACTGGACAACCTTTTTCAGCTCGTTCGTAAACCTGCTCACGAGAGCGGCGTTGGCGCTCGCCCGGCCTGCTGATCCCTCGCTGGCCTCGCTCGTATAGTTGTGAATCGCCACGCGGAAGGTCTTGTCGCGTTCGCGAAACTCGTTGAGCGAACACTCGCCACAGATTTCCAAAGGCGTATCGATCAAACGATCGTAGCTTGGGATTGAAAATGATTTTTGATCGGTCGCCGTCGAGAACCCGCTGATGATTTTCCAGGCCGGCTTCAGGTCCGGCAGGTCGTCCACGCTCAACGCCAGCGGGTCTTGCTTGTGGCCGTCAATATACATATAGATCGACGCCCCGTTCAAATTGGCGTGGGTGGTGTCGAACTGCGAAAACGACCCGTTGAGGTCGTTGGCGAACACGCGGTAATGTACTTGCACGGTTCCCCCGCAGTTTCGCGCGTCCACCCGCCAAGTCTGCTTGTCGGGCTGCGCCCACTCCACAGGCTGTCCCGAAGCACCTTGCGCCTGAAACTCCTGCACGTTCTTGGCGAAATCATATATGGCGTAGCGGCCGGGCGACCACGCAGGCAAGACGAAGTCGATCGCCGGCGACGCCACATGTGCGGCGTGGATCTCGATTTCCACCAGATGGGTCGCAGGGCGAGACAAACGCAGATGGTAATTCAACTCCAGCGGCGTCTGGGCTGTGGCCGACGACGACGTAGCGACGGCGAGACTCGCCAACGCAAAAGACAGAACCCAAAATCGCGTGATCGCCCGGCGCAGTGCAATAGCTTGGTGCAAGTTGTACCTCCCGAACTGCTCCGTGACCCTGAGCAGCGCTTCAGTTTAGCAGGGTGTTGGAGGAATGGACGAAGGTGTTAAGGCGTACCTGGCGGCTCAAGGACCAGGAGATGCACTGTCCCGCGCTCGACCGCTGCGTCGCTGAAGAGCATGGGAAAGCTGCGGCCGTTGTACCAGGCGTCGAACTGGTCCTTGTAATAAGGGCTGAGCACCTGGCCGGATTCGCCCAGGGTGATGTTCTGCACGGAATCGTCGAAGGCGGCGAAATCAACCACCATCCGCATTGACGGGCCGAGCGTCGGCGTTGTCTGTTTCACCGTCGTTCCGGTCCCCGCCTGGGGCACCGGCCCCACATTCAGAAAGCGCCCAAAGAGCGGAATACTGTCGCTCAGATGATGGTGAAAAGTGAGAGGAATTGTTTTGCCCCACTGCCAGTCGTCGTGCCCGTGCGAGCCCACCAGCGCGGGAATCCGCCGAACCGCCTCCTCCAGGCTTTCCATCAGCGTGACATTAAAATCCGCATCGCCGGTTGGGAGCCAGCGAGTCCACTGGTTGCTAAGAACATTTTGAAGAAAGATCGTGCTCATCGGCCAATGATAATCGGCGGCGATGTCGCCTAATCTTGGTTGAAGAATTCTCTCAAGCAAAGCTCGGCGTGTAACTTCGCACACCAGTGTTGCCGCCGAGTCGGCGCGAGCCTCGCCATCCCAGTTGCCCAACAAAGTCAGCGCGTACTGCGCATCGGCGCTCGACGGCGGGTGAGCACGGGCGGCCGCCAGCAGTTGTTTGGCCAGCCATTCATCCTGAAGCGTGTGAATGTCGGTTTGAATGCGCAGCATGTCGGGGACAGTGAACTGCTTTTGCGATTCGAGCAACTGGAAAATGCGCGCGGTTCGAAATGAAGCGTCCCACTTGTGCGAGATGAAATAGGGATAGTCGTCGGGTACCACGCGGCCGTTCGCCGTGGCGATGACGCCGCTGGGCGGATTGTAAGCGTGCGGCAGGCTCTCAAAGGGAATGTAACCCGTCCAATCGTGATCGTCCGTCGAACCGATAGAAGGAACAGCGCCGTCGCCGCTGGCGCGAATGGGAACCCAGGCGGCGGCGTAGTAGCCGATGTTGCCGTCCGCATCGGCGTACACGAAATTTTGCATGGGCACGGTGAAATCGCGCAGCGCGTCCGTGAACTGCGCCCAGTTTTGCGCCCGATTGATCTTCAGGAAAGGAAAACGAAGGGCGTGAGGCTGGAGCGCCGTCCACTGCAAAGCCAGGTCGCGGTTGCCTTGGTGCGAAATCACCGGCCCGTGGCGAGTCGTTTTGACCGTGAAGCGATAGTCGCCTTCTCGCCGGACCTTAATCACCTCTTCGCGCACTTCGGCGTCGATCCAAACCCCGTTGTGGAGATACTTATTGGGGTTGTCGATGTTGAAGCTCTCGGAGTAGAGGTCCTGGACGTCCGGCCCGGTGTTGGTCGCGCCCCAGGCAATTCGTTCGTTGTGACCGATCACCACCAGGGGCATGCCGGGAAGGCTCACGCCGGCGACATCCAGGCCCCCTCCTTTCAGGTGCACCATGTACCAGACGCTGGGCACGCTGTGAGCCAAGTGGGGATCGCTGGCTAACAGCGCCTTTCCGGACTGCGTGTGTGCGCCGCTCAACACCCAGTTGTTGCTCCCCGCTCCCGCCGCCACGGACTCTGCGCTCGGAGGCAACAAGGCAGCCAAAGTAGGGTCAAGCTTTTCGGCATCCGGCTGCTGGTGCGACATCGTCTGTTGACGAGCTGCCGGAAGTGGTGGGACGGGTTCGGCGACCGGGTGGTCGAGCGGTGAGTGGTCAGGGAAAAGGTCAGTGTAAAGCTCCGGAGGCAACTTGCTGCGAATCTGTTCGCGCATCAGATCGTCGCGCCAGGTGGCGCTGAGGGATTTGGACATGTTGAGCGCGACGCCGAAGGAATCGATTTCCTGCCACGGGCGTGGGTGGTAGCGCAGCAGGAGGAACTCGATGGGAAGGCGATCGGAGTGAGTAGTGATGAAGGCATTGACGCCGCGAACGTATGCCGCGAGCGAGCGTTGAGAGTCCGGGTCCATCTCCTTCACGGCGCGTTCAGCGGCTTGGCGCAATCCCAGGGTGCGATTCTCGATATCGAAGCTCAGGACTGACTCGCCAAAAATTTCCGCCAGCTCGCCGAACGCCAGCCGGCGGCTTAAGTCCATCTGCCACAGGCGGTCTTGCGCGGTCACGTAGCCCTGCGCAAAGAGCAAGTCCTCCAGCGACCCGGCGCCAAGGTGAGGCACGCCCCGAGCGTCACGCCTCACTTCCACGCGGCCCTGAAGTCCGGAAACCGCGATGGTGCCTTCGAGCTGGGGGAGCGCTCTGCGGCATTGCGAATAAGCCCACCACGCCGCGCCCCCCGCGAGCGCCAGGGCCACCGCCATCAGGAAAACAAGAGCGCGAAGAAACAACCGCCCCCGCCGAACTCGGCGCGGAGGCGTCTTCTGAGTTGCCTGTTCGCTGGTCTGGGAGGTTGTTCCCATTCGGAGAGAGGCCCGATCGCGGAACGGTTCCGACGAACTGACCCGAAGATGATAGTAGAAATTGAAATAGCGGGCAACCACCGGATTGAGGAAGAGAGTTGCGCTTTTGAGGCCGCGGTTTACAATGCAGAGGCCAGCTCGCGGTCAGCCGTCCACCGCCCAAACCCAGGACCGTGAACCCCTATGGCTCGGAGCACCCCATGATCGATCGGGCCCAGATCGCAAGCGTTTTGGCCGACTTGGTCAAAATCGAATCCATCAATCCGGAGTTGGTGCCCGGTGGCAGCGGCGAGGCCAAGATCGCTCGCTACGTTGCGGATTTTCTCGGCGCGTCTGGACTCAAGCCTCGCATCCAGAAGCTGGCGCGTGGCCGAGCGAACGCGGTGGGCGTCCTGCGCGGGCGAGGAGGCGGGAGGAGTTTAATGCTCAACGGTCACCTGGACACGGTGGGTGTGGCCGGCATGGACGCTCCCTTCTCGGCGCACGTCGAAGCCGGCCGCCTCTACGGCCGCGGGGCGCAGGATATGAAGGGGGGGATGGCCGCCGCGCTGCTGGCCGCCGCCACGCTCGCCCGAGAATCGCCTTTCAAGGGCGATTTAGTGATCGCCGCGGTGGCCGACGAGGAGCATAAGAGCCTGGGCACACGCGCCCTGATCCAAGAGCTTCAGACCGACGCCGCGATCGTCATGGAGCCCACGGGGCTGGAGGTGGTGACCGCGCACAAGGGCTTCGTGTGGGCGGAAGTCGAAACCCTGGGGATTGCTGCGCATGGCAGCCGCCCCGAGGAAGGCCGGGACGCCATCGCCATGATGGGCCGCGTGCTGGCGGGAACCGAGAGGCTTCAGGCGCAACTCGAAGCGATGCCGGCGCATCCACTGCTCGGCCACGGTTCGGTTCATGCCTCCCTCATCTCCGGCGGGCAGGAGCTTTCCAGCTATCCCGCCCGGTGCCGGTTGAGTTTGGAGCGCCGACTGCTTCCCGGAGAGGATGCGGCAACATTCGAGCGCGAACTCGGCGAAATCTTTTCGCAGCTTTCCGAAGAAGACACCAGGTTTCGCGCTCACGCGGCGATGGGGTACTCAGCGCTCGCTCTCGAGACAGCGCAGGAAAGTCCTATCGCGCAAACGCTCTTGACCTGTGCGCAGAGAGTCACCGGCGCGACGGCCAAGTTCGGCGCGCAGAGCTTTTGGACCGACGCCGCGTTGCTCAACGAGGCCGGCATCGCCAGCGTCCTGTTTGGGCCGGGCGGGGCGGGGCTGCACTCGACGGTGGAATATGTCAATCTGCAACACGTCGCCCTCTGCGCGGAAACCCTGGTGGAATGTGCTCGGGAGTTCTGTAATCAGTGAAGAGGTAGGTAAATCAGGAACTGCGCGACACCCGGATACGGCTGGTTCGGGTACGAGAGCATAAAGTCGAGCAATCCCTCCCCCATCGTAGACCCAAGTGGATAGCCGACATGATGTGACGCCCCTGCGCCGACCACATAGGTTGTCATTCAATTTAATGTATCACTCTGTGCGGGGGGCTGCCGCGGACCCCTTTTGGGTATGCGGAACTTAGATAACGTAAGTTGCGCCTAAAGGAGGCGATCGTAAGCGAGGGGCGGCACAAAAAACGAAACTCGAAAATCGAAACTCGCCCGAAGGCACTGGCGAGTGGTCAGTGGCAAACGCGGAGTCTGGCACGGTCAAACTCTGCGGCTTTTCCGCTTTTGGGCTCGCGGTTTCTTTCCGCTTTTCTTGCTCCCGGCGACCAGCTTTCGCACGGTTTTGTTCACGTGCTTTCGGGCCGTGCGCGCTGCGCTCAGGGCGCGCGTTTGCGCCGCCTTGGAGAATGTCATCAGGTCGTTAGCGGCTTCGCCCGCCTTCCCTGCCGCTGCGCCGATCGTCGAACCGACGGTGCGAGCTACGCTCAGCAGCAGGCTTTCAGGTTGTTCCTCTTTGCTTCCCGTTGCCCTTGAGTCGGCCGCGATTCCTGTTTTCTTCCTGTGCATGTTGGTTCTCCTCGTCATCCCGATAAATCCGTCCCCCGCCGCCGTTCCCCATTGAATATTACCCGTTCTGCGCAAAAAAGCATCCAACTACTTACTCCTCGAGGCTCACAAACTCCGAAGCTCGAAACTGGAAGGCAGAAGACCGGTCCGATTTCGGGACTCCGGTGGAGTCCATCGGACTCCAGAAACCGGAGAGTCAGAAGACAGGAGTCGGAAGACAGGAGGTAGCCGGTAGCATGTGGGGAAGCGAAAACTGAGAACTGATCACTGAGGCACAGAAACTTATCGACCGCTGGAAAGCTGTGAATAAACTCCGGGGAAAGCAGAACTGCCTCACGCGAAGGCGGAGAGTCGCAAAGTGCGCGAAGCAAGCAACCGTTTCCCTTTGCGGGCCTTTGGCAGCTTGGCGTCTTGGCGAGAGGCTTTTGATTCTTCACAGCGTCCGGCCGGAAAGTGCGCGGCAAGGCCGGTGCATGACGTGAAACACCCGGCACTGCCAGCAGAATGCCCGGCCAGCCGCGAGGCCAACCGGTACCCGCTCCCGTAATACAAAACAAGCTGGCCTCTCCCTAGAAGCTCTTGCTCCTTGACACATGTCGGGTTATAGTACCCGCGCAATCCCAATTCAGCCCCGGATGGAAGGCGGACTCACGATGAACCCTGCCGAGCCCACAGAACCGACCGCCTACGACTCTCATATTCCCGCGGTGCTCACCGGCGGGTGGCCGCTCAAGATGCGCGATTTTCTCACCCGCCACCTGGAATTCCTGTTTGTTTCCCTGATTCTGACCATGGTGGCGGCGATCTTTTATCTCATTCCCGAATACAAGGTGGCGTTTCTGAATTTCTTCTACCTCCCGGTGATGGCGGCGGCCTATTTCATGGGCAAAAGGAATGCCGTCCTGGGCGCCACGATGTCCGTCCTCATCGTGACCTTCTTCGCCTATTACTTCCCAAGATGGTTTGAAGTGGAAGGCACCGAGATGAATGCCCTTTTGGTGACGGCCACCTGGGGCGGCTTCCTGATTTTGGCCAGCGCCGCGGTGGGCTCGCTGCAAGAGAGGCTGGCCAAGGGTTTTGAAGAAACCCGGCAGCTGGTGGAAGAACTCAAACGCAGCCGGGTGATGGAAGACATGAAGGAAAAGGTGGAGAAGACGCTGTATACCACCATGGACCCGGTCGTCGCCAAGCTCGCCACGCAGGGCAAGTTGCGGTTCGAGAAACGCGACATCAGTATCATGTTTACCGATCTCACCAACTTCACCACCTATTCGGACCAGAATCGTCCCGATGTGGTTTTGGACGAACTCAACCTGTTTTTGGGTGAGATGGAACCCGTCATTGAACAGTTTCGCGGACATATCGACAAGTACATGGGCGACGGGGTGATGGTGGAATTCGGCGCGCCGGTGGACTATGACCGCCATGCCCTCCTCGCCGTTCTGGCGGGATTGAAAATGCAGCAGAAGGTCAAGGGTTTGAAGCTGCCCTGGCGCCTGCGCGTGGGCATCGCTTCGGGCAGCTCGATTGTGGGGATGCTGGGCGTCCGCCGCCAAGCCTATAGCGCCCTGGGCGACCGCGTCAACGTGGCGAAACGCCTGGAAGAAATCTGCATGCCGGAGAAGGTCTATATCGATGAGCCCACATACCGCGGCGTCACGCACTGCGTCACGGCCAACAAGCTGCGCAATATGGGACTGGCACGCCACGCGGACGCGGAACTCGTCGAGCGTCTGGCAACGATCGAGGAAAAACTCGCCAGCGAAGGTGAGTCTCCGAAGCTTCTCTTCGAGTTGGGGAAAATTCATTTTGAACTGCACGACGCGACGACAGCCATCCGCAACTTCGAACGCGCCTTGGCCCTCGACCCAAGCTCCACGGAAATCAAAGTGGCTTACGCCGACGCCAACATGAAGAAAGACGAATTTGAAAAAATCCAGCTCAAAGGCAAGTTGCAACGAATTACGGTTTATGAGGTCGTCGGGCTTAAAGACCGCTGGAGCGACCCGGCGGTGATCCCGCCCGCGCTGGCGGAAAAATACCGGCACGCTGAGTCTCACATAGAAGTTCCGGAAGATGTCGTTCTATCCGTGGAGGCTCTGGACGGGTCGGTGGGCAACGCCCGCGTGGTGGCGCTGCTCGCCTTCGCCATCGCGGACCACCTGGCGTTGAACGATGACCTGAAGAAGATCATCCTGCAAGCCGGATACGTTCAGGACATCGGCAAAGAGGCTGTGCCCCACCACATCTTGAATCGCGCCGGCAGTTTGACAGACCAGGAGACCAAGCTCCTGCAGAAATATGTGATGGAAAGCGTGGCGTCGCTGAAACGGCTCGGGTACGTGGACCCCCGCCTGCTTGAAATTGTGCAACACCACCACGAATCCTGGAATGGAAATGGTTATCCAGACGCACTTCAGGGCGAGGCCATCCCCCTTGGTTCGCGGATCACGGCCGTGACCGAGGCCTACGCCGCCTTGACCGCTTGGCGGCCTTATCGCGATGCCTGGGATGCACGTGTGGCTTTGAGTGAAATTAACAAGGGAATGGATATGGGCCGCTACGATCCCAAGGTTGTGAACGCTCTGGGCGCCATTGTGAAAGCCTCCGCGTAGCCTCCAAGTCTACCGGGCCGGTTCGAGGAACGGCTTTTCGCGGCAGGTCCGGCCCCGGCGATTTTCCGGCGTAATCCTCTGACACTGAAGCGCTTCCTGGCCATGTCCACGTCCAAGCGGGGGAAGGCCGGTGTCCGCCTAGGAAACGCCGATGCGGTCTGACGTTTCTGCAGCCCGACAAGTAGCGAACCAAAACTCCCGATCTTGCGTCTAAAATAGAGCGGGTAACGATGGAGGCGCCGCGCGCAACAGTGCGAGGCGACCTGAGAAGAAGTGTGAAAGAATGAAGGAGGAGGAAGTCAAGAATGCAACCGAGTACCAAGAAGTTTCTGCGTGAGAATCTGCTAGGGTTGAGCATGACGCTCCTAGGCGTCCTCTGCTTGGCCTTGTCGATCATGCTGTATTCCAATCGCCATAGTTTCCCCGGTCTGGCGTTGGCCGGCAATCCAAACTTTAACGTCCCGAGCGGGCAGGGTTTGGACGGGCCCGACATTGCGACCTTGGAGCAACAGAATAAGGCTTATGAGCGAATCGCTCAGGCGGTCACGCCGGCGGTGGTGAGCATTCAATCGACGCAAGTGATTAAAGTTCAGCAGTCACCCTTTTTCGCCGACCCGTTTTTCCGGCAGTTTTTCGGCAACATGTTTCCTCAGGTCCCCCGCGAGCAGCGGGAGCACGCCTTGGGCAGCGGCGTGATTGTTTCGCCCGACGGATATATTGTGACCAACAATCACGTCATCAGAAATGCGAGAGATATTCAGATCACGCTGTCCGATAAACGAACGTTCAAAGGCAAAGTGGTGGGCCAGGACCCCCAGACCGACGTTGCCGTGGTGAAGATCGACGGCAGCGGCTTTGCGACAGCGCCCTTGGGGGACTCGTCCGCCTTGCACGTCGGAGATATTGTGATGGCCTTTGGCAATCCGTTTGGGTTTGACTTCACAGTCACGCGAGGCGCGGTGAGCGCGCTGGGCCGTCATGCCCCGGAAGCGGGTATGGTGGCCAGTTACATTCAGACCGATGCATCGATTAACCCGGGAAACTCCGGCGGCCCGCTGGTGAATGTACACGGCCAAGTCGTCGGGCTGAACACCTGGATCGTGCCCGGCCAGGGACCCGGGGGTGAGGGTGCTTCCATCGGGATCGGCTTTGCTGTTCCCTCCAACACCGTGCGGCACGTGATGGACGACCTCGTCAAAACGGGCAAGGTGACGCGTGGGTACCTCGGTGTGAGCGTCAATATCTTGAATGAGGGCTTGGCGAAAAAACTCAATGTTCCCGACACTGCGGGTGCCCTGGTGGAGGAAGTCACGCCCGACAGCCCGGCTGATAAGGCCGGTTTGAAGGCTGGCGACGTGATTCGCAAGCTGGATGGCCAAGCGATTCAGGATTCCACGCAATTAACTTCGACGGTCACAAACTTGACGCCCGGCACAACCGTGACCCTCGACATCCTTCGCGACGGAAAACCGCAGAGTGTGCGGATAACGTTGGGCGAGCGGCCCGCGGAGCTGAACGCCAGCGCTGCTCCAGGCCAAGCACCTCCGGAAGGCGCCCTGCGGGGGATTGAGGTGCAATCTCTTACGCCCAGCATTCGCGAACAATTGGGACTGCCCTCCAGTGTGAGAGGAGTTGTGATCAGCCAGCTCGATCGGAACAGTCCGGCGGCGCAAGCGGGTCTTCAGGAAGGCGACGTCATTCAGAGCATCAATCGGCAACCGGTGACCTCGGTGGCCGAGTTCAATCGTTCGGCGCGCGACGCCAAAGGCCAGGTCCTGCTGTACGTCAACCGCCAGGGTTCCGGCTCATTTGTGGTCATCTCGCCGGAAGGCGACGATGAGGGCGGCCAGTAGTAACGTCCAATTCCGGCTCGGCCCCGCGGTCAACCGCGGGGCCGGCCACCGGTCGTGATCCTTCACAACTGGTTAGGGGTCGGTGGCTGGAGGAAAGCACCGGCGGTTCAGCTCTTGCCAGCCGCCAACCACTGACCCTTGGCGCCGTTCCAACCTTTTGGGACTAATCCGCGTAAGCCCGATGGCTCGCTCCGTTCCTTCTTCCCG